>OFGB01001307.1_pt1 | contig 15545 bp, 8 predicted proteins | sample 1521491 | NCBI WGS metagenome assembly OFGB01 (sample SAMEA3504095, study PRJEB24116) | mouse gut metagenome | biome: mouse gut; feature: mouse-associated habitat; material: faeces | place: Denmark | collected 2011
ATTACTCGATGATAGTCGCAACCCTGCCGGAACCAACAGTACGTCCACCCTCACGAATAGCAAACGTAAGTCCCTGCTCCATAGCGATAGGATGGATCAGTTCAATAGTCATCTCTACATTATCGCCAGGCATGCACATCTCTGTACCTGCAGGAAGGTTGCAGACACCAGTCACGTCAGTTGTCCTGAAATAGAACTGAGGCCTGTAGTTATTGAAGAAAGGTGTATGGCGTCCACCTTCATCCTTTGTCAGAACGTAAACCTGAGCGGTAAACTTTGTATGGCAGGTAACAGATCCGGGTTTGGAAAGAACCTGTCCCCTCTCGATTTCTGTTCTCTGAACGCCACGGAGCAATGCGCCGATGTTATCACCAGCCTGTGCCTCGTCAAGCAGTTTACGGAACATTTCGATACCGGTTACAACAGTCTTACGTGTTTCTTCCTTGATACCAACGATTTCAACTTCCTCATTTAAGTGAAGAGTACCACGCTCTACCCTACCAGTAGCAACAGTACCACGTCCGGTAATGGTAAATACGTCCTCCACAGGCATAAGGAAAGGCTTATCTGTAGCTCTTTCAGGATCAGGAATATAAGAGTCAACTGTGCTCATAAGCTCCATGATCTTGTCTCCCCACTCGCTGCTGGGATCTTCAAGGGCTTTCAAAGCAGAACCCTGGATGATGGGGCAATCTGTGAAGCCATACTCTTCAAGCTGCTCTGTGATTTCCATTTCTACCAGTTCAAGCAATTCAGGGTCGTCAACCATATCGCATTTGTTCATAAATACAACGATATAAGGTACGCCTACCTGACGGGACAGAAGGATATGCTCCTTTGTCTGAGCCATAACACCGTCTGTTGCTGCAACAACAAGGATTGCGCCATCCATCTGGGCAGCTCCGGTGATCATGTTCTTAACGTAGTCAGCATGTCCCGGGCAGTCAACGTGGGCATAATGCCTGTTTTCTGTACTGTACTCAACGTGGGCAGTAGAGATTGTGATACCTCTTTCCCTTTCTTCGGGAGCTTTGTCGATGTTCTCGAAGTCTGTTGCTGTGTTACCTTCAACTCTTGTAGCCAAAACTTTTGTGATTGCGGCTGTTAAAGTTGTTTTACCATGGTCTACGTGACCGATAGTACCAATATTACAATGGGTCTTCGTTCTGTCAAATTTCGCTTTAGCCATTTCTAAAGTCCTCCTTTAATTAATAAGAAAATCATGTTTCGTTACATAACCAACTACCTTTGATTATATAAAAAATTACCGATATTTTCAAGTATTATTTGCCACCTGCTGTAAAGCCGGCCTTTGGGAGCGTCCCGTCCTGCTCCGTCCACAGCAACATTGCTTTGCAGTGAGCCGGAACCCTGCAGAAACTTTCCATTTATTTTGCCTTTGCCGCCAGAACTTTTTCCTGTACGCTCTTAGGCACCGGCTCGTATTTTTCAAAGAACATGGAGTAACTGCCGCGTCCCTGGGTCCTGGACCTTAAGTCGGTTGCATAGCCGAACATTTCGGAAAGCGGTACATAAGCCCTCACCATCTTTCCGCCGCCGATATCGTCCATACCCTCAATGCGTCCCCGGCGGGAGTTGACGTCACCGATTACGTCTCCCATATATTCCTCAGGCATAGTTACTTCCACTTTCATGATCGGCTCAAGCAACACGGAGTTTGCCTTGCGCATAGCGTCTTTAAATGCCATGGAGCCAGCAATATGGAAAGCCATTTCAGATGAGTCCACTTCATGGTAGGAACCGTCGTATACGATAGCGTGTACGCCAAGCACCGGGAATCCTCCCAGGATACCGCATTTAGCAGCTTCTTCAATCCCTTCCCCTACAGCAGGGATATATTCTTTAGGGATCGCGCCGCCCACAACGGTGGATTCAAACTTAAACAGCTCTTCCCCGTTGGCATCCATAGGCTCAAACCGAACCTTACAATGTCCGTACTGCCCGCGCCCGCCGGACTGCTTCGCATACTTGGAATCCACTTCAACAGTATTGGTAAAGGTTTCTTTGTAGGCAACCTGGGGTGCACCTACATTTGCCTCCACTTTAAACTCACGCAAAAGCCTGTCTACAATAATTTCCAGATGGAGCTCGCCCATGCCTGCGATGATGGTCTGTCCTGTTTCCTGGTCGGTATGGGCACGGAAAGTAGGGTCTTCTTCTGCCAGCTTTGCAAGGGCTTCGCCCATCTTTCCCTGGCCTGCTTTGGTCTTGGGTTCAATGGCCAGCTCAATAACCGGCTCAGGGAACTCCATGGACTCTAAGATTACCGGGTGCTGTTCGTCACAGATGGTATCGCCGGTAGTGGTAAATTTAAACCCAACCGCTGCGGCAATATCCCCTGAATAAACCTTGTCCAGCTCCGCCCTCTTATTCGCGTGCATCTGAAGGATACGGCCTACGCGCTCCTTCTTGCCTTTTACAGCGTTCAGCACATAAGAGCCGGAATTAATGGTACCGGAATAAACACGGAAGAAAGCCAGCTTCCCTACAAATGGATCCGCCATGATCTTGAACGCCAGCGCCGCAAAGGGCTCATCGTCCGAAGAATGCCTCTCCACTTCATTCCCATCCAGGTCTGTTCCCTTGATGGCGGGAATATCCGTAGGTGCGGGCATATATTCAAGCACCGCATCCAGGAGCTTTTGTACACCCCTGTTTCTGTAAGCAGAACCGCAGCACACAGGGATTGCTGTGCATTCGCAGGTAGCTTTCCTTAAAGCTGCTTTCATCTGCTCTACGGTAGGTTCCTCCCCTTCCAGGTACATCATGGTAAGGTCATCGTCCAGCTCACAGACTTTTTCAATAAGTTCCGAACGGTACAATTCAGCTTCATCTTTCATTTCTTCGGGAATTTCCCTAATGGTAATATCTTCTCCCTTATCATCATTGTAGATGTAAGCCTTCATTTCAAATAAGTCAATAATTCCTTTAAATTCATCTTCCTTGCCAATAGGCAGTTGAAGAATAATTGCATTTTTGCCAAGCCTGGTTCTAATCTGGTCTACGGCTCCGTAGAAATTAGCGCCTAAAATGTCCATCTTGTTGATGAATGCCATTCTGGGTACATTATAGGTGTCAGCCTGACGCCATACATTTTCTGACTGAGGTTCAACACCACCCTTTGCACAGAACACGCCTACAGCGCCATCAAGCACGCGGAGCGAGCGTTCCACTTCAACCGTAAAGTCAACGTGTCCGGGTGTATCAATAATATTGATACGGTGTTCCAACGCACCTGGCTTGGGTTTGCAGTCCTCTTCCAGAGTCCAGTGGCATGTGGTGGCCGCCGATGTGATGGTAATACCCCTCTCCTGTTCCTGCTCCATCCAGTCCATGGTAGCAGTCCCTTCGTGAGTGTCGCCAATCTTATAGTTTACGCCGGTATAAAACAGGATACGCTCTGTAAGAGTGGTCTTGCCTGCATCAATATGGGCCATGATTCCAATGTTCCTGGTTCTCTCCAATGGATATTCTCTTCCAGCCAAAGGTTTTTCCTCCTTCTATTAGTCTGGGCATTGCGTTAAGGCTTTATGCCGCCTCCCACGGAAACTTTACTATCTTTCCGCAAATCTTTGTCCGATCAGAAACGGTAATGGGAAAACGCCTTGTTTGCTTCTGCCATTTTATGCATATCTTCTTTTCTTTTGACTGCTGCCCCTGTACTGTTGGCAGCGTCAAGTATTTCATGGGCAAGCCTGTCTTTCATCGTCTTCTCGCCTCTCTTGCGGGAAAACATTGTAAGCCAGCGAAGCGCCAAGGCCTGGCGCCTGTCAGGACGCACCTCAATGGGTACCTGATAAGTGGCACCGCCGATACGTCTCGCCTTTACTTCCAGAACAGGCATGATGTTGTTCATAGCCTCTTCAAAGACTTCCAGGGCCGGCTTGCCTGATTTTTCTTCTACCACGGCAAATGCCTCATACACAATTTTCTGCGCTACCCCCCTCTTACCGTCTAACATAATGTTATTGATAAGCTTGGTTACCACTTTATTGTTGTATAAGGGATCTGCCAATACATCTCTCTTCTGAATATGTCCTTTACGTGGCACGGTTCTTCCCTCCTTAATTATAATTTCATCACAAACCCGCCAGGCAGCTTTGTGAGCCGCGTACCCAGCCCAAGGGGCGGTCCGCGCATACATTAAATCATCGGTACTCACAGTGTTTCATTCTAATTTTACAGCTTGTGTACGTGCGGTATATCTCATTACAAACAATCGTAACAGAATTCCAACACAAAATTAGCTTACTTTTTGTGGGTCCAATTCGCTCCAGGTTAATTACTTGGAAGCCTTAGGTCTCTTAGCGCCATATTTGGAACGTGCCTGCTTTCTGTTTGCAACTCCCGCGGTATCCAGTGTCCCCCTGATGATGTGGTATCTGGTACCAGGCAGGTCCTTTACTCTTCCGCCCCTGATCAGGACAACGCTGTGTTCCTGCAGGTTATGGCCTTCCCCGGGGATGTAGCTTGTTACTTCAATCCCGTTGGAAAGACGTACTCTGGCAATCTTACGAAGGGCTGAGTTAGGCTTTTTAGGAGTAGCTGTCTTAACAGCAGTGCAGACACCTCTCTTCTGAGGAGCAGAAGTATCGGTAGCTTTCTTGTGAAGGGAATTCCATCCTTTCAAGAGAGCGGGAGCCGTTGACTTCTTTACGGATGTCTGGCGACCTTTCCTGACTAACTGGTTAAATGTTGGCATTCTGTTTCACCTCCTGTTTATGAAATCTTCTGTTAGAATAACTCCGGCATTACAATTGGCCTTGTACCTTTTGGGGAATCCCCGGGCAATACGGCTTAAATATCATAATGCACACTAAATTAGTATAAATGTTCCATTTTTTCTTGTCAATACCATTCCCTGTCAATTTTACGGGAAAAATTTCTCTTTTTCACAGCAGTATTACCAAAAAAACCCGTACACACCCTGGCAGGCCTTATAATTCCCTTTTGTACTGCCTGCTGGGGTATGCACGGGGCTGTTAATGATTTCTATACCAGTTCTTCCAGGGAAGGTTCTTCCTCTTCCATGCCTTCCATATCGTCCAATTCCTCAGGCTCTTCCATATCCTCCGGCTGTGCCAGGCCATCTGCGCCTTCCGCAGCACTGTCCATGGCTCCGCCTTGGCCATCTTCCATACCATCCTCGTCTATGGCATCTTCAATGATGGCATCATCAATGATATCGTCCTCGTCACCATAATCCTCAAAATCAATTTCCATATCCAGCCCATCCTCCGGCTCCAGCAGATTATTGTCCGTGGAAAGGCTGGTATTACGGTAACGTTTCATGCCCGTGCCGACAGGAATCAGTTTACCGATAATTACGTTTTCCTTTAAGCCCACTAAGGGGTCAATCTTTCCTTTGATCGCCGCCTCCGTAAGCACTTTGGTGGTTTCCTGGAAGGAAGCCGCCGACAGGAAGGAATTGGTGGCAAGAGCCGCCTTGGTAATGCCCAGCATCACCTGTTTGCCCTCTGCCGGCTCTTTTCCCTCATGGAAAAGCTGCTCGTTCATATCTTCGTAATCCAGGACGTCCACAAGGGTTCCCGGAAGGAAATCTGTATCCCCGTTGTTTTCAATGCGGATTTTTTTCAGCATCTGCCGCACAATCACTTCGATATGCTTGTCGCTGATATCCACACCCTGCAGCCGGTACACCCTCTGTACCTCCCGGAGCATGTAATCCTGGACAGCCCGTATTCCCTTAATCTTCAAAAGGTCGTGGGGGTTTACGCTTCCTTCTGTAAGCTCATCCCCTGCTTCCAGCACCTGTCCGTCCAGCACCTTGATACGGGACCCATAAGGGATCAGGTATGCCTTGGATTCCCCTGTCTCATTATTTGTAATCACGATTTCACGTTTCTTTTTGGTATCCTTAATGGAGGCCACACCGCCAAACTCCGCAATGATCGCAAGCCCTTTGGGTTTCCTTGCCTCGAAAAGCTCCTCCACACGGGGAAGGCCCTGGGTGATATCGTCACCTGCCACGCCGCCGGTGTGGAAAGTACGCATGGTAAGCTGGGTACCCGGCTCGCCGATAGACTGGGCGGCAATGATGCCTACCGCCTCACCCACCTGCACCGCCTCGCCGGTAGCCATATTGGCCCCATAACACTTGGCACAGATACCGATATGGGAACGGCAGGTAAGGATGGTGCGGATTTTTACCTTTTCAACAGGCTCCCCGTTCTCATCCACTCCTATGCTTAAAACTTTTGCCGCCCGGCTGGGGGTAATCATGTGGTTTTTCTTAACCAGCACGTTCCCCTCCCTGTCCTTCACATCCTCGCAGGCATACCTGCCTGTGATCCGGTCCTTCAGCCCCTCAATGGTTTCCTTCCCGTCCATAAAAGCGGATACCCACATGCCGGGAATCTCCTCCCTGCCTTCCATGCAGTCCACTTCCCGGATGATCAGTTCCTGGGAAACGTCCACCATACGCCTTGTAAGGTATCCGGAGTCCGCTGTACGTAAAGCCGTATCGGAAAGCCCCTTCCGCGCCCCGTGGGCAGACATAAAGTACTCCAGTACGTCCAGCCCTTCACGGAAGTTGGACTTAATGGGAAGCTCAATGGTCCGCCCTGTGGTATCCGCCATCAGCCCACGCATACCCGCAAGCTGCTTGATCTGCTGGTTGGAACCACGGGCACCGGAGTCCGCCATCATGAAGATATTGTTATATTTATCCAGCCCCGCCAGCAGCACGTCTGTAAGGTTCTTATCTGTTTCGTTCCAGGTTTCCACCACCGCACGGTAACGCTCTTCCTCGGTGATCAGCCCACGCCTGTAGTTCTGGGAGATCTTATCCACCGTCATCTGGGCTTCGTCCAGCATCTGCTTTTTCTGGGCAGGCACAGTCATATCGGAAATGGAAACGGTCATGGCTGCCTTGGTGGAATATTTATATCCCGTAGCCTTGATCAGGTCCAGGACCTCCGCTGTTTTGGAAGCACCATGGGTGTTGATTACTTTTTCCAGGATCTGCTTCAACTGTTTCTTCCCTACATGGAAATCCACTTCCGGCAAAAGCAGGTTCTCCGGTTTGCCCCTGTCCACATACCCTAAGTCCTGGGGAAGGATTTCATTGAACAGGAAACGCCCCAGGGTAGATTCCACCGTACCGGAAACCGCCTCGCCCTCCCCGTTCTTTTTTGTCACCCTCACCTTAATCCTGGAGTGAAGGGTACATGCGCCGTTTTCGTATGCCAGTATTGCCTCGTTCACGCTCTTATAGCTTCTGCCTTCCCCTGTAGCGCCGGGGCGCTCCTGGGTCAGGTAGTAAATGCCAAGGACCATATCCTGGGAAGGCACTGCCACAGGGCCGCCGTCAGAGGGTTTCAGGAGGTTATTAGGGGATAACAGCAGGAACCGGCATTCCGCCTGGGCTTCCACGGAAAGGGGAAGGTGCACTGCCATCTGGTCGCCGTCAAAGTCGGCATTAAAAGCGGTACAAACCAAAGGATGCAGCTTGATTGCCTTCCCTTCTACCAAGATCGGCTCAAATGCCTGGATCCCCAGCCTGTGCAGGGTAGGGGCACGGTTGAGCATTACCGGGTGCTCCTTGATCACCTCTTCCAGCACATCCCATACCTGGGTATCCAGCCGTTCCACCAGTTTCTTTGCATTCTTGATATTCTGCGAAATGCCCCTTGTGACCAGCTCCTTCATTACAAAAGGCTTGAAAAGCTCTATTGCCATTTCCTTGGGCAGGCCGCACTGGTAAATCTTAAGCTCCGGCCCTACCACGATAACGGAACGCCCGGAATAGTCTACACGCTTTCCTAACAGGTTCTGGCGGAAACGCCCGGACTTTCCTTTCAGCATATCCGAAAGGGATTTCAGCGCCCGGTTGCCGGGGCCTGTTACCGGCCTGCCCCGCCTGCCGTTATCAATCAGCGCATCCACCGCCTCCTGGAGCATCCTCTTTTCGTTGCGCACGATAATATCCGGCGCCCCCAATTCCAGAAGCCTCTTTAAGCGGTTGTTGCGGTTAATGATCCTTCTATATAAATCGTTCAGGTCAGAGGTAGCGAAACGCCCGCCATCCAACTGCACCATGGGCCGGAGGTCCGGAGGGATTACCGGGATCGCGTCCATGATCATCCAGGAAGGCTCGTTTCCGGATTCCCGGAAAGCCTCCACCACTTCCAGCCTTTTGATAATCCTTGCCCGCTTCTGGCCCGTGGACTCTTTCAGCCCTGTTTTCAGTTCTTCTGCTTCTGTTTCAAGGTCGATTGCCTGGAGCAGTTCCTTGATGGCCTCCGCCCCCATGCCCACACGGAAACGGTTCCCCCAGGCCTCCCTTGCGTCCTGGTATTCCTTTTCGGATAAGACCTGCTTATAATCAAGCTCCGTCTCCCCCTTATCCAGGACAATATAAGAGGCAAAATACAAAACCTTCTCCAGCACCCTGGGTGATAAATCCAGGATCAGCCCCATCCGGCTGGGAATTCCCTTAAAATACCAGATATGGGACACAGGCGCTGCAAGCTCTATATGCCCCATGCGCTCCCTGCGGACGCTGGATTTGGTCACTTCCACCCCGCAGCGGTCACAGACAACGCCCTTATACCTGATCTTCTTATATTTACCGCAGTGGCACTCCCAGTCCTTGCTGGGGCCGAATATCCTCTCGCAGAACAGGCCGTCCTTCTCCGGCTTTAAGGTCCTGTAGTTAATGGTTTCCGGCTTCTGCACTTCCCCCCTGGACCATTCCTTGATCTTCTCGGGGGATGCTAACCCGATCCTGATGGCATCAAAGGTCATCGGCTGATATACTTCTTGCTTTGTTTCTGACATTGCGATATCATACTCCTTTCCTGTTGGGAGAGAAAATTTCGTTTACTCTATATAATCGGAATCCAGCGCTTCGTCGAAATCTTCCTCGAAACTATCGTCCAGTTCCTCCTCATCCTCTTCATCTGCGCTTACCAGCTCGCCGCTGTCCTCGTCAAATTCCTGCTGCTGGTATCCCATCGCGCCAAAGGAGCCTTTGTCATAATCATAATTCTTATCGTCCCCCTCGATCTCATAACGGTAATCCGTATCCCCGTAATCGATCGTCTCCATGATCTCGACTTCGGTGTTGTCCTCACGCAGCACCCGCACATCCAGCCCCAGGGACTGGAGTTCCTTTAGCAATACCTTAAAGGACTCAGGGATGCCGGGCTCAGGGATATTGTCTCCCTTGATGATCGCCTCATAGGTCTTGACACGCCCCACCACGTCGTCGGATTTCACCGTCAGGATCTCCTGCAGGGTATAGGACGCCCCATAAGCTTCCAGGGCCCAAACCTCCATTTCCCCGAAACGCTGCCCGCCGAACTGGGCTTTACCGCCCAGGGGCTGCTGGGTCACCAGGGAGTAAGGGCCTGTGGAACGGGCATGGATCTTATCATCAACCAGATGGTGGAGCTTTAAGTAATGCATATGGCCAATGGTAACCGGGCTGTCAAAATACTCCCCTGTCCTGCCGTCCCGGAGCCGCACTTTGCCGTCCCTGGAAATAGGGACACCCTTCCACAGCTCCCTGTGGTCCCGGTTTTTGGACAGATACTCCATCACCTCGGGAAGCAGCTCTTCCTGATGCTTTGCCTCAAACTCCTCCCAGCTTAAATTGACGTAATCGTTCGCCAGGTCCAGAGTGTCCATAATATCGTTCTCGTTGGCACCGTCAAATACCGGGGTGGCAACGTTAAAGCCAAGGGCCTTAGCCGCCAGGGAAAGGTGGATCTCCAATACCTGTCCAATGTTCATACGGGAAGGCACGCCCAGAGGGTTTAACACAATATCCAGCGGCCGCCCGTTGGGAAGATAAGGCATATCCTCCACCGGGAGCACACGGGAAACCACACCCTTGTTGCCATGGCGGCCCGCCATCTTATCGCCCACGGATATTTTTCTCTTCTGGGCAATATAAATACGCACTGCCTGGTTTACACCAGGGGAGAGCTCGTCGCCGTTATCCCTGGTAAAGACCTTGGCATCCACAATGATACCGTACTCCCCGTGGGGTACTTTCAGGGACGTGTCCCTGACTTCCCTGGCCTTTTCACCGAAGATTGCCCGCAGGAGCCGTTCTTCGGCAGTAAGCTCCGTTTCCCCTTTGGGAGTGACCTTGCCTACCAGAATATCCCCCGCACGCACTTCCGCGCCGATACGGATGATCCCCCGGTCGTCCAGGTCCTTCAAGGCGTCGTCACCTACACCGGGGACGTCCCTGGTGATCTCTTCAGGCCCTAACTTGGTATCCCTTGCCTCCGCTTCATATTCTTCAATGTGCACAGAGGTATATACATCCTCCTGCACCAGCCTTTCACTTAACAAAACAGCATCTTCGTAGTTGTAGCCCTCCCAGGTCATAAACCCGATAAGGGGGTTTTTGCCAAGGGCAAGCTCCCCTTCCGAGGTGGATGGTCCGTCCGCAATCACCTGCCCTGCCCTTACATGCTCGCCCTTTAACACAATGGGTTTTTGGTTGTAGCAGTTGGACTGGTTACTGCGGGAAAACTTGGTCAGGTTGAATTCCATCTTTTCCCCGTCGTCGCAGGTCATTCGGATGAGCTTGGAGGATACGTAATTGATCACCCCCGGCTTCTTTGCCACCACGCACACACCCGAGTCCACCGCCGCCTTGGGTTCCATACCAGTCCCCACTGCCGGGGCTTCTGTAGTAAGAAGGGGCACTGCCTGGCGCTGCATGTTAGAACCCATAAGGGCCCGGTTTGCATCATCGTTTTCCAGGAAGGGGATCAGTGCTGTTGCCACGGAAAACACCATTTTCGGCGACACGTCCATATAGTCAAACATCGCCTTGGGATATTCGGAAGTTTCCTCCCTGTAACGGCCGGATACCGTATTTCTCACAAAATGCCCTTCCCCGTCCAAGGCCTCATTTGCCTGGGCCACATGGTAATTGTCTTCCTCATCAGCGGTCATGTAGACCACTTCCTCCGTAACCCTGGGGTTGGCAGGGTCTGTCTTATCTATCTTACGGTAAGGTGCCTCCACAAAACCGTACTCATTAATCCTGGCGTAGGAAGCCAGGGAGTTGATCAGGCCGATGTTAGGGCCCTCTGGTGTCTCAATAGGGCACATCCTCCCGTAATGGGAGTAGTGGACGTCCCGGACCTCGAATCCTGCCCGGTCCCTGGAAAGGCCGCCTGGCCCTAAGGCCGAGAGACGCCTCTTATGGGTAAGCTCACCTAAGGGGTTGTTCTGGTCCATAAACTGGGAAAGCTGGGAGGAACCGAAGAATTCCTTCACCGCTGCCTGCACCGGTTTAATGTTGATCAGTACCTGGGGAGAAATCTCCTCCGCGTCATGGGTGGTCATGCGCTCCCGCACCACCCTCTCTAAACGGGATAACCCTATCCGGTACTGGTTCTGCAGAAGTTCCCCTACGGCACGGATACGCCTGTTGCCCAGGTGGTCGATATCATCATCGTTCCCAATGCCGTATTCCAAATGTATATTATAGTTAATAGAGGCAATAATGTCCTCTTTGGTAATATGTTTAGGTATCAGTTCGTGTACATTCTTTTTGATGGCATCCGCCAGTTCTGCCGGGTCGGAGCCGAATTCCTCAATAATCTGGGCAAGCACCGGATAATATACATGCTCTGTAATCCCCAGTTCCCTGGGATTGCAGTCCACAAAGCCAGTGATGTCCACCATCATATTGGAGAGGACTTTTACGTTCTTTTCTTCTGTCTGTACATAGACATAGGGAACCGCCGCATTCTGGATCTGGTCTGCAAGCTCTAAGGTCACTTTATCCCCTGCCGCTGCCAGCACTTCCCCAGTCTGGATATCCACCACATCCTCCGCCAGGACCTGGTTCCGCAGCCTGTTACGGAAGGATAATTTTTTGTTGAATTTATACCTGCCCACCTTCGCCAAATCATATCTACGGGGATCAAAAAACATTGCATTGATAAGGCTCTCCGCGCTTTCAACGCTTAAAGGCTCGCCAGGGCGGATCTTCTTATATAACTCTAAAAGACCTTCCTGATAATTACTCGAAACGTCTTTGGAAAAGCTTGCTTCAATTTTGGGTTCGTCACCGAACAGCTCCCTGATCTCATCATTGGAACCTACGCCCAGCGCCCTGATCAATACCGTGATCGGGACTTTCCTGGTCCTGTCTACACGTACATAAAATATATCATTGGAATCTGTTTCATACTCCAGCCACGCACCGCGGTTGGGAATTACAGTGGAAGAAAACAGCCGCTTCCCAATCTTATCGTGGCTGATCGCATAGTAAATGCCCGGAGAGCGGACAAGCTGGCTGACGATAACACGCTCGGCGCCGTTGATCACAAACGTGCCTGTCTCTGTCATAAGGGGAAGGTCGCCCATAAAAATTTCATGCTCGGTGATTTCTTCCTTTTCCTTATTGTAAAGACGGACTCTGACCTTTAAAGGGGCTGCATAGGTCGCATCTCTTTCTTTACACTTCTCAATAGAATACTTTACATCATCTTCGCACAGCTCGAAATCAACAAACTCCAGGCTTAAATGCCCGCTGTAGTCAGCGATTGGCGAAATGTCGTCAAACACTTCCTTCAGTCCTTCTTTCAGGAACCATTCGTAGGAATCCTTCTGGACTTCGATCAGGTCCGGCATTTCCAGAACCTCTTTCTGCCGTGAATAACTCATACGCATGTTCCTGCCTGTGGCAATAGGACGTATCCTGTTCTTTTCCATTGACTATTCACCCCGTTCTTTATATAATTTAATGAAGGCAACAGGTGCCATCATTGCCAAAAAAGCATACCACACCACAATAGTGCACTTTCCATTCTACTACAAGCTGAAAAAGCCGTCAACTAATATTTTCCTAATTTTCACATAATTGTTGTTATTGTGCTACTGTTTACATCAATCTGTACCTGCCGCCAGCCGCCGCAAATGCCGTACACCTTTACTGCCTAAAAAATAACAGGCTGTGTACCGCAGTATGCATGTACACAGCCTGGCAATTCCAATCCGGAATTTACTTTAAGGTAACTTTAGCGCCTTCAGCTTCCAGTTTTGTCTTAACTTCCTCAGCTTCGTCCTTGGATACGCCTTCCTTTACGTTCTTAGGAGCGGAATCAACAAGGTCTTTTGCTTCTTTCAGGCCAAGGCCTGTAGCTTCACGTACCACTTTGATGACTTTAACCTTATTAGGGCCAACTTCGGTAAGCTCTACGTCAAACTCGGTCTTCTCTTCTTCCTGGGGAGCGTCCCCTGCTGCTGCTGCAACTACAACGCCTGCTGCTGCGGATACACCAAATTCTTCTTCACATGCTTTTACAAGGTCGTTTAATTCCAATACGCTAAGCTCTTTGATAGCGTCGATAAATTCCTGTGTGGATAACTTTGCCATTTTCTTTTCCTCCATTTTATTATTTTCTCTTTAACAAATCCGTTTCCGCAATCCCATGCCCCGCCTGGCGCACAGCACTGCCTTATTCTGCTGCGGCTGCTTCCGCAGGAGCTTCGCCGTCTTTTTCTGCAATCTGCTTGATAACACGCGCGAAGTTTGTAATAGGTGACTGCATACTGCCAAACAATCTGCCAAGCAGCACTTCCCTTGAAGGGATTTTGGCAATTTCTGCAATTCCCTGGGCATCATATTCAGTGCCTTCCACAATTCCGCCTTTAATTTCCAGCTTGTCTGCCCCCTTGGCAAATTCGCAAAGGATTCTTGCAGGCGCTGTTGCATCCGTTGTGGAAATGGCAACCGCGCTGGGTCCTTCCAGATAATGGGAAAGGCATTCGCAATCGGTTCCCTTGAATGCAAAATTCATCATTGTGTTTTTGTAAACCTTGTAAGTAATGCCCGCTTCACGGAACTGCTGGCGGAGTTTGGTGTCCTGCTCTACCGTAAGCCCGCGGTAGTCCACAAGCACAACAGACTGGGCATCCTTAATATTGGCGGAAATCTCGTCAATAACAGGTTTCTTCATTTCAATTTTTGCCACTGTTCTTTACCTCCTGTTAGATTTTATCGCCGAACGAAGGGTTATGACTTTTGCAGGGCAAAAATTCTCCTGCCCATAGGCACAGCTTTTGCTTATGTGCCTGCATATAAAAAGCCCTTCCAAAGACAGAAGGGCAGAAAATCACTGTTTACTCTTCTCCTCGGTAGGCGGTATGCTTACGCCTTTCCCTGTATATACCAGGTCCGGCACCTACTGTCTTCGGCATGGTTATTATAACCTTGTTTACCATAACATATATAAGCGGCTGTGTCAACGGATTTTTTGGCCAATCATAGCAATTTTTCAGCATCTTTTCACTGTTTGCCCACAAACCCGTCACCGTCTATCACGACTCCCGGTGACAGTTCCCGCATATAAGCCAAAATCCTCTCTTTTTCTTCCCCGTGGGCCATATCCACCCGGCAGCCCGACTGGATGGCCGGGATAAACTGCAAAGATTTCAGGCCATCCTTATCAACCGTCACCTGGACCATGCCTGTGTCCAGGGTTTTGGAACTGAACCAGAAGTTCCCCAGGCTGTAAATTACCGGGGTATCCCCATAGTAGGTAATTCCCTGGAGGCAATGGGGGTGGTCCCCTATGATCAGGTCCGCCCCTGCATTGGCAAGCCCCGGTGCCTGGTCAAGCTGCGCCCAGTCTGCCTGCGCCTGGTTCTCCGTTCCCCAGTGGACGCACACAATGACAAAATCGCTGTTTTCTTTGGCTGTTTTCACTGTCTCATACAGCTTCCCGGGATTCAGGCAGCGGAAAACCCCGGGGCTGTTTTCCGTTGCCCCTTTGGTATCGGGATTTTCCAGCCGTTCAATCTGGGTGGCCGCCACCAGCGCAATCTTGATGTCGTTCACAATAAAGTAAAGGGGGGCAGAGGCTTCCTTAATATTCCTGCCCGCGCCAATACCAAAAATTCCCGCCGCCTCCAGCGTGTCCAGGGTATCTAACAGCCCAATCTCCCCAAAATCATAGGTATGGTTGTTGGCAATGACCGCCACATCCGCCCCCATGTCATGAAGGTAGGACACCATATTGGTATCCGCCCGGAAGGTAAAGGCCTTCCCTTCTGTGGGGGTCCCCCTGTTGGTGTAGGGGAATTCATTGTTGATGGCCATAATGTCTATGTTCCGCATCCTTTCAAGCAGTTCCCCGGAGATGCCCTCTTCTATGGCTCCCCCCCGGCTTAAGAATGCCACCATAACGGCATAGGCGTCGTCCAGCAGGATATCCCCTGTAAATCCCAGGGTCACCTCTTCTTTGTCCTTTGCCTGCCAGGGGACGATCCTGTTTTCCTTCATATAGGCTTCATCTGCAAGCACCTCCCCATACCTGGTGTTTGGCAAATCCTCCTCCGGTCCCCCCACAGCCCCCGCCATGGTTTCTTTGATCTCATCCCCGCCTTTGGGAATGCTCTCCCACAAAAAATCTTCCCAGGGCTTTCCCTCCCCAAGGGTGTTTTCCCCAAAGGGACCCTTTCCCTCTTCTTTTGGGGCCAAAGCGTCCCCTTTTGCACTTTTTTCCTCCCCTGCCCCGGCT
>OFGB01001312.1_pt1 | contig 15476 bp, 13 predicted proteins | sample 1521491 | NCBI WGS metagenome assembly OFGB01 (sample SAMEA3504095, study PRJEB24116) | mouse gut metagenome | biome: mouse gut; feature: mouse-associated habitat; material: faeces | place: Denmark | collected 2011
TGTTCTCGGCCATCACGGACAGGTTGTTGGCGGTGTGCTCCAGACGGTTCTGGGTGGCGCCCAGGTCGCCGCGGACACCGGACACATAGTTAATGGCGTCGCGGATGGTCTGGATGGCGGCGGCGGCGTCGGTCTGGTTGCCGATGTTCAGGTCGGCAATGCCCATGGCTTCGGTGTGCATGTCGCCGATGGAGACCTTCAGCTGGTTGTAATCCTCGCTGGTGTCGCCGATCTGGAGGGTCAGGGCCTTGCTGTCGTCAGCCTCAACGGCCTCCTTGCCGGCGGTCTTGAAGCCGAAGGACTTCTCGATGTTCTCATAGGTGTTGAGAGCCTCTTTGTCCTCGAACTCGGTCTGGCCCTTGTTCTCGGTGAAGGTCATGCGCTTGCCGTCGTGACCCACGGTGTAGGTCTTGTTGCCGGCGGCGGCCTTGGTCAGGCGCTCAGCGGCCTCGACCAGGTCGGTCTTTTTGCTCAGGTCCAGATCGCCCACATACACCATGCCGGCGTCGCCCTTCTTGTCCTCGTCGGTGGTGAAGGTGTAGGTCTCCTTGCCGATGGTGATCTGGTTGCCGTTGGCGGCCATGGCCTTGGACAGGTCGAAGTAGGTGCTGGCCAGACGCTCGCCGGCGGCCTCGCCCTTCTTCTCCAGGTTGGTGGTGGACACGTTGTAGTCGCCCTTCAGCTTGGGAGCGTCGATAGCAGCGGTAGCTTCCTTGACCTCGCCAAGGTCAGAATCCTTGTCCTTACCGGTCAGCACCAGCTTGCTGCCATCAACCTTGGTGCCGTTGGCAGCGGCAAGGTTGGCGGCATAGGCGGTATCCTTATCGAGCTCGGTTTTGAGCTTGGTCGCGAGCTGAGTGGCAGTGTCTGTATCCGCGATAACGACCGCAACATTGTCCGCGCTCGAAACATCAGCAGCATCAGCGACAAACTCGTAGGTCTTGCCGCCGATGGTGATGCCCTTACCAAGAACATCTGCGCCAGTGTTGGTGCCAAAGTCAATCGTGCTGGTTGCGGCTGTGTCAGTACCGGCGGTGGCATCGAAAGTCTGCGCGGTGGTTGTTGCAGTAGCAGCAGTAATTGTCTTATTACCGGCAGTCCAAGTCAAGTTTTCGATCTTGGTATAATCAGTTTTTCCCTTTGCAGCCTCGGTGTTGTAGGCAGCAATCTGGGCATCCAGATTCGCCTTGATCTTACCAATCAACTCGGCAGGATCTTCATCGGTGCCTGCGGCTGCCAGTTCCACCTCGTCGGTAGCTCCAGCAGTTCCAGCGCCGTTTGCCACAAACTTTGCGGTAAAGGTCTGGCCGCCGACGGTTATCGAAATTGACTTGCCGGCAAGACCGGTCATGTCAGCGTCAGTAGTGCTGGTCCAGTCAGCTGCGTCAACATCGCCGGCCACTGTCACTGCGGCAGCGTTGTTCGGAGTACCAGCAGTAAAAGCACCAGTCTTTCCGGCGGGGGTATTGGTGAAGGTGGCGACAGGCTTGTTTTCGGGGTCGGTGCCGTCGGCCAGCTTAACCTCGACCTTCATCTCAGGATCGACGCTCTCGTCGCTGGTGAAGGTGATGCGGGTGCCAGTGCTGTTAGCGTCGGCCTCAAACTTAGCGCCATTGACAGTGAAGTTGGTGGAATCATAGGCCTTAGTGCCAATCTTGAAGGACACTTTGTCCGTCGCGGTAGAGTCAGCCAGAGCAGCGACGATATCCTCGGCTCCCAGAGGAGCATCCTCGGTAAAGTCCGCGGCCAGAGTACCGGTCAGGGTAACGTCGCCGATGGTGATGTTAAACTCGGTGCCCTTCGGGCCGGAAATCTCCAGGTTGTGGAGGTCCACAGAGAAGGAGGTCTTGTCGGGGGCGGTGCCGGCCTCGGCGTGGAGGACGGTGTCCTTGCCCAAAATCTGACCCACGCTGGGCAGCATGCCGGCGGCGGTGCTCTCAGTGGCCTCAACAGCGGCCCGGGCGTTGCCGTCCATGGAGCCGTCCAGCAGCTTGATGCCGTTGAAGTTGGCGCTGTCAGCGATGCGGTTGATTTCGGACTTCAGCTGCTCAACCTCTTTCTGGAGAGCGGCGCGGTCCACATCGTCGTCATAAGTGCCGTTGGCGGACTGAGTGGCCAGGTAGTCCATGCGGTTGAGCATGTCCTGGATCTCCTGCATGGCGCCCTCAGCGGTCTTCACCAGGGAGATACCGTCCTTGACGTTCTTCTGAGCGGCGTTCAGGCCGGTGATCTGAGCACGCATCTTCTCGCTGATGGCCAGACCGGCGGCGTCGTCACCGGCGCGGTTGATCTTGTAGCCGGAAGACAGCTTCTCCAGGTTCTTGGCAACGGCGGAGGTGTTGGTGTTGTAGTTGCGGTAGGCACTCATAGCCATAATATTGTGTTGAATACGCATAACATTGTCTCCTTACAAAAATTTTTACGTGCGCTCCGCATCATGCGTCGGCACATCCAAACGTCCCGGCCGCCGTGGCCTTGGGCAACCAAACCGTCTGGCGCTAGGGAATTATTTCCACCGGTTCGTCAACCGGGAGAAACCGAAGCTTACCGGGCCCGGGCCAATTTTTTGGGCGGGGCCGCGCCCTCACGCTCCGCCACCGCGCCCCGGAGCACCGGGACCTCCTTGGGGGCGTCGATAGCCAGATAGGCCCGCCTGCCCTCGGAGCGGTAGAGCTGGACGACAACGTCGTCGCCAATGGTGAGGTATTCGCCTGGGGTAAGAGTGAGTTTGAGCATTGTGTTCCTCCTTAGCAGCCGTGCGGCCCATCCCTGTGCCGCCTGGGACGCTCAAAAAGTATAGATTTTGGGCCGGAGGAGGGCATCCGAAAAAAATTTTAAAATACCCCTAAAGTTTCTTGTTTTTCGGACGATTAACTAGTTGAACCCGGACACAAAGCGGGTGCTCAGAAGCTATACCTTTTGACCCCGGATTTCGTACCCCTCCAGAAAACAGCGCGGGAGCCCTCCAGATCAAGGGCTCCCTCTTGGTTTTGCGCTGTATAGAAAGAGGAAAGAGGGGTATTGAATTAAATCACCTGTTTGGCCTTATAGGCTTTGATGGCCTCGGTGAGCTTGGGAATAATGACCTTCAAATCGCCCACAATGCCCAGGTCGGCAATTTTCATCATAGGGCAGGTCTCATCCCGGTTGATGGCGATGATAAACTCGGAGTCCTCCATGCCGGCCAGGTGCTGAATTGCACCGGAGATGCCACAGGCGATATAGAGGCTGGGGTGGACCGTCTTGCCGGTCTGGCCCACCTGGCGGGTTTTCTCAATCCAGCCGCTGTCCACACCGATGCGGGAGGAGGCCACCTCGCCGCCCAGCTCGGCAGCGAGGGCGCGCAGGGGCTCATAGCCCTCCGGTCCGCCCACGCCCCGGCCGCCGGAGACAATCACCTTGGCCTCGGTGATATCCACGGCCTTTTTATCGCTGCCGGCCACCTCCAGAATGGTGACGTTCCGGTCCTCCATGGTGAGGCCGGCGTCCACGGCCACCACCTCGCCCTTCCGGGCGGGGTCCCGCTGGGGCATCTCCATCACCCCGGGACGGACGGTAGCCATCTGGGGGCTGTACTTCCGGCAGACAATGGTGGCCATCACGTTTCCGCCGAAAGCGGGCCGGGTCATTTTCAGGTAGCGGTCCGAGGTGTCCAGGCTGTCGATGCGCTCAGGCTGAAGGGAGAGGGAGGTGGAGGTGCGCAGATACTCCTGATACTTGGCCACCTCCACATCCAGGCGGGTACAGTCGGCTGTCAGGCCGGTGTGAACCCGTCCCGCCACCCGGGGGGCCATGTCCCGCCCGATGGAGGTGGCGCCAAAGAGCATAATGTTGGGGTCATAGGTCTTGATGACATGGGTCACGGCCTTGACATAGGGCTCGGTGGTGTAGTGCTCCAGAACGGGGTGGTCGATGACCAGCACCCGGGAGGCCCCGTATTGAATCAGCATCTCGGCCCGGTCGGCGATATTGTGGCCCAGCAGAACCGCTGTGACCTCCTCGCCCAGGTCGGCGGCCAGCCGGGAGGCCTCGCCGATCAGCTCCATGCTGACCTTCTGAATCGCGCCGCCGCGCTGCTCCACCACTACGAAAATATCTTTACTCATGGTCTCTGCCTCCTCTCAGATCAGGTGCCGCTGAATCAGCCGCTGCATAATGGCCTCCACCGCCTCATCGGCGGACAGGCCGCTGAGCACCACACCGGGGGCCCGCAGCTGCTTGCCGAAGGACTGGAACACGTTGGTGGGGGAGCCCTGAAGGCCGATCCAATCCGGGTTGAATGCCTCCTTGAGGTCCTCAAACCCCCACACCGTGATCTCCTTCTGGAAGGCGTCCACAATGCCGCCTACGCTCATGTAGCGGGGCTCGTTCAGCTCGGAGAGGGCGGTGACCAGGCAGGGGGTGGAGACCTTCAGCCGGTGGGAACAGTCCTCAAACTGGCGCTTGACCACCAGGCTGTCCCCCTCCACCTGGAGCTCCTCGGCGTAGCTCACTTGGGGGATGTGCAGCTGTTCGGCAATCTGGGGGCCCACCTGGGCGGTGTCGCCGTCAATGGCCTGGCGGCCGGTGATAATCAGGTCGAAGCCGATTTTTCCCAGAGCGGCGGCAATAATGGTGGCGGTGGCGTAGGTGTCGGAGCCGCCGAACTCCCGGGCAGAGAGGAGATAGGCCTCGTCCACGCCCATGGCCAGAGCCTCCCGCAGGGCCCCCTCCGCCTGGGGTGGGCCCATGCACAGGGCGCACACTGTGCCGCCGCACTGCTCCCGCAGGCGCAGGGCGGCTTCCAGCCCGGCCTTGTCGTCGTGGTTGATAATACTGGGTACGCCCTCGCGGATCAGGGTGTTGGTTTTAGGGTCCAGCTTCACCTCGGCGGTATCGGGGACCTGCTTGATACATACAACAATTTTCATCTTTCTGCCCCCCCTTATTTCAGCTTCATGGAGCCGGAAATGACCATCTTCATCACCTCAGAGGTGCCCTCGTAGATCTCGGTGATCTTGGCGTCCCGCATCATGCGCTCCACAGGGTACTCCCGGCAGTAGCCGTAGCCGCCCATGGCCTGCACGGCAAAGCGGGTTACCTCATTGGCCACGTCGGAGGCGAACAGCTTGGCCATGGCGGCCATCGGCCCGAAGGGCTCATGGTTGTCCTCGGCCACGGCGGCCCGCCAGGTCAGCAGCCGGGCGGCGTCGATTTTGGTCTGCATCTCGGCAATTTTGAACTGGATGTTTTGGAAGGAGTTGATGGGCTTGCCGAACTGCTTGCGCTCCTTGCCGTATTTGATGGCCTCGTCCAGCGCCCCCTGAGCGATGCCCACGGCCTGGGCAGCGATGCCGATGCGGCCGCAGTCCAGTGCGCCCATGGCGATTTTAAAGCCCCGGCCCACCGGCCCCAGCACCCGGTCGGCGCTGACCCGCACGTTGTCATAGGAGACGATGCAGTTGGAGGCCGCCCGGATGCCCATGCGCTCGATGTTGTCGCTGACGGTGACGCCGGGCGTGCCCTTCAGGTCCACAATGAAGGCGGTGAGCCCCTTGGCCGCGGGTACCTTCCGGTCGGTGAGGGCGAAAACGATGCAGGTGTCGGCAAAGCCGGAGTTGGTGGTGAAAATCTTGGAGCCGTTGATAATCCAGTCGTCCCCATCCTTCACGGCGGTGGTCTGGGCGCCCTGGACATCGGAACCGGCGTTGGTCTCGGTCAGGCCGAAGCACCCCACCTTGCTGCCGTCCACCAGGGGGCGCAGGTACTTCTGCTTCTGCTCCTCGGTGCCGAAGTTATTGATGCAGGAGCAGCACAGAGAGGTATGTACCGAGATGGTGATGCCAGTGCTGGCGTCCACCTTGGAGACCTCCTCCATGCACAGGGTGTAGGCCAGGGTGTCGGAGCCGGCTCCGCCGTACGCTCTGGAGTAGGGGATGCCCAGGAAGCCGTAGCGCTGCAGCTTGGCCAGCAGCTCCAGGTCGTAGGCCTCTCTCTCGTCCATCTCCTTGGCCAGCGGCTTAATCTCCGCCTCGGCGAAGTTTCGGAACAGCTCCTGCTGGAGCTGATGCGCTTTGTCTAATTTAAAATCCATAATTACCTCCGTACTGTTGTGTCAGGAGCCCCGGCCCCTTTAGAGAAGCCCCATCTCCTTGGCCTGGAAGGTGAGTTCTTCCCTGAATTTGGGGTGGGCCACCTGAATCAGCTCCCGTGTCCGCTGCGCCGGCGTTTTTCCGCTCAGCCGGGCAATCCCCTGCTCCGTCACTACGTATTCAATGACCGAGCGTGGCAGACTGACCGGCGTGCCCGGCTTAAAGAAGGGGGTGATTTTTGAGAATTTCCCGTTTTTAGTCATGGATTCCAGCACCACAATGGATTTGCCCTCCAGGTTGGCGGTGGCGGCAGAAGCGAAGTTACAGATACCGCCCATACCGCTGTACTGCCGGCCCTTCAGAAATTCGGCGTTGGCCTGGCCCATCAGGTCCACCTCTACCGCATTGTTGATGGCTGTCATGCGGTGTTGGCGGTAGATGTTTCCCGGATTAAGAATCTCCTGACAGCTGTTCAGCTCCACCCCCTGGTTGTGGTCCAGCCAGTCAAACAGGGGTCTGGTGCCCACAACCTGGGTGAAGACGGCCTTGCCGGGGTGGTCCATCTTTTTCGCGTTGGTGATGATGCCCCGCTGGGTCAGCAGCATGAGAATGTCGCCGTAGACCTCGGTGTGGACCCCCAGGTCCCGCTTGGGCTCCAGGTGCATCAGCGAGGCCGCATTCAGCCGGCCCAGGCCCACCTCAATGGTGGCCTCGTCAGGAATCAGCTCGGACAGAAAGCCGCCGATGGCCCGGTAGACGGCCTCGTTTTCCTTGTCCTCGTCCACTCCGGGCCCCTCCATCAGATAGTTTTCTGCGTCGGCGTCCACTATGTAATCCACCTCGCTGACGTGGATCACATTGCTGCCATAGATGAAGGGGAAATTGGTATTGGTCTCCGCAATCACCAGGTCGGCCTCCCGGCAGGCCTGGCGGACAAAGTCGGTGCAGGTGCCCATGGACATGTAGCCGTTTTTGTCGGGGCGCGTCACCTCGATAAAGGCCACATTGCAGCGCAGGCCCACTGCGGCGGTTTTGTTGTAGTGCCAGTACTCCGAGGGGATAAAGTCCAGCCGCCCCTCGGAAAACAGCTGATGGGAACTGCTGTTCAAAAAACTGGTGACGGGGCGGATTCCACCGCCTATTGTCTCGGCGTCCGGGACAAAGTTGATGATGGGCGCGTAATAAAGCACGTTCTCCAGGTCGGTCCGGGCGGCCACCCTGCGGAGTACGGCGCGGCAGTCCCGGTTGCCGGTCATAATCCTGTCGCCGCTTTTAATCAGGCCGGCCGCCTGCTGGGCTGTGATGGACTTCTTTTCAAATTCTTCCTTCCAAAGTGGCATATTGCTTCCTCCCAAGGCCCTTACTTTTTCCCGTCCTGGGCCTCTTTCCAGGCCATAGCGGCCCTCAGGCCCTTTTCCTGGACCATCTTGTTGAACTCGGACTGCTCCTGCACCTGATGAATCCGGCACAGGTTGAACATTTCGGCGGCAAACTCCATGGCGTTGCGCATGCCCATAATCTCATAGGTCTTGTTGATCTCATACTTCAGCATCCGGATGGACTCGGCGGGCTGCTCCGCCAGCCGGTTGGCCAGCTTCATGGTCTCCTCCTCCAGCTGGTCCAGGGGCACGATGAAGTTGACCACGCCGGCCTCCTTCAGCTCCTGGGCGCTCATAAAGTCGCCCAGATAGGCCAGCTGCTTGACCCGGTTCATCGTCATCTTCCAGGGCTCGATGAGCACGTCGTTGATGTAAGAGTATTTCAGCTCAGGCTCGCCGAACTTGGCGTCCTCAGAGGCGATAAGCAGGGCGCACATGAAGGCCATCCACACGCCGCCGCCGATGCAGTAGCCCTGGACGGAGCCGATAACGGGCTTCTTGGCGTCCCAGATGGAGCGCCAGTTATTCAGCTCCAGAAGGCTGTTCTCCCGGCGGGCGGGGACGTCCACAATGGGCTCCTCGATGCTCTCCTTCAGATCAAAGCCGGCGGTAAAGGCCTTTTCCCCCGCGGCGCAAAGTACAATTACGTTGGTCTCGGGGTCCGCGTCGGCCCGGCGGATAGCGTCTCCAAAGCCTTCCACCAGCTCACGGTTCAGCGCGTTGCGGACCTTGGGGCGGTTCAGAATCACCTTTCCGACCTTGCCCACCCGCTCATACAGCAATACATCTTCACTCATAGCGCAAACATCCTTTCATAAATCAATGGAATCAATTGTAAAACTGCTTTGTAGGCAGGAATTACCTAAAGTTACCCTTCGTCGGCAAACTCCGGGGCGGTGAAGGTAGAGCCGGGCTTCAGCACCCGGTTCCAGGCGCCAATGTGGACCCGCTCCCCTTTGAAGCGGTCTTTCACCGGCCGCTCGTGGGCGGGGTAGCCCACCGGCACCGCGGCCAGCACCTCCACATAGGGCGGCAGGCTGTACAGGGTCCGCAGGGCGGCTACCTTCTCCTCATCCGGGTAGATGCCGCACCACACCGCGCCCAGTCCCTGGTGCTTGGCCTCCAGCAGCAGGTTCTCTGTAGCTGCAGAGCAGTCCTGGGGCCAGAAGTCAAAGCGGTATTTTTTCTGGGTGGTGTCGGCACAGACCAGGATGACGCATTGCGCCTGTTTCATCATCTCCACATGGGGAGAAATTTCCGTAATGGGAAGGAAGTCCTCCGGCCGCTCCAGCACCACAAAGTGCCAGGGCCGCTCGTTGCCAGAGGAAGGGGCGGACATGGCCGCCTGAAGCATGGCATGGATCTTTTCCCGTTCGACGGGCTGATCGGTGTAGCTGCGCACGCTGGTGCGCTGATAAATTTCCTTCAGAATCATAGCTGTCTCTCCTTTTCTCCGGGGAGACCGGGCTAGGCGGTCTCCCCGGAGCAGGGGCCGGTTTACTCGGCGGACGAAATGGCGTTATCCGGTTTGGTGCACAGACTGACCACCACAAAAGCAATCAGAGAGGGCAGAATGGGGAAGATAGACGCATAGGGGAAGTTGACACCACAGAAGCGGTTGAGGAAGACGCAGAACATGCCCACGGCGGCGGCAGCGATGGCGCCGGGCCTGGTGGCCCGCTTCCAGTAGACGCCGCCCACAAACATGACCAGGGTGCCGGCGCACAAGAAGGTGTAGGCGTAGGAAAGCATCTTGGTGATGCCGGTGGAACCGATGGCCACATACAGGGTGAACAGGCCGACCACAAAAGTGATAACGTGGGCCAGGCGGTTCAGCTTCTTCTCGTCGGGGTTCTTGTTGATGAACTGGAGATAGATGTCGTTGGTCATGGATGCGGTGACGTAGATCAGTTGGGAGTCCACGGTGGACATGATGGCGGCCATCAGAGAGGCGATCATCAGCGCGCCGATAATGGGCGGGAAGACCTCCAGCATGACCTGGAAGATGATGCTGCCGGCAGGAGCGTCGGGGAACAGAGCCCGGCCGTACATGCCGATGAGCACGGGCAGGAACACATAGGGGATCAGGATGATACCGCCCCATACAGCGGACTGAACAGCGGTCTTTTCATCCTTGGCGGAGATGTTGCGCTGGAAGGAGGCGCAGGACACCAGGCCATACAGCATGGAGGGGATGCAGTTCATCACAATGGTCTCGGGGTCCAGATTAAACAGATTCCAGCCGCCGGCGGGCAGGGAAGCGGAGATTACTCCGAAAGCGCCGTTGCCGACCATGTAAATCATGCAGATGATGGTGCAGAAGAAAATAACTCCAACCTGAATTACGTCGGTCATCATAACGCCCCACTGGCCGGACATAGAGGCGTAGATAAAGACGGCGACAGCCACCAGGCAGGCGCCCAGGATGGGGTTCATGCCCAGGTACTGGAACAGATTCCGGCCGGCGACGATCTGACCGGCCATGATGCTGATGGCCGCGCCGCAGTTGATAACGGCGAAGATGGTGCCGGTGGAGCGGCCGCCGTATCGTTTATCCAGGCACTCGGACAGGGTCAGGCTGTTGGAGCGGTAAAGCACCTTGGCCATGACCACGGCAAAGACCAGATAGCTGAAGCAGGCGCCCAAGCCGAACCAGACGCCCGACAGGGCGTAATTGGCGCCGTTTTCCGCACCGCCTACCACCACGCCGTTGCCAATGTGGGAGCCGATGTAGGAGCCGCAGACCATCAGCAGGCTGCCCTTCTTGGCAGCGGTAACGAATTCCTTGAAGTTCTCCGACTTGTTGCGGCCCATGTAGCCGATCAGCAGCATTGCCGCCATGTACACGACCAGGATTACTACCGTAAGTGTCAATGTGTTCATAGGTTACCTCCTCGTATTTTCCTTTTCCCTCATTTTCCCGATCCGGGGGTTTGCGAACAACTGGGGTATCTATCGTCAACCGCTTGTGCGGGGAAGCGGGCAGCTGCTGCTCAGCCCTTGAGAATGCTGTATCTGCGGACCAGCTCCTCGTCAATCTCGATGCCGAAGCCGGGCTTCTGGGGCATGGGGATACAGCCGTCGGCCTCCACCAGGAAGTTTTCCTTCACAATGCCCTGGAAGGCCTGGGGGGTCAGCGTGGGGGGGTCGCAGGGGTACTCCAGCCAGGTGAAGTTGGTATAGGAGGCCACCAGGTGCATACTCTGGAGCACACCGGTGCCCGGAATATAGGCGTGGGGGTTGACCAGCTTGCCGTAGCTGTCGGCCAGAGCGGCAATCTTGCGGATGTAGCTGATGCCGGTGCTCATGGTGCAGTTAGGCTGAAGGATATCGTAGCAACCCTTGTCCAGCATGAGCTTAAAGTCAGGGATGCCGATGTTGATTTCGCCGCCGGCAATGGGGATATCCACCTCGTTATTCAGGCGGGCCAATCCGTCGAAATCGTAGCGCCACAGGGGCTCCTCCAGCCAGGTGCAGCCCAGCCGCTCCATCTCCCGGGCGGTGTCCCGGGCCCGCTCATAGCTCCAGACCGGGGGGAAGCCGTTGTTGTTGCGCTCGCAGGCGGTGCCCTGGTTGGCGTCCACCATAATCTCCAGCTTGTCCCCCACCGCCTTGCGGACATTTTCGATGATGGCGATGTCATCCTTCATTTTTTCACTGGAGAAGCGAAGCTTAACCGCCTTAAAGCCCATCTCCACCAGGCGCTGGGCGTCCTCTCGGCGCTGGGCCTCCTCCCGAATCTCGCCCCAGGCGGCGTAGACGGGGATACGGTCCCGGGCCGCCCCCAGCAGCTTATACACCGGCAGACCGGCAGCCTTGCCGATGATGTCCCAGCAGGCGTTTTCAATGACCCAGGGGCGAGTGGCGATGCGGGCCACGTTGCGCAGCTTCAGCATGAGCTTCTCAATGTCAAAGGGGGAGTCCCCCACCACCATGGTTTTGGCATACTCCATTGTGTCCCGAACAATGCTTAAAATACCGTGGGGAGCCTCCATACAGGCGTAGCCGGTGATTCCCTCGTCGGTATGGACCCGGGTGACAAAGATGACCTGTCCCCGCTCGATCCTGCCCGGATACCAGGTAGGGTGGAATTCCCGGGGGAACGGGACCTCTACACAGTCATAGGTGATATCTGTGATTTTCATGGGAGCCCTCCTTCAACTTTTACAAAATAGGGTCTGTGTACCTGTGAAATGTTGTCATTTTGACTATGGACACATTGTAGCAGAAGGGGCTTTTGTTGAAAAACACTTTTTCTCTTTACTAACTCAACATCTTGTTGTATAATGCAGTAACACATTATCGGGATAAAGAAGGTGTGTTTATGACCTTTAAGCAGCTGAGCTACTTCACAACAATTTATGAGAAGGGGTCTATCTCCGGCGCGGCCGAAACCCTGTATATCTCCCAGCAGGCCCTGTGCCGCATCCTGGGCGCTCTGGAAAATGAATTTGGGCGGCCGCTGTTTACCCGAAGCAGAAGCGGGGTCTGCCCCACCGAGCTGGGGACGGAGCTCTACCGCTCATCCCAGCCGGTGCTGAAGGAGATGACGGCGCTGGAGCAGCATATTCAGGCCTTTATCCGCTCTGATTCCAAGCGGCTGAACATCGGACTGGCCGCCGGCTTTCGATATCTCTCCCCGAGCAATGCCAGAAGCCTCTGGTCCGCCTTTGGGAGCAAATACCCCCAGGTATTGGTCCAGGCCAGGGAGACCCAGTATATCGACGGCCTGGCGCGGCTGAAGGATCAGGACCTGGATTTTCTCACCCTCTCGGACTACAACGCGGAGGAGGGATATCTGCAATTTCCTCTGAAAACCTGGGAGCGGGTCCTCATTGTGCCTGAGGGCCACCCGCTGTACGACAGGGATTTTGTGGAGCTGTCCGACCTGAAAGGGGAGCGGGTGGCCTTTTCGGCCAATCCTTTTGTCTACCAGATTTTTCTGGCGCAGTGCGAGGGTGCCCACTGCCAGCCGGCCGAGATTCTCCGTGTCAGCGATACCCTGTATATGTATGAGGCCTGTCAGTCAGATGGCTGCATTGGAATCACCATAAACAGCTACTTCAGCGATGCCTTTCTGCCCCAGTTTCCCTGCCTGAAAATTGTGCACTTCCGGGAAGAATTTCTGCCCTACACCGTTTCCGCAATCTTTCGCCGGGACCACCCGATGAAACGGATGTTGACAGAACTGACCCACATGATGAAGCTGTTTTGAAAAATGGAGAGCAAAAAGGATAACAAATTGGACGGGAGCATATACGCTCCTGTCCAATTTTTTGTTGAGCGGATATCTGAATAGAAAAAGAGCTTCCACCGACACGGAGGGTCTCTATATGATCTTATGAGCCGCTGCCCTGGCTGCGGAGTACAACGGCGTTGAAAAGGCGTCCCATATTAAAGATAAGCTGATTGAGATGACCCACCTGAACGAGACCATGTACTCCTGTGGAATTGCCTGCTCCTGCGAGGGCTGCCCCACCAAGGCGGGCAATTATCAGATCGATCTGCTTCTGGCCAATGTCTGCAAGCAGAATGTGACCCGTTTCCCCTATGAAATTGTGCGCCTCGCGGAGGATATCGCCGGGGGATTGATGGTAACCATGCCTGGGGAACAGGATTTTAACTCGGATACGGTGGCAGGCAGGGGCGGCGAGACCATAGGAGAAATCTGTACCAAATATTTTGCCGGCCGCAAGGGCGTTTCCACGGAGGACCGCCAAAAGGTTATGCGGTTCCTGGAAAATATCTGTTTGGGCTCTGCGGCGGTGGGTTACCGTACGGAATCCCTCCACGGGGCCGGTTCACCCCAAGCGCAGCGGGTAATGATTGCCAGACAGGGGAACATTGCGGCGAAGAAGGAGCTGGCCAGACGGGTAGCCGGTATTCAGTCGGATAAGCATACAGCGAAAGAGGAGTGAGGATATGGATTTCAATTTCAGCCGGGAACATCAGTTGCTGCGTAAAATGATGATGGAGTTTACGCAGCGGGAGGTAAAGCCCATTGCGGCATATACCGACGCAAGCTGTGAATATCCCAAGGAGACCATTGAAAAGCTGTTTCAGCTTGGGGTAATTGGTATAGATGTGCCCAAAAAATACGGAGGTTCAGGGGCGGACGCAATGGCTGCGGCGATTGTGATTGAGGAGCTGTCTAAGCAGTGCGCCTCCACCGGCGATATTGTGGCAACACACAACGGCCTGTGCTGTGCGCCGATTGTGGAACATGGCACACAGGAGCAGAAGGAAAATACTTGTCCATGCTGACCATAGGGCGAAAGGTGGGCGCGTTCGCCCTTACGGAGCCAAATGCAGGCTCTGATGCGTCCAAATGCCAGACAGAGGCCCGGCTGGAAGGAGATTACTACGTCCTCAACGGGTCCAAAATATTTATCACCAATGGCTATGTGGCCGATGTGATCATTGTCTTTGCCATGACGGATAAAAGTAAAGGGACAAGGGGCATCTCTGCCTTTTTGGTAGAGAGCAGTTTCCCCGGTTTCTCCGTGGGGAAGCATGAGGAAAAGATGGGCCTTCACGGCTCCCCGACTGCGGAGCTTGTATTTACCGACTGTATGGTTCCCAAAGAAAACCTTCTGGGGCAGGAAGGCAAGGGCTTCAAAATTGCGATGCAGACGCTGGATGGGGGACGGATTGGAATTGCCGCCCAGGCGCTGGGCATTGCTGAGGGCGCTATGGAGGAGGCCAAAAACTATACAACTGGCCGGACCCAGTTTGGGAAGGCGATCAGTCAGTTCCAGAACACCCAATTTCAGCTGGCAGATATGGCGCTGGGCTGTGAGGCCGGGCGGCTGCTGACCTATCAGGCCGCAATGCGGAAGGAGCAGGGGCTTCCATATGGCAAAGAGGCGGCCATGGCAAAGCTGTTCTGTTCGGAACATGCAATGAAGACAACAATAAAGGCGCTGCAAATGTTTGGCGGATACGGATACATCAAGGACTATCCCATTGAACGCATGATGCGGGATGCAAAAATTACGGAAATATATGAGGGCACCTCGGAGGTCCAGCGCATGGTAATCGCGGGCCATTTGGGTATCAAATAAGGCCGCTCCCCAGGAGGCAGAGCAACATATTTTGATTTGTGAGGGAAGAATGATGAGTAATATTTTGGCCGGAATACGCGTAGTTGATTTGGCGCGGTACATCGCAGGACCGTTTTGCGGCATGATGCTGGCGGACATGGGCGCGGAGGTTATTAAAGTGGAAAAGCCGGGAATTGGAGAGGTGACGCGGCGCAGCGCCCCTTGGAAGGACGGCGTGAGTCTGGCATTCCCCGCCTATAATCGCAACAAGAAAAGCATATCTCTGGATGTAAGAAAGCCTGAAGGAATGGAGATTTTGCGGGAACTGATCGCCAAATCAGACGTCCTCCTGGAAAACTTCCGGGTGGGCACCATGGAGAAGATGGGCCTGACCTATGAGGAGGTGCGCCGAATCAATCCACGGATCATCATGGTATCTGTGTCTGGATTTGGACAGGTCGGGCCATATAGAGAAATGCTGGCGTTCGATGGCGTAATTTCCGCTATGTCCAGCATAACCCGCCTGGAAAACGGACATGCGGAGCGCAGCAAAGGCGCGCTGCAGGACCATATGGCCGCATTGTATGCCACAGTCGCTACCCTGCTTGCCATTATGGACCGGGAAAAGACCGGTAAAGGTCAATATATTGATGTATCCATGTTTGCAAGCTCAGCTATGGTCCGAAATGAATCCATTGCAGACGCCTATATTAATGGCGGCGATTTCTGCATTGATGACGCCGCGCCCTTTGGATTTTTATATGTACAGGATGGCTGTGTGTATTTTCATGCCGGACTTGGAAATATGTATGACCGGCTTTTGTCCATAAATAATGACCCATTCCTCCATGAACTGCTCCAGTGAAAGCGGACAATAGACAAAAGCCCCCTGATATATGGCAATCAGTAGTAGAAAAGCAATAAAAAGAGACAAAAAGCAAGAGAAGAAAAGATAAGAAAGAAAAGTCCTGAAAGAGAACGAA
>OFGB01001315.1_pt1 | contig 15432 bp, 16 predicted proteins | sample 1521491 | NCBI WGS metagenome assembly OFGB01 (sample SAMEA3504095, study PRJEB24116) | mouse gut metagenome | biome: mouse gut; feature: mouse-associated habitat; material: faeces | place: Denmark | collected 2011
GCGTCCTCCAGCGGCCGCCAAACCGACAGACGCTTCTAAGATAGTAAAGCGCTCGGCCGCGGCATCAACTGCCAGACCGGAGGAAATTGTAAAACGTCCGGAAACAGAAGTATCCAAACAAGCAATATCTGAAAAGACACCGGAGATTGCGGCGACTTCCGAGAAAAAACAGAACGTACAAAACGCGGAGCGTCCGGCAGAGAGAAAGCCTGAGAAAACAGGAACTATAGAGAAAAAACAGCCCCAGAGGATGAAAGATCGTGGGGAACGTCAGGAAAGAGGCGGTGAAAGACAGCGGGATTCTAAGGATTTCAGAGGCGCTGGGGCAAGACCGTCAAGGGGCGACCGTACTCAGGGAACACGTCCGGACAGATCCCAGGGAGACCGTGACCGGAATCGGGAACGTACTTTTGGCGACAGAGGAAGGGATCGGGACCGTTTCCAGGGAGACCGTGACCGAGACAGAGAGAGACCCCAGGGAGACCGCGACCGGAATCGGGAACGTACTTTTGGCGACAGAGGAAGGGATCGGGACCGCTTCCAGGGAGACCGTGACCGAGACAGAGAGAGGCCCCAGGGAAACCGCGACCGCGCTCAGAATGATCGTGACCGCGACCGCGGACAGGGACGCAGACCGGGCGAACGGCCGGATCGGCGTAATGACAGAAGAGGAAGCAACAACAGTATTCCGGCGCCTGCAGTGGAGACACAGAAGCCGCAGCGCAGTAAAGGGAAAGGTAAGGATGATCATAAGAAGAAGGATTATCGCCGCGGGGATGAAGAAGAGAGAGCAGTAAAGGGAAAGAAAAAGAACGAGCCGAAGCAGCAGTTCCAGAAACCGCAGCAGAGAGAACAGAAGATTGTGGAAGAAATCAAGTCTATCATCATCCCGGAGGTTCTGACGATCAAGGAGCTTGCGGATAAGATGAGAATCGTACCGTCGGTGATTGTAAAGAAATTGTTCATGCAGGGGAAGGTTGCAACGGTGAATCAGGAGATTGATTACGAGACCGCTGAAGGAATCGCGCTGGAATTTGACGTTTTGTGCGAGAAAGAAGAGGTCGTAGACGTGATCGAGGAGCTTTTGAAGGAAGACGAAGAAGACGAAAGCACGATGAAGAAACGTCCGCCGGTAGTCTGCGTCATGGGTCATGTCGACCATGGTAAGACCTCTCTCTTGGATGCGATTCGTCATACGAACGTGATTGATAAGGAAGCAGGCGGTATTACTCAGCACATCGGCGCTTATGTGGTGGATGTAAACGGGGAGAAGATTACTTTCCTGGATACGCCGGGACACGAGGCGTTTACGGCGATGCGTATGCGCGGAGCAAGTTCTACGGATATCGCTATTCTGGTTGTAGCGGCGGACGACGGCGTGATGCCCCAGACTGTTGAAGCGATCAACCATGCAAAAGCGGCGGGGGTAGAGATTGTCGTAGCGGTGAATAAGATCGATAAGCCCAGCGCGAATATCGAGCGTGTGAAGCAGGAGCTTACCGAATATGAGCTGATCCCGGAAGACTGGGGCGGAAGCACGGTCTTTGTACCGGTATCGGCTAAGACGGGAGAAGGTCTGGAGGATCTGATGGAGATGATTATCCTGACGGCAGAAGTTCTGGAGCTTAAGGCGAACGCAAATCGGCGCGCGAGAGGTCTGGTATTGGAAGCGCAGTTAGATAAGGGAAGAGGATCCGTCGCCACCGTACTCGTCCAGAAGGGTACTCTGCATGTGGGAGATTCCATAGCGGCAGGTTCCGCATACGGAAAAGTCCGTGCAATGATGGATGATAAGGGAAGGCGTGTGAAAGAGGCGGGTCCGTCTATGCCGGTAGAGATCCTGGGTCTTAACGATGTGCCGAATGCAGGCGAAGTGTTCGTAGGATGCGAGAATGATAAAGAAGCGAGAAGCTTTGCGGAGACATTTATCTCACAGAGTAAAGTGAAGCTTCTGGAAGATACTAAGTCGAAATTATCTCTGGATGATTTGTTCACCCAGATTCAGGAAGGAAACTTAAAAGAACTTGGAATTGTGGTAAAAGCAGACGTGCAAGGGTCTGTAGAGGCGATGAAGCAGAGCCTTCTGAAGCTTACAAACGAAGAAGTTGTTGTAAAGATCATCCATGGAGGCGTCGGCGCTATCAATGAGTCTGACGTAAGCCTTGCTTCGGCGTCTAACGCGATTATTATAGGATTCAATGTAAGACCGGACGCAACGGCGAAAGAGACCGCGGAACGGGAAGGCGTTGACGTTCGTCTGTATCGTGTAATCTATAATGCGATAGAGGATGTGGAAGCAGCTATGAAGGGAATGCTGGATCCGGTATTTGAGGAAAAGGTACTGGGGCATGCGGAGGTCCGTCAGACATTCAAGGCGTCCGGTGTTGGAACCATTGCCGGTTCTTATGTGCAGGACGGCACTTTCGAGCGAGATTGTTCCGTTCGTCTGACCAGAGACGGAGTCGTGATCTTCGAGGGACCGCTTGCATCTCTGAGACGTTTCAAGGATGATGTGAAAGAAGTAAGAGCGGGATATGAGTGCGGATTCGTATTCGCGAACTTTAACGATATTAAAGAAGGCGATCTGGTTGAAGCATTCAAGATGGTAGAGATACCAAGATAAGTAAGTTTTATCCCGTTTTGTGAAGGCAGTTAGGCCAGAGGATTTATGTTATGACGCGCTGGCTGCAAGAAGAGGTGTGAAGAAATGAAAAAAGGAAGTATAAAGAATACCAGAGTCAATACCGAAGTACAACGGGAGTTGAGTAATATAATCAGGAATTTGAAAGATCCCCGCGTCGCGCCATGGACTTCCGTGGTTGCGGCCAGGGTAGCGCCTGATCTTAAGACGTGTAACGCTTATATCAGTGTGCTGGGAGATAAAAAGGCGCAGGAAGATACGATTCAGGGGCTTAAGAGCGCGGAAGGGTACATTCGGCGCGAGCTTGCAGGCACGCTGAATATGAGGAATACGCCGCAGATTCAGTTCATATTGGATCAGTCTATTGAGTATGGCGTCAATATGTCGAAGAAGATTGATGAAGTGACCAAAAATATCGAAGTAGAAGGGGATGCAGATGCTGAATAAGATTCTGAAGGATGCAAAAACGATTGCAATCGGCGGGCACATACGTCCGGACGGGGACTGTGTGGGTTCGTGCATGGGATTGTACCAGTATATCAGAGATAACTACAAAGACAAAAAGGCAGACGTATATCTGGAGGATATTCCGGAATCACTGAAGTGCCTGCCGGATGTGGATAAGATACGTCATGAGATTCCGGCGGATGTGAGATACGACTTGTTTATCTCCCTGGATTGCGGGGATAAAGAGCGCCTTGGTTTTTCGGGGACGTTGTTTGACACGGCCGCGAGGACTTATTGCATCGATCATCATATCAGTAATCTAGGATTTGCACAGGAGGACTATATCGTCCCGGACGCCAGTTCTACTTCTGAACTGGTCTATAATCTGCTGGAGGACGAGAAGATATCATTAGATACGGCGACGGCGCTGTATCTTGGTATCGTGCATGATACGGGGGTATTTCAGTATTCATGTGCGTCTCCGTCTACCTTCAGGGCAGCGGCAAGGCTGCTGGAAAAGGGTGTGGACGGACCGAAGCTTATCCAGGATACTTTTTACGAGAAGACTTATGCCCAGAATCAGATCTTGGGAAGAGCGCTGCTTGAGAGTATTCTTTTCATGGATAAGAGATGCATCGCCTCTTATGTGACGAAGAAAACCATGGATTTCTACGGGGTCGGGATCAAGGATATGGATGGGATAGTAAGCCAGCTTCGGTTGACCAAAGGTGTAGAAGTGGCAATCTTCATGTATGAGGTGGAAACGAATGTATATAAAGTCAGCCTCCGTTCAAAAGACCGGATCGACGTGTGTAAAATCGCCAAATATTTTGGAGGAGGCGGTCACAGGAAAGCAGCGGGGCTCACGATGGCGGGTACATACCGTGATGTGATCAATAATCTGTCGGAACAGATAGAAGCGCAGATGGAGAATCCCCAGGGAAGGTAGGAAAGAGGATACATATGATACACGGTATTCTGAATGTGCGAAAAGAAAAGGGCTATACGTCCCATGATGTGGTGGCGAAGCTTAGGGGAATTGTAGGCCAGAGGAAAATCGGTCATACAGGTACCCTGGATCCGGACGCGGAGGGAGTCCTGCCCATATGTCTGGGCAGGGCGACGAAACTGTGCGATATGCTGACAGACAAGGATAAGACCTATGAGGCGGTTCTTTTATTGGGATGCGCGACGGACACGCAGGATATTACCGGAACCGTTCTTGAAAGCCGGGAAGTACCGGAGTTTAAGCCGGAAGAGATCTCGGACGTCCTGCAGAGTTTTGCAGGAGAGTACGCACAGGTTCCGCCCATGTACTCTGCCATAAAGGTGAATGGAAGGAAGCTGTATGAACTTGCCAGAGAGGGAAAAGAGATTGAACGAAAGGCCAGAATCGTACAGATCTATGAAATCCGGATCAAAAAGATAGAATTGCCAAGGATATGGATGGAAGTCAGGTGTTCCAAAGGCACGTATATCCGTACTTTGTGTCATGATATCGGTCAGAAGTTAGGCTGTCTGGGCTGTATGGAAGATCTGCTCCGTACCAGGACAGGAAGATTCCGGCTGGAGGAGGGTCTGACTCTGGAAGAGATCAAAAGATTGAAAGAAGACGGAAGTCTTATGGAGAATATAATCCCGATTGACGAGATGTTCGCCGATTATCCCCGGATGCAGGTAAAAGGAAGGGGCGAGGCGCTGGCGAAGAACGGGAATCCCCTGTCTCCGAGTATGCTGTCTCCATATGATGAAAATCAGGCGGAGAGGCGGCAGTCTGTCAGAGTATATGATAAGGAAGGACAGTTTATCGCGGTATATAAGTGGCAGGAGAAGAAAGAATCTTATCAGGTTGTTAAGATGTTTTACGAGAAGTTATGAAAAAGTAAAGAGGAACGACTATGCAATACATCAACAGATTGTCTGAGTACAGGGACAGCAGAGAGTCAGCGGTAACTTTTGGTAAATTTGACGGTCTGCATAAAGGTCATCAGAAATTGACTGAAAAAGTAAGAGAGCTTGGAAACCGGGAGGGAATCCGAAGTATCGTGTGTGCGTTTGATATGAAGCCGCGGCAGATTCTGATGACTTGTGAAGAGAGAAAGGCGCGTCTTAATGGGAAAGTGGATGTGCTGGTAAAGTGCCCTTTTACCCGGGAGTTCAGCCGGATTACGGCAGAGGATTTTATCAGGGATATCGTAAAAGGGGTATTCCATGCAAGATATGTCGTAGTTGGAACAGATTTCCGATTCGGTTATGAGAAGCGGGGGGATATCCGAATGCTTGAGGAATATGCCGGGCGGTACGGATATCAATTAATTGTTATCGAGAAAGAACGCCATGAGGATCGGATAATCAGCAGTACCTATATCAAAGAAGTCTTATGCCGTGGAGAGATGAAGCTTGCGGGCGAGCTGTTGGGATATGCCTACGGAATTACAGGACGGGTAGAGCACGGGAGGCAGTTGGGAAGGAGATTGGGATTCCCGACATTGAATGTGGCGTGGCCGGAAGATAAGCTTATCACGCCGAGAGGAGTATATCTGTCGAACGTCCGGATCGACGGGCGCGGTTTCCATGCAATTTCCAATGTGGGTGTGAAACCGACGGTTAGCAAAGAAGAGAAAGTATTGGCAGAGAGTTATTTGTTTGATTATGACGGGGATGCATATGGAAAGTCAGTGTCTGTAGAGTTGCTGGAATTCTGCCGTCCGGAACGGCGGTTTGAGAACATTGAAGAACTGAAAGCGTGTATAGACAAAGATATTGCGTATGGGAAACGTTTCTTTGGATACGGAGAGTAGAGGAGAGTACGAATGAGAATCACGACGATTTTTATGCTGTTGGGCGGATTGGGTTTCTTCTTGTATGGAATGAAACTGATGAGCGAGGGCCTTGAGAAAGCGGCAGGCGCCAAGATGCGTAGTATATTGGAGTTTTTCACGAAGAACCGGTTTATCGGAATGATCGTGGGTATTATATTTACGGCGATCATTCAGTCGTCGAACGCGACGACAGTGATGGTTGTCAGTTTTGTGAATTCGGGCCTTATGAGCCTGATGCAGGCGTCAGGGGTAATACTGGGGGCGAATATCGGTACTACGATCACAGGGCAGTTGATTGCGTTTAACTTGTCGGATATAGCGCCGCTGGTGGTGATCATAGGGGTTGTTATGGTCATGTTCTGTAAGAAACAGAGCATTAAGAAGATAGGCGAAGTGATATTAGGTTTCGGTATCTTATTCATGGGCCTCAGTATTATGGGCGACAGCATGGAGGCGGTCAAGGAGTCTCCAAAGATATTGAATTTCCTTGCGTCTCTTACGAATCCGTTTGCGGCGATCCTGACGGGATTTGTGATAACGGCGGTGCTTCAGAGTTCGTCCGCGACTGTGGGAATCATATTGCTGATGGTATCCCAGGGACTTCTGGAATTCACGATCTGCCCGTTTATGATTCTCGGATGTAATATCGGCTCCTGTGTGTCTGCGCTGGTGGCCAGTTTAAGCGGAAATAAGGATGCAAAGAGGGCGGCGATGATCCATTTCCTGTTTAACGTAATCGGTTCGCTGATTATGTTCATCGTATTGATGATCGCGATCCGTCCGTTTACGGATATAATGCTTGGTATATCAGGCGGAAGCCTTGCCAGAGCCGTGGCGAATGTGCATACGTTGATGAAGGTTGTGGAGGTTGCGATGCTCTTCCCGTTCATGGGATGGATTGTCAAGGCGACCTATAAGATTGTTCCGGGTATCGACGAGGCAGAGGATGAATATGAACTTCTCTTTATCGGAAAGGGGAAGATCCTTTCGGCGACGACAGCGGTTCTGGACGGAATCCGTGAGATTGTACATATGGGACATGTTGCGATGAAGAATCTGGAAGTAGCGATGGAGGCGCTGTGTGAACCGGATGAAGAGAAGATCAAGGAAGTCTATAAGCGTGAGAAATACATTGATTTTATGAACCATAAGATTACGAATTATCTGGTGCAGGCTAACGAGCTGGTTCTGCCCATTGCGGATGAAAAGCTGATCGGAGGTCTGTTCCATGTTGTGAATGATATCGAACGGATCGGGGATCATGCGGAGAATTTTGCCGATTCCGCGAAGGACAGGATTGAGCGCGGTATAGAGTTCAGCGACAAAGCAAAGAGACAGCTTCGGGAGTTGAATGAGAAGACTCTGATGATATTGAAATATTCTCTGGAAATGTTTGGAAATCGTAATTATGAGCATATGCAGGAGATATTGCAGTTGGAGGATGAGATTGACGAGATGGAGCGGAAGCTTCAGAATACGCATGTAAAGAGGCTGACAAAGAATAAGTGCACTCCAGAAGCCGGTATGATGTTCTCGGATACGGCGTCCGGTTTGGAACGAGTGGGCGACCATGCGACCAATATTGCGTTTGCCATATTAGAACCGATGGGAGAAGAAGAGGACGACGACGAAGATTAAATATATTCGTATGAAATGGCGGAAAATCCATCTTTACAAGAGATGGAGAGTGTGTTATACTTTGCAGGTATGAGAGCCGATGTTCGGTAAATGGAAGCTCCAACCATTACTTAATATCAGGCGTTAGGAACAAGATTAAGGAGGATATGACAAATGATTTCAAAAGAACAGAAAGAACAGATCGTAGCAGATTATGGCAGGACACCCGGAGATACAGGTTCACCGGAAGTGCAGATTGCGATCCTTACGGCAAGAATCAATGATTTGACAGATCATTTCAAGAGTAATCCGAAGGATCATCATTCCAGAAGAGGTCTTCTGAAGATGGTAGGACAGAGGAGAGGACTGCTGGCATATCTTAAGAAGACGGATATCGAGAGATACCGTACGTTGATCGAGAGATTAGGATTAAGAAAATAATAAGTGTGGGCACAGTAGGCAGGAAGTTTACTGTGCCCTTATTTTATTTCCGCGGGCGGCGAGCCAAAGGGTCGTTCATGCAAGCACATTTGACCGTTATGAGGGAATCTCCTAATTATTTTAGGAATAATTTCAGGAATAAGAATTTAGTAGTGGAAGATTGGATGGTTGTGTGTTATAATACATAAAGTTGTGGGTAGGCGGATTTTGCCCGAGACCACTGAAAAGCATATTTTCTGTCTCAGGATATGCGTGAAAGTATGTTTTTCAGTAGTTTCGGCGGCTCTTGCCCATGGAAAATGTCTGAATATAAAGGAGAAAAATATGTACAAAAAATTCGAGATGGAATTAGCAGGGAGACCGCTTCGCATAGATGTAGGCAGAGTAGCGAAGCAGGCAAACGGCGCAGTGTTGATGCACTATGGCGAGACGACTGTGCTGTGTACGGCGACGGCTTCCGAGAAGCCAAGAGAGGGGATTGATTTCTTTCCTCTGAGCGTGGAGTATAACGAGCGTCTGTATTCTGTTGGAAAGATACCGGGAGGTTTTAATAAGAGAGAAGGCAAGGCGTCTGAGAATGCGATTCTTACCTGCCGCGTCATCGACCGGCCGATGCGTCCGTTATTCCCGAAAGACTATAGGAATGATGTTACTCTTGAGAATCTGGTATTGTCCGTAGACCAGGATTGTTCACCGGAACTTACGGCTATGCTGGGCGCGGCGATTGCCACCAGTATTTCGGATATTCCTTTTGACGGTCCCATCTCTACCACACAGGTAGGGTTGGTCGACGGAGAATTCGTATTCAATCCGACGGCGGCCCAGAAGGAAGTCTCTGATCTTGCGCTCACCGTAGCGTCTACGAAGGAAAAAGTAATCATGATCGAGGCCGGAGCGAACGAAGTTCCGGAGGATCGGATGATCGACGCGATCTTTGCGGCTCATGAGATGAATCAGAAAGTAATCGCATTTATCGATACGATCGTTGCAGAATGCGGGAAACAGAAACACACGTATGAGAGCTGTGCGGTTCCGGAAGAATTGTTTGAAGCAATCAAAGAGATCGTTCCTCCTGAGGCGATGGAGGAGGCCGTATTCACAGACGAGAAACAGGTGAGAGAAGAGAATATCCGTAATATTACGGAGAAATTGGAAGAAGCATTCGCGGAGAAAGAAGAATGGCTTGCCGTGCTTGGCGAGGCAGTGTATCAGTATCAGAAGAAGACGGTTCGTAAGATGATCTTAAAGGATCATAAGCGACCGGACGGAAGGGCGATCGATGAGATCAGACCTCTTGCGGCAGAGATCGACCTGATTCCAAGGGTGCACGGTTCTGCGATGTTTACCCGCGGACAGACTCAGATCTGTACGGTAACGACATTAGCGCCTCTTGCAGAGGCACAGAGACTGGACGGGCTTGACGAGGCGGAGACGTCAAAGCGCTATATGCATCATTATAATTTCCCGTCTTACTCTGTAGGAGAGACCAGACCGTCGAGAGGGCCTGGACGCCGTGAGATCGGGCATGGAGCTTTGGCGGAGCGCGCTTTGGTTCCTGTACTCCCGACAGAAGCGGAATTTCCGTATGCGATTCGTACCGTATCTGAGACTTTTGAGTCCAACGGTTCCACATCCCAGGCAAGTATCTGTGCGTCCTCTATGTCGCTGATGACGGCGGGCGTGCCGATTAAGGCCGCGGTAGCGGGAATCTCTGCCGGGTTGGTAACAGGCGATACAGACGAGGATTATCTGGTATTGACGGATATTCAGGGATTAGAAGATTTCTTCGGCGATATGGATTTCAAGGTTGCCGGAACACATAAAGGAATCACGGCGATTCAGATGGATATTAAGATCCATGGACTGACCAGACCGATTATTGAAGAGGCGATCGCGGCGACGAAAAAGGCGAGAACCTACATCCTGGACGAAGTGATGGCGGGGGCAATCTCCGAACCGAGACCGGAGGTAGGAGAATACGCGCCGAAGATTATCCAGATGAAGATTGATCCGCAGAAGATCGGCGATGTGGTCGGACAGCGGGGCAAGACGATCAATGCGATTATCGATCAGACGGGCGTAAAGATTGATATTGAGGACGATGGTTCCGTATCTATCTGCGGAACGGATGCGAAGAGTATGGAAGAGGCCCAGAAGATGATCTATATCATCGTTACGGACTTTGAAGCCGGACAAGTTCTGGAAGGCAAAGTTGTAAGCATTAAAGAATTCGGCGCTTTCGTAGAATTCGCTCCGGGAAAAGAGGGTATGGTGCATATCTCCAAGATATCCAAGGAAAGGATTCGTCAGGTAGAGGACGTACTGACGCTGGGGGATATGGTGAAGGTAGTATGCCTCGGAAAAGATAAGATGGGAAGACTTTCTTTCAGTATGAAGGACGTGGCAGAATAAAAGAATAAAAAGGACGCAGTAGATTTTATGTCTGCTGCGTCCTTTTTTATGTAAAAATTTTCATAAATCGAATTCTTGTACATATATTGAGATAAAGAGGTGGACAAAGATGTTAAAGGAAAGAGTGCTGCGTGTTCTGCCCGGCAGAGTCCGCGCGCTGCTTGAGAAAGAGCAGCTTGAATACAGATATCTTCAGGAGGTGAGGCTTCGTACAGGAAAGCCCTTGCTGTGTATCTATGACGGAAAGGAGCGGATGATCGGAAATCAACGGGACGGACCTTATATTGTCACAAAAGAAGATGTAAAAGAGATGCTTCAGTATGTCAGCAATTACTCATTATATGCGTACGAACAGGAGATGAAGCAGGGATTTATCACGATTGAAGGAGGACACAGAGTGGGAATGACGGGACAGGCAATCATAGAGGAGGGCAGGGTAAAGAATCTCCGGTATATCTCATCGCTTAATCTAAGGATGTCTCATGAGATAAAGGGATGCGCCGATCAGATATTTTCATATATTATTTCCGGAAACCGGGTATGCCATATTTTGATTGTATCGCCGCCGAGATGCGGTAAGACGACGCTTCTTCGGGATATGATCCGTCAGATCTCCGATGGGAATCGCTGGATCGGCGGTATGACGGTGGGCGTTGTAGACGAGCGCTCGGAGATCGGCGGATGTTATATGGGAATAGCACAGAATCAGTTGGGCGCCCGTACGGATATACTGGACTGCTGCCCGAAAGTGGAAGGTATGATGATGATGATTCGTTCCATGGGACCGCAGGTAATAGCCGTCGACGAGATCGGAACGGCAGAAGATATACATGCCGTCGAATATGCCATGCACTGCGGATGCAGGATGATTGCAACGGTTCATGCGGATTCTATGGAAGAATTAAGGAAAAGGCCGCTTTTTGACCGGATGATAGAACAGAAACGATTCGACCGATATATTCTGCTGGGTAATCAGCTGCATGTGGGACAGGTGGAGGGAATTTTTGACAGCCGTGGAAGCCTGCTCTATAGTGAAGCGGGAAAGGAAGGACGACGGGCGGAATGATATATAAGATTATAGGGTTCTGTCTGATCATCGGAGCCACTTCCGCAGGGGGAATCGGCGCTGCGGATAAAATCAGGAACCAGTATGAACAATTGAGATACCTTAAGAAACTGATCTGCCTGTTAAGAGGGGAGATTCAATATGCGAGATCCTATCTGGGAGAAGCTTTTCGGCAGATTGGATATTCTGTGAAAACACCCTATAAAGAATGGCTTCTTGCGATGTGTGAAGAGATGGAAGAAAGAAGCGGCTGTACGTTTGCGCAGATATGGGAGGAAAAGGGAAAGGAGCACCTCGGGGATTGCGGTCTTCCGAAAGAAGTATTTGAAAGGCTTCTTTGGTTTGGCAACGAGTTAGGAATTGCAGACGCCGGGATGCAGGTTAAGACGCTGGATCTCTGGCTGGAGGAAATAACGCTCTCTATGGGGGAGATGAGGGAGGGGATGAGGACAAGAATAAGACTATGCCATTGCCTTGGCATAATGAGCGGGATATTCATTACGATCCTGTTGCTGTAGAGGAGGTGTACATGAGTGTCAATCTAATATTCAAGATTGCGGCGGTAGGAATATTGGTTTCAGTTTTGAGCCAGGTGCTGAAGCACAGCGGAAGAGAGGAACAGGCATTCTTAACAAGTCTTGCGGGTCTGTTGTTGGTGCTGTTCTGGATCGTACCTTATATCTATGAGTTGTTTGAGTCTATCCAGCGGTTGTTCGCGCTGTAGCGAAAGGCGTCTGTTCAATACAGATCAGACAGGTATCATATAAGCGGCATACAAAAAGGGAAGGAGTACGGCTGCAGATATGCCTGCAGACAGGAGGTCATGCAGAAAGGAGGAGGGCTATGGACATGCTGCAGATAGGGCTTCTGGGAGTGACGGGAACGCTACTCGCCGTGCAGTTTAAGAGCGGAAAATCAGAATATGGGATCTATATCAGTATCGTATTGAGCCTGATCATATTCTTCAGTATCCTTGGGCGTCTGGAGATCATGATCGATGGGATGAGAGAAATCGGAAGGTATATCCGGATGGATCAGGCCTATATCGGAACGCTGATAAAGATGCTGGGAATCACGTATATATCGGAATTTGCTTCCGGAATCTGCAAAGACGCAGGGTATCAGACGATCGCGGTCCAGGTTGAAATATTCGGGAAACTTACTGTGATGGTATTAAGTATGCCGATCCTGATGACACTGTTGAATACGATCCGGGAATTTCTGACGTGAAGGAGTAAGTGAGGTGAAAAAAAAGCAGAAGGTATTGAACACGGTCAGAGGATTTCTGTTATTCCTTGCAGCGCTGATCTGCGTTATTCCTCTGTCTATGGTAAGGGCGTCGGAGATGTCCGGTACATGGGATATAGAGCCTGAGGATGAAGCGATAAGTGAATCGGCAGAATATGGGGAAGAGATGATCGAGAAATTTTCTTTTGAAGATATCGATCGTTCCCTGCAGGATCTGTTTCCTGATGAGCGGGTAAAATTCAAAGAGACAATGATGGGAATTCTATCCGGAGATCTGACGTTCTCGATGGAATTAGTAAAGAGCCTTGCGGCTGACCAGTTGGGATATGCGTTTGGAAGCAGTCGGGATAATTTGGTGCATATGTTGTTAATAGCGTTGATTGCGGCGGTATTTGGTAATTTTTCTAAGACGTTTAAGAGTCGTCAGATTGTAGATATCAGTTTTTACGCCATGTATCTCCTGCTGATTGCATTGACTTTGAGTTCCTTTCAGACGGTGACAGAATGGGTGAGTGAAGGAATCGAGAGTCTTACCTCCTTCATGAGCGTATTTTGTCCCCTATATTTCCTGGCGGTTTCCATCGCGAAAGGAAGTATTACGTCCGTCGCGTTCTACAACCTGGTTTTATTTTTGATATTTCTGACGGAATTTTTGATTCTGGATTTTCTTCTTCCGCTGATCCATATCTATATGATAGTAAAGGTTTTGAATTATCTGTCCGAAGAAGATTATCTCAGCAAGTTTGCGGAACTGATCGAGATGGCCGTCTCGTGGATTCTGAAAACGCTGCTTGCGTGTATTGTGGGGTTAAATGTGATACAGGGATTGATCAGTCCTGCGATAGATACAGTGAAGAGAAGCGCTGTTACGAAGGGCGCGGAGGCGATCCCCGGGGTGGGAGACATAATAGGAGGCGTGGCGGAGGTGGCGCTTGGAACGGCCGTCCTGGTGAAGAACGGGATCGGCATGGCCGGGGCGATGATCTGTATCGCACTCTGTATGGTTCCGCTGGTTCAGGTAGCAGGTATCGTATTGCTGTACAAGCTTGCTGCCGCGGTGATACAGCCGGTGTCGGATAAGAGAATCGTAGGGTGCGTGGAGACAGTGGGAGAAGGATGCAGGCTTTTGCTCCATGTGGTGTTCACGACGTCTCTCCTTTTTCTTCTTACGATTGTCGTAGTGTCCGCGGTTACAGGAAATACATAAAAGGTGGTGGAGACATGTTTGATCGGATATATCTATGGGTGCAGAATCTTGCTTTCTATATGGTGATGGTAACGGCGGTGATGCATGTGATTCCGAATACAGAGTATAAACGTTACATTCGCTTTTTTACCGGCATGGTACTGGTCGTTATGTTGACCGCGCCTTTCCTGAAATTCCTGGGTATCGGAGATTCCTGGCAGAACCTGTATCATAGCAGGGAGTATCAGGAACAGGTGAGAAAAATGGAAGAGGCGGTACGCTCTTTTCAGGAAGCGGATGGGGACGAATATTACCGGGATATCATGACGGAAGATCAGACAGATACGAAAGACGAGACGGAATCAGGCGGCAGCATACATATGGAGGAGACAGAAAAAGCGAGAGAAGACAAGGGTTCGCGCACAGAAGGAGGCGATGTGATTGGCGTGGAAGAGATTCGGGTCGGAAGGTGACGGCTTTAAAAGATTATGGAAAATACCGAAAGGACTTTCTTTCAGAAATATTAAAAAAGATCAATTATTGATCCTGTTTCTGGCCGGCGTCCTGCTGCTGGTTATCTCGCTTCCGACTGACGGAAAAAAAAACAGCGGCGGGAAGACGGGCGGTTTTTTACAAAAGGAGAACTTGCAGGAGGAAGATATGGAAGAAATCATGACAGGCGCCCAGGACATCTATCTTCGGAATCTGGAAAATCGGCTGTCATCCGTCTTGTCGCAGATGTCGGGAGTGGGAGACGCGGCGGTTATGATTACACTGAGTTCTTCGGCGGAAAAAGTGGTAGAGAAGGATGTGGAGACGTCGAACGAGACTGTTACAGAGTCGGACAGCCAGGGCGGTTCCAGGACTACGAAAAACGGAAACCGTGGAGAGACGACGATATACAGCGATAAGGATTCGGCAGGAGAGCCTTATATCAGCAAAGAACTAAGCCCAAAGGTAGAAGGAGTGATCGTCATAGCCGAGGGCGGGGACGACGCCCTGGTCAAACAGAATATTACCGAAGTAGTACAGGCATTATTTGGGATAGACACGCATAAAATTAGGATAATGAAGAAGAGTTCAAAATAATGTGGTAAAAACAGGAGGAAGAACAGTGAAACAGATAGTGAAGAAAAATCAGATTATCATAGCGGCATTGGCTGTTATGATTGCAGCGGCAGGATACTTGAATTATTCCGGCAAGATCTTTGGCGACGGAAAAGAAGCGGAGACTGCCAATGCTGATCTCGCCAACAAGGAGCTTCTGGATATCTCAGACGAGGATCTGGCCAGCGCCTCTGAGGATATCAAGAGTCAGGACGGAGAGGGCGCAGAAGACGGAAGCGTAGACGGAACACCCGGAGAAGCCGTACTTACCAGCGGAGAAGCCAGCGCCGTGGTGGCAGAGGCAAAAGTATCGAGGGAACAGGTAAGGGCAAAGAACAAAGAATCCCTGTTGGAGATAATTGACAATGAAAGTCTGAGTGAGGAGCAGAAGCAGGATGCGGTTAATCAGATGGTGGCCATGACGGATCTGGCGGAAAAGGAGGCT
>OFGB01001318.1_pt1 | contig 15395 bp, 16 predicted proteins | sample 1521491 | NCBI WGS metagenome assembly OFGB01 (sample SAMEA3504095, study PRJEB24116) | mouse gut metagenome | biome: mouse gut; feature: mouse-associated habitat; material: faeces | place: Denmark | collected 2011
CCGGCAGGTCCGGCCCCGGACCGTAGCCGGTGCCGCCGCAGACCAGCTCATCGGCATTGGTGACGGCAATCCTGTCCTTGGAGTAGGTGTCCGTGAACACCCTACTCTTATAAACGAGGTCATACTGGCTCTCTGGAGTCCACCACTCCACATCATTCCCCTGGGCCTTGTGGTAGGCGGACAGCTTCATCAGGCACAGGTTCGGCCACCGATGGCTGTCCACATCAATAAGCCCGATCTTCAAAAGCCCACCTCCTTGTGGAATAGCAAAGAGCGCCCGCCCCGGAGGGCAGACGCTCCCATCAACTGTCTCAGAACTTCATGGGCAGGGCGGTCTTTGCGCTGGAGCCGTTGTAGATGCGGTACACCTGGTAGAGATACCGCTTGTATCCGGGCAGGCTCGTCATGGCCCGGCCCTCCCGGAAGATCACCACCGGGTCAACCTGGCGTAGCCGCGACACCAGCCGCCTGCCGCTGTACTCCCCGTAATAGAGGTCCACGAACTCCACCACGCCCTGCACCGTCTCCGCCCGGAGGGAGTCAGGGTCGCCCTTCCATGCGTCCACAATGATCTGCATGGCCTCCCGGTACATCCCGTCACCGACCTTCTGGAACAGACCGAAAGCGGTGCTGATGCAGGCCAGCCGCTTCGCGCCCCTGGTCTGCTTGTAGTCCACACAGAGGCCCACGGCCTCCGTTGCTTTCAGGAACGCCATAGCGTCCTCATCCCCGCCGAAGATGAGCGCCCGGAACCGCGCCCCTGCGGTCAGGCTGGCGGAGGCCCCCGTCTGCTGGGCGAACAGCAGAGCCTCATCACTCTCAGTCAGACCGTAGAACACCTTGCAGCGGATGGGCAGGTCCTTCCCGCCGTTCAGAAACTTCCGGGCAGCGATGGTGTGCTGGCCGTCAAAGACATAGTAGCGCCCGTTCCGGCTGCTGACCTTCGGCTCGTTGGCGATGCGCTCATCGAACTCGGCAGCGATCCTGCGGACCCGGTCCTCGTTCAAGGTGCGCTGGTAAGTAGTGCGGGGGATCACCAGCTCCCGGCTGTCCAGCACGACTTCCCGGCAAAAGAGATTTTTCGCATTCATCCTGTGCGTCCTCCTTCAATTTCTGTGATATATTGTTTCAATGCCTGCATGATACGGATGACCTCTTGCTTATAGTGGTCGACCGATAAGAGCCTTGGATACTCCTGGAAGAAGTGGTTACATAACTCGGTGAACGAGCCGACCTCCGCCTCTATGGAATGGAGCAGAGACTCCTCCGTGGCTGGCGCCTTGGGACGCTCCATTTCAGCGGAAATCTCCGCAATCTTCTCCATGTCCGCTTTTCGGGTGGAAACCTTTGGCGTGTGGTACTGGGTCTCAGCGGAGGGCTTTTTTCTGCCACCACCTGTTTTTGTATCGCTTGTCCGCAATGCGGCGGCAAGGTGGGGGCGTTCCTCCGGGTCAGCCTTTGCGACAGCGGCTACCGCCGTCTCCGTAGGCTTGATTGCTCCCGTGAGTATCTCCTGCTTGATGCCGGGAAGGGCTTCTTCGGCGGCGTCCACGCCTTGGGCATACCAGCCAGCCCGCATAACATAGCTGTCACTCATATCGGTTTCTTTTGCTATTCTGGCTCTTGTAACATGACGGCTATTATTTTGGTGCGGTTCAATTTGAACCGCACCAGGTTTTTCACCAGATGTGTGTTGATTTCCTCGGAATGAGTCTATGACTTTTTCGACCTCATACCGTTGCCCAATCAGGTATTTCTTCTGCTGGGGCGTCAGGTTCCTCCTGCCAAGCTGGTGTTTGCAAATCCAGGATATAGCCTCATACCGATTATCAAAATCCAGCTTTTGGACAGCATAGGTTAGCTCCGGGTGCTTCTGGATGATCTCATAGCGGTTGTGACCGTCCAGTATCGTGCCGTCCCAGACGATGAGCGGCGAAAAGACCGCCCCGTCTGACAGGATGTTCTCCTCAAGCTGAGTGAACTCGTTTTCCGTCAGCGGCGGTATCTTGTCCCGGAACTCAGGGTCGATGATGAGCCTGTCCATCAGGGTGCCTCCAGTTCTGTGGGGAGGAAGGCGTCCTCGTCCAGGTGGAGGCTGACCCGCAGGGCGGCGTCGATCTGCGCCATTTGTTCTTCGGTGAGCCTGCCCACATAACTCAGCACCCGCCGCTTGTCGATGGTGCGGATGACCTCCAGCATAAACAGGGACGGGTCCAACCCCTCCGCGTCGTCCAGCACCACATGGGTCGGCTGGGCGGGCTTCTTGCGGGTCTGCCGGGTCGCCGCCGTGACGATCAGCGTGGGGGAATAGTAGTTGCCTACATCGTTTTGGAGGACCAGCACCGGGCGCCTCCCACCCTGCTCATGCCCGAACACGGGGTCCAGGTCGGCATAGTAAAGCTCGCCTCGGTGGAAATCGTGAAATCTTTGTTCCATTATGGTATCTACCTCCTTTTTCTGGTATGTAAAGGGAGCGGCCCAGCGCGGCAAACGCCGTCTCCAGACCGCCCCCATATTGTTTCATAAAGCGTGTTGTTGGCTCCTATTTGTCCCCGACATCCCGGAACCGTGGGAATCATCAGGCCCGTCAGCTTGCGAAGCTGCTCTCATAGGCGTCTAACCTCCCCGCCTTCTTTGTGGCCGGGCCGCGAATTACGGAAGTATCATTATCCCTGTCTGTCGTCATCGCCAAACCGAGAGCGACTCGGCATTTCCAGTCGGATATATCGCTCCTCCCCGGACGGGGGATCGTGGCGCTCCGCTGCACAGGCTATCCCAGACAGTAACGTGGTCTTGTCTCCAAGACTTCCTGATGACTGCATATTCGGTTTTCAATGTGCCAGGAGTCCATGTTCTAAAATTCCTGCTGGAAATCCTTAGAACTTGTCCTCTCAGGGGGTAGGCATTAGGAAGCGTCGTTTCGTAGCCATCTCTTAAAAATTTTTCAAAATTTTTTTGATGCGCTTCAGCTTCTTGCTGATGGTTGGGTGTGTAACACCCTGCATAGCCGCAATCTCTGTGACTCCATAGCCATCAAAGGCATACAGAGTCAACAGCTCAATGTCCTCCGTAGACAACCGTCTGAGAGCCGCAGACAGTTCCTCCGATTCGATTTCATCCAACCATCCGTCTCGCCGCTCATCGTCCGTATCTTTGGGCATCGCCGCAAAAGAGTCAAAGAACTTCACCAGCAGTGCAGACTTGTCTTCGCCTGCGGTATCCCCATCATCATCGAACCGCTGATCCGGCATTCCCTGTGTGTGATTACGATATGCCCGTTCTGCGTTAAACCTCTGCCAATCGAACTCATACATCGCCTTAATAGCAGCCTCATCCATACCAGCGGCACGATACTCCTTGTGGAGCCTGTCCCACTCGCGGTCAAACTTTTTCTTTTCCAAACCATAGTTAAAGCTCATTTTGTAACCTCCGAAATTTTGAAAAGATGTCAGGTCTCCAAAATTCGGGGGTTATGGATATCGGGCGTAGTACCAATGGTGTTTGGTCATAAAAAATGCCTCCATTCATTCACGGAATGGAGGCAAAATCCGAAAGCAACTGAAAACGGCAGTAAAACCTGAACCGCAGTCCCGAAAAGGTTGGTTTCTCCATCCCGGATTGCAGCTCTCCTGCTCATCAGATTGCTTGCCTATATTTAGTTGACCGCCATAGGGTGTGAGCCACCGTGATCAAATGGTGCACCAAATGGAAGTAAAAATGCCAGCTTTGCGATTGCGACTTAATTTCTACGGATGCAGACAAAAAATCAATGAAATGTGTAGAAAAATTCACAATTATGTGCTATGCTGTAGTTTGAATTGCAAAGGTAATGGCTTACTTATCAGGTTCCGCCAATATTATATAAAATCAGGCCGGTAGGTACTGGTCGCCTTTGGTTGGCTTTGGTACTCTTGGGTACAGGAAGGAATGCAGCATGAATTTTCAAGAATTTGTTAATCTGACGCGCCCTGTAATAGGCGGTAAAAGCAGCTCCCATAAGTTCGTCCGCACTCTGTTTGATGCGATTCTTTCCGATAGCGGCAGAGATATTTTGGATGATTACAGTGAAAACACTTATAAGGCTTATGGCAACGGTAGAACGCAGATTACGAAAATAGCCCAGGCAATAAGCCCACATATAGACCCAGTGGAGTTTGCTACATTTATTTACCAAACCGGGGAGTCTGCTCAGTTAGAATTGTGCGAGAGGTTCTCTACACATTTACCAAGTATCAATGTCAAGAATGTTGGCGATGAACTTGCAGATTTGTTTGCCGACATTATCCGAGAGGCTGCCGGAGCAAAAAGAAAAAGCGCCCCCAAAGGCGCAAATGCAGACAATAACTCCGACAACACAGCAGGGTGGACTACACTATCTTCCGAGGATTTAGCATATCTTAAAAATTTCCGAGCCGACAGCAGGGACATCTTGATTTATATCATAAAAAACGATCCCTCTGCTGGCCCGACAGATTTTTTCCTCTCCGATAGAATAAACGATATTATAGAAAAATGGCAGTTCTCGGTAAGGGAAATTGAGAATAACGCATTCAGAAAACTGGTGCTGGATATTCTGAACACCCTAGGGAAATACACCTATTACATTTCCGATGTTTTCCTGCGATATATCCCGGAGCGAGGCATACTCTGGTTCCGTAATGAATCATGGGAAGAGGGAAACCGCCTTAGAGAAGAACTTCAGCCGAAATCTTATGAGCTGCGTTGTAAGATTGCTCGGCTTTATGAGAAACTGTATCCTATCCCGGAAGATGCGGACCAGGACAGATCAGAAACTATTGAGGCGGAGGTTGTGGATGACGAGGAGCCATCAGGCACCACAGAAGACAAAAAAACAACCGTTATTCAGCAGCAGACTAATGTCATCCAGAACGGGGAAAACAATTTTAATCTGACGAATAACGGCACGATGAATTTTGACCTTAAAGGCGGTGGCGTATGAGTAACGACCTTTCTGTAAAGAAAAGCCTTCTTCCCGCTACGCCCTCCATGCAGCAAACTGGGACAAATAATTTTAATGTCACGAACCAGGAAGGTGCTACAGTTAATTTCAATATCATCTATCAGCAAGGAACCCCCGCCAGCAGTGCTGAGATGATGGTAGCAATCCAATCCTTTAGCACGGAATACTATCAGCTTATCGTCACCTGCGAAGAGGATGTTTTTGCCAATAACATGGTGACAATTCCGACTAGCCGAGCGCTGACAAAATATAATGTTCCGGCAGAGATCTTTGAGAGATGCTCCACTCTGACAGATACGGGCATTGAGGAATTGAAGCGTATTCCCGCCATTATCTGCCGCGAGAACACAGAGTTAAAGGGTGTAACAGACCCGAACCAGTGGGCGATGTATGCCTACATAAAAAAAGTGCGTGTAGCAGGGAGAAATATACAAATTGTCTTTAATCCTATCGCCCCTATTCAGCAGCAAAAACTGTGTGATAAGCGCAACGCTGTGTTTTTTGATTTGAATATGGATTGTGCGATCACCGATCTCAACCACAGTGCCTGGTCGGTGCATAAGGTAAATTTGTTTGAGGCTTTTGATGAGGCAGGCATTCCAGGTATGCGAAGGCCGATGTAAGGAGGTGTCTTAGTGAGTGCAAAAATCCCATCTGAAATCGTCCGTATTGACTTGACAGATGCAAGCTACAAGGATGCCCACACTTATATTGAACCAACCTATGTAAACTTTTTTTTCGGAAATAATGGCACGGGGAAGTCCACTATTGCAAGAGCAATAAAAAGCGGCACAGGTATAAGCTATGCATCTGGCAGAACCTCCGCAGACTATTTACCATTGGTGTATGATCAAGAGTTCATTGATGAAAATTTCCGAAGCTACCGTAACATGAAGGGTGTGTTTACCCTCAACGCGAAAAATGCGGTTACACAGCAACAAATTGAAGAGAAAACTGAAGAACGCACAGCAGTTCAAAAGGCACTGACGGAAGTGACTGAGAAGAGAGACAAAACGGCCGCAGCGCATACAAAACTGCAACGGGATTTTTATAAAGAATGTTGGGACCGAGAAAAAGCACTTCGAGATGAGTTTTCCAAAACACAGGGCGGAAAAGGAAAGTCAGAGCCATTCACCAGAGAAATCCTGAAACATACTCCGCAGGATGTGGACATTGAAGAACTGCGCAGACTTTATGACTCTGCGTTTTCGGACACAGCCAAACGCTATCCTCGTTTTGCGACTATCGCTGACACATCCGCATTGGACGCACTTGAGGGGCGCGATATTTTGACCACTGCAATCGTGAACAGCGCCGACACAGAACTCGCAGGATTTCTCCGTGGGATTGGGGCGACAGAATGGATGCGCCAGGGCCATGAAGAATATTCCCACAAGGCGGGAGAAAAATGTCCTTACTGCGGACGGGACCTTCCTACCGATTTTGAGCAGATATTCATTGACAGCTTTGACACCCGGTACCAAGATAACCTTCGCCGACTGGATGCATTCCTTGCTTTGTATAAGCAGAAAGCCAACGAACTATATCTACCGCTCCAAAACCTGCCAAGCGAGGTATATCCGCAGATTGACACAAAGGTTTACACGGACAAGCTGGCGGTTCTTAAAGCCGCTATCCAATCCAACATTGATATAATCAAAGCAAAGGTTGAAGATCCGGCATCAACGGCAGCGCTTCCTGACATTTCTCCTATATTAGATGAACTGGCCGATATAATCAAGGGGTTTAATGCGCTGATTGATGCCAATAATGCTATTGTAGATGCCGGCCCTAAAAAACGAAATGAATGCACTGACCTTGTGTTTTCACTTTTGGCCTTCCGCCTAAAAGATGTAATTACCTCTTACCAGCAAAGTGATACGGAAATGCAAAAGGAGCTTGAAGGACTAGAAGCGGAGATAAAAAAGCACACAGAAACTTTGGAGAATATTAAAGCTGCTCTGAAATCCCTACGCAAAAACACCGTAGAAACAGAAACTGCCAAAGACAGCATCAACAATATGCTCTTCGATTCTGGTATGCAGGGCTTTAGCCTTCAGCCCAAGCGCGGTGTTGATCATGTCTATGAGGTGCGCCGTCCAGATGGGTCGATTGCTGACAATTTGAGTGAGGGTGAAAGAAACTTTATAGCGTTTCTGTACTTTTATCACTTGGTGTATGGCAGCGATTCGGCTGATGGAGATACCAGGGAGAAGATCGTTGTAATTGATGACCCGGTTTCCAGCATGGACAGCGGTTCGCTGTTCATTGTGAGTACGCTTGTTCGTCAGATGATTGAGGTATGCCGGAACAATGCTGATAACCGCAATAGAACAGCTGATGGCAATTTTATTAAACAGATTTTTATCCTGACTCATAATGCTTACTTCTACCGGGAAATCTCATACAGCTATGTTTCAAGATACGAATTTGCATCATTCTATCTGGTCCGAAAGCTGAACATGAAATCAACCATCAAACTGTGTGATGATGTTAATCCCAATATCCCCACGGAGAGAATAAATGTAAATCCCGTGAAGAACTCCTATGCGGCGCTGTGGGATGAGTACAGAGAGGTAAAATCCGCCGTTCCTCTTATGAATGTTATCCGCCGGATCTTGGAACATTACTTTCTGCAGCTCTGCGGGTATGAAGGTGCTACCCTTCGTCATGTTATTCTCGTTGAGGGGAAAGCAGATGGCCGTTTCAAAGACGCAGATGGTAACGATGATGAAGAGAAATTCCAGCTGGCATCAGCGATGCTTGCCTACATTAACGCAAATTCTATCGGAATGAATGACGGCATGGACTTTGTGGATGAGTCTTTAAACGTTGAGGAGTGTAGGCAGATATTTGAAATGATATTTGATGCAATGAACCAAAGACAGCACTACGATATGATGATGAGGAACCAATAGGAGGATTTAGGGATGCGTATTAGCTACAACAAATTGTGGAAGATGCTAATCGACAAAAACATGAAAAAGAGCGATTTGAAGGAACAGGCAGGCATCAGTTCCGCATCTATTGCCAAACTTGGAAAAGGCGATAACATCACCACAGATGTTCTTCTCCGCATCTGCCAAACACTGGACTGCCGATTAGAGGACATAATGGAAACGGTGGACGAATAGGCAAAGAAGGGAGCAGATGAAATGAAACTGCTGTACTCGGATATTTTACCAGCAGGGCTGGACGAGGGGCAAACTACAATCGTTGATTGTTTTAATGAACAGATTGCGGACTGTGATGGTGTGGATATTGCAGTCGGCTATGTCTCCAGAGCCGCTCTCGAAGAACTCGATGCGCTTATTACGGAACATGGCATTGGGTATGTGAGTCTGGTGATTGGTATGTATTATATTGATGGAATTCCAGAGGGAACCTACCGCACGGCAGTTGCTCTTAACGAAAAGTGGAGAGCCAATGGCGTTGGTGAAATACGAATGGTTAGGGCGTTCAAATACCACGGAAAGCTCTATGTATTTCATAAAGGCGGTGACATCAAGTCTGCAATTATCGGGTCGGCAAACCTTGGCGTTATAAAGCCAGAGGCCAATAATCGACGGCAGTATGAGGTGTCCAGCCTGACCACTGACCCTTCCGAATGCCGAGAGATACTCGACCTTATTCGGAAGATGAAGAGCAATGTCTGCTCCGCCAATATTGCCGATATTACGGATGTGCCGCTTATTCGTGAGGTCAACACTTCACTGACGGGTGTTGACACTGTGGATCAGGTGCCGCAGGCCGAAGTCGCAATTTACGCCCGTCACAAAACTGAGATTTCATTTGTACTTCCAATAAAGGTGCCGGCATTTGATGAGCGCCATATGGATGATAACAGACACTACACAAAGTCGAATTTGAATGTCAGCTATGCGGCGCCGAGGAGTGCAAGAAAATCCCGTGACTGGTATGAGACACAGTTTACGGTAAACAAGAGCATAACTCTGCTTCCTGGATATCCGGAGAAAAATGTGACATTCTATGTCATTACCGATGATGGATATACCTTCAAGGCCCATACCACAAGCGATGGAAATAAGCAGTTCAGCGCAGTTGGTGATGAACTTATTCTTGGTCGCTGGATAAAGGGACGCCTTGCTGCTGCCGGACTGGTCACTCCAGTAAACGACACACAGCTTGACCGTGACCGCCGCGGAATGATTACCAAAGAGATGCTGGCAGCATACGGATGCGATACGCTTGTGCTGACAAAGACGGATCAAAAGATGGAGGACGAAGATGGAAATCTTCTCGATGTCTGGTTCCTTTCATTTGAAGCCGCCCAGGAAGAGGAGGCCGATGAATAATGTCATACTTAAAAACTTATCTGAAAACAATTGCGGATCGAGGGAATATCCGCCTCGCAGAATCCATATCCCAGACTGCGGATGATGTTGGAAACCAGCATATAAAGCGTTTTTCCTTCTGTAGCCACGAAATTGGACTGCTGTTTGGAAATGTCCAGTCGGGCAAGACCGGTCAGATGTTCGGTATCATCTGCAAAGCCGCAGATATGGGCTTCCCTACTTTTGTACTCCTTACTACGGATAATGTCGTGCTTCAGCAGCAGACGCTTGAACGGGTCAAAGCAGATTTGCAGGGATTCTGTATCTGTGGAGAAAACGATTCCGGCCTGTTTATCGAAAACAGACTCATGCAGCCAGCAATTATCGTGCTGAAAAAGAACGTCCGCATTCTTCGGCTGTGGGCTAATGTTTTCGCATCAACCGGCTTTATGAAAGGAAATCCGCTGTTCATTGTTGATGATGAAGCTGATGCGGCATCCCTTAACACGCTGGTGAACAGGGGACGGCAGTCCTCGATTAACAAATATCTGGATTCCATCAAAAATGGATCTTCCAGCAGCATATACCTCCAAGTAACGGGAACACCACAGGCAATTCTGCTTCAGACAATGTCATCTGGCTGGCATCCGTATTTTACTTATTACTTTGCTCCTGGAAACGGCTATCTTGGCGGAGACTTTTTCTTTCCGAAGAACAAAACGGCGGAATGCATCAGTTATCTCGAAACGATTGCAAAGCCAGAGCGTCAGGTCGTTCTGCACCATCTCGCTGTGTCGGGACAGATTTTTGCAGTGGGCGGCTTAACCTGCAACTGCTTAATTCATCCGAGTGTCCGCCAAGCTGTTCACAGCAAATACGAGCGGGCTGTCAAAGCAGAGTTGGATTGGTGCGTCCAGCACGTTGACGATGACTTTAAATCCGAGCTTGAACAAGAATATCAAAGATTGAATCCGCAGAAGAGCGAGAAAGCAGATTTTGATGCCGTATACTCTTGCGCGAGAGATCTGGTTCTGAACGGCAGCGTAAAGGTTCTTATAATGAATGGTAAAAATGATGTTGCCAGCGAAGAGTATTCTGCTGGTTCAAATATCGTTATTGGTGGAAATACTCTGGGCAGAGGCGTAACATTCCCGGCCCTCCATACTATTTACTACACACGAACAAGCAAGAAGCCGCAGGCGGATACGATGTGGCAGCACAGCCGTATGTTTGGTTATGATCGTGATGCCGGAATGATGCGCGTGTATATCGATGAGCCGCTCTACAAACTGTTCTCGGATATCAACGCCACAAACAATTCCATAATTGCTCAAGTTGAAAACGGCACAGAACATATTAAAATTTTCTACCCGCAGGGGCTGAATCCCACCCGTGCGAATGTGCTTGATAATAAAAAGGTCTTCACACTTTCCGGCGGTACAAACTACTATCCGTTCAACCCGGAAAATAACAGCATAGAAGATTTGGATAATCTTCTGGCACCTTTCGATGAAGGTGAGCCGTTTTACCAGGTCAATCTCCGTTTGATGAGGGAAATTTTCGCACATGTGACTTCGGACGAGGATTTTGATATCAAGAGCTTTGTATCTGTGCTTGATACTATCCTGGCAGAGCAGCCTGCCGCACAAGGAATACTGATTGTCCGCCGTGGCAGAGATGTCGCCAAAGGCACTGGCGCATTGCTGTCTCCAAATGACTGGAATCTTGGCGCGTCCTTTACAAACCAGGTCGTGTTGACGATGTATAAGGTGACCGGTAGAAAAGGCTGGAACGGACGTGAACTCTGGGTGCCGAATATTAAACTGCCGAGCAACATTGTCTACTATGATGTTGTGGATGCCGATGAATCGGAAGTGTGACTTATGGCTGATGACTTAACCCCGGAGCAGCGCCGCCGAAATATGCAGGCAATTCGTAGCAAGGACACCACCATCGAACTGCGGATGAGAAAAGCTTTGTGGCAATGCGGTGTTCGATACAGGAAGAACTATAAGAAACTTGTCGGGAAGCCTGACATAGCCATCACGAAATACAGAATTGCTGTTTTTTGTGATTCTGACTATTGGCATGGATATGATTGGGAAAACCGCAATCAGCGCATCAAATCTAACCGTGATTATTGGGTGCCGAAAATTGAACGGAACATGAAACGAGATCGAGAGGTCACCGCTACCTTGCAGGAAGAAGGATGGCTGGTGCTTCGATTTTGGGAGTGGCAGATTCGGAAACAGCTTGACGAATGTGTTGAGGAAGTTCTTCAGTCAATAGAAGCTAGGAAGCAATTATCGAAAGGCAGTGGCGAGCAGTGATAGATGTATTTAATATTGTTCTGACAGATGCCGAGATGGATAAATGCCGTGAATTTTCTCGGATTAGTGCCGCATCACAACAGGCTATTGAATTTGGTCAGCACACGACAACGGCACGACCTGAAAAGGAAATTGCCCGCGACAACCTCATAGGGAAAATAGCAGAGGTAGCCTTCAGTAAGATGATGAAAGAAAACTACGGCATAGACGTGCCGCTGGACTTCAACTATTATCCGCGCGGTCAATGGGATAACCAGGATGCAGAGATCAACGGGTGGCGTATCGACATTAAAGGGACTCGTTCCGGTGGGCGCTGGATGCTCATTGAATGGAACAAACTGAACTTCCGGCAGAGGGATAACAACCTCTCTCATCTATTCGTTATGTTCACGGTTGACTGGGACAGAGATTCCGACCAGCCCACAGGAAAAGTGAGCTATCGAGGGGCAGTTTCTCTCGCCAAACTGAAAGATGGCATACCGACTACCGTTATCCTAAAAAAAGGCTCCATTCTGCCAGGGACAAAAACCCATTTGCAGGCTGACAATTATGGAATTCAGTTCAAGAATTTGTATAAGCACTTAAATCATCTGGTTAAATATTTGCTGGCGGCTCCACCCGATCAGTCACTTACTGGAGACTATCGAAATCCGTACACAGGCGAAACAACTCGTGAAATTATCAGCAGACGGACAACTGTAAAGGGAGAAGAGTAAAAACCTGGAGCTATTTCGATACCAGTATGCGAAAATGAAGAAAGCGCATTTAAAAACTCGGCTCCTGGATTAACTCTTAGTTTTATCTGATTTTGGGAGGTGAGCGTAATGCTTCAAAGCAATTTTACTCAAAAAATATTATTTGATCCTCTTCGGAGTGAAGTGGATGAACTGTATATTCTATCGGCATACGCCACCCCTAATATGCTGTCATGGTATGTAAAAAACATATACCACAAAACAATAGTTCCGATAAAAATCAATCTAATTGTCGGTATGGTTCCCTTTGACAATCTGAGTGTGAGCGTTCATGAGGGCTTTCAAAGTCTTGTGTCCTCCGAACTTCCTCATGAGATATCATCGATTAAATGCAGTTATGTAACAGATAAACCGGCTGAACATACAAATCTTTTTATTTGGTGCAGAGCCGGACAGCCTGTTGTTGCGTTCATGGGTTCGGCAAATTTTGTGCAGAGTTCTTTTGTCGGTCGGCATCGCAATGAACTCATGGATATTTGCAACCCGGAAGAGGCTATGAGCTATTACGAGTCGGTTGTTCCGCGAACGGTTTACTGCAATCATGCAGAGATTGAAGAATACATAATACTGCGTCCTACGCATCCAGTTCTCGATTTGGAGTGCAACCTTGTCAATGAGCTTGACGATTTCGATTCGGTTACTTTGAGCCTTGTTACTAAATCTGGTGAACCAGGCACACGATCCGGTTTGAATTGGGGGCAGCGAAAAGGCCGGGAACCAAATCAAGCATATATACCTCTGCCGAGCAGGATAGCAAAAAGCGGCTTTTTCCCGTTGGAAAAGCGTCATTTTACTGCCATAACGGATGACCGCCATCAGCTGACCCTGCGAGTGGAACAGCAAAACAATAAGGCCATTACGACACCTGTTCGTAATAGTGATCTTGGTGAGTATTTCCGCAACAGGCTTGGTCTTGCAAACGGAGCATATGTTACAAGAGCAGATCTTGAGCGCTATGGAAGAACGGATGTAAAATTCGTTAAGCTTGATGAGGAAACATTCTATATGGATTTTTCTTGTCTTTAATTTCTTGGAGGTTGTTATGGCGCAAAAAGGTAATTCTTATATTGTAAAACTGAGCAAATCTCATTTGGAATGGGGAACTCATAGATACACCAATACACGGGGAAAAATATATGGAGAAGGATACATTCCAATTCCCGCCCAATATGCACGCGCATATAATTTACTTAACAAAAATGGGACAGCCGGTCAAGATCAGTTAGGACAGAACATATTTAACTGTATTTCTGAAGATGGTTTCTTTGCCGGAAAACTAAGAGCACAGGGGTGCAGTCAGAAAGGAAATCCGTATGCAAAACAGTTTTCTGGGGATAAGAACCTAAAGGCGTTAGGTGAGTGGTATTCTGAATTTGATGTTTCTATCGGAGATGAAATTGAGGTGATTTTCACCTCCGAGACAGACATCTTGCTTAGAATAAAAAAACATGACTCTACAGACAAACTGTAAAGTCATGTTCAACAGGTTATTCTTCAATATTTGCATCCATTGATTCATAGGGAATGCCTGCAAATGTTTTGAGAATTGCTTCAAAGATAATTTTCGCTCCTTGGCATGGAACAGCCATCCCGATTTGCCTACGTACACTTTCCTTGCTACCTTCAAAAATGTAATCGTCTGGGAAAGTCTGCAGCCTTGCACGTTCACGATTCGTCAAAGCACGGGGGTCGCTCCAGTGGTAGATATGGGTTCCACCGCCGCCGCTCCCTGTTACAGTATAGGCAGGTTTTTCAGGATCGAGACGCTTGTATATTTGGCTGATCTTTGCGCCCTTAACATGGAGCATCAGTTCCTCCGGCAGGTCAGCAGTAAATGCATTTTGACCGGGCTTGATGTATTTGAGCCTCTCCACTACTGTAGCTGACTGAGCAGTACGTTCATTGTTTGGTGCGTCAGCTGGAATAGGCGGTGCTTCAATAGCAGTCCTGCAGGTGTTGTCCACATTTGCATATTGAGCATTGGATGGGATTTTAAATTCATAATCCAAATCATCACGAATGCCGACAATGATAATTCTATGACGGGCTTGTGGGACACCATAAGTTTCAAATTTATAAAGATTGGGATAGAGTTTATAACCTGCGGCTCTCATTGCATCAAGGATCATTGTAAAGGCTTTCCCGTCATTTGCGTTTCGGAGCCCTCCTACATTCTCTGCTAAAAACCACTGCGGTCTGTACATTTTTAGCACTTTGACGCCATATGAGTACAAGGGGCCGTAGATGCCATCAATGCCTTTCTGTTCCCCAACAACGCTGAAATCATTGCAGGGAAAACCGAAAGCGAAAGCATCGATGGGTGTCAGCTTTGTAAGATCAAATTTTCTAATGTCAGCATGATAAACCGTCTCTGGGGTATCCGGGCAGATGTTACGTCGGTAAGTCATACAAGTATTCTCATCGTAGTCGTTGGCCCATGCGTGGATTATCTTAAAATCAGGGTTTCCGATATCTGCATGAGTGGCTCCCCAAGCTAAACCGCCAGGCCCGCAGAAAAGTTCTCCAAGTCTAAAAATCATTGTTTCATACCTACTTTCCCTTAGTGAGCAAGTCGATTTGCGTCTGAATACTTTGCTTCTCTTCCTCGTCCAGAAGATCAGTATTTTTGAAAACAAGCTGATAATCTGATAAGTCGCTTTCGTCCAAGTAACCTGCCATGATATAAATCGGAACAATGTCAATTCCGTACAACCGTGCCAGCTTTTTTAATTCAGCAGGGTCAAGAGGCTTTCCTTCTCCTCGTTCCATCCGGCTAAGTTTAGAATCTGTCACGCCACAACGGTCATGTACATCTTTAAGACTTAGATGGCATTTGTTTCGCACTTCTTTTAAATAGTTTCCTATATCGCTCATGTTAATCCACCTCTTAATCATCATAGCATATTCGCTGCAAAATTGCAATAGATTTTTGAAAAATGCTGCGATAGCGCAGCGAATATATTGGTTCCGCTACTTGGCAAGCAGGGCATTTGTATATACAAATGCTCGAAACAGGCTTCCGGCGTTGCCGCCG
>OFGB01001321.1_pt1 | contig 15336 bp, 13 predicted proteins | sample 1521491 | NCBI WGS metagenome assembly OFGB01 (sample SAMEA3504095, study PRJEB24116) | mouse gut metagenome | biome: mouse gut; feature: mouse-associated habitat; material: faeces | place: Denmark | collected 2011
CTGGCCTTCGCCAGGGAGCCGGCGTTCCCGGACGTGCCCGACGCGGGCGGCGCCGGTTCCGGCGCCGTCACGGTCGAGGATATCGAGGCGATCAGAAACCCGGTGGAGCGCGTCCGCGCCCGCAGGGACAACATCGGGCTGTTCGGCAACTAGCAGGAAGCTATCAGAAAAGGAGACAACATGGCAGCGCCAAGCAACACGACCAAGGCGGCCGACCTCGTAAAGGCCCTGGACATCGAGGCGGTCACGAACTACAAGCAGGACCACGACCGGCTCCTGGAGATCCTGGGCATCTTCGGGGTCGAGAAGGTGGCGGCGGGCACCGCCCTGTACCGCTACAAGGTGACCGGGGAGCTGAGCGGCGAGGAAGTGGCCGAGGGCGATGAGACCCCCCTGTCCAAGTTCGCGGTGGGCAAGGAGCCCGTCGGCGAGATCACCACGCGCCCCTTCCGCCGCCTCGTCACCCACCAGGCCATCCTGTTTGACTACCAGTCAGAATGTCACTGCTCCAAAACTGGAAGCCCAGGCTCTCGAAGAACCTGGCCGTTTGACTACCAGTCAGAATGTCACTGCTCCAAAACGCCTCCTGCTCCATGAGCGTGATATGGGCGGTTTGACTACCAGTCAGAATGTCACTGCTCCAAAACCAACTGAGCTACATCCAGCATATGTGGTGCGTTTGACTACCAGTCAGAATGTCACTGCTCCAAAACGGAAGTCTGTTCTGCCCGATGCTCCTTCAGTTTGACTACCAGTCAGAATGTCACTGCTCCAAAACCTGAGCTCCGCATATGTCGGAGGCCATTCGGTTTGACTACCAGTCAGAATGTCACTGCTCCAAAACTGTGGGAGCGAACATGATTTTTCCCATTTCGTTTGACTACCAGTCAGAATGTCACTGCTCCAAAACGGGTATTCGGCGCGCTCCGTCTGGTGCGCCGTTTGACTACCAGTCAGAATGTCACTGCTCCAAAACACCCGTCCCACCATCCAGCCGTTCGACTCGGTTTGACTACCAGTCAGAATGTCACTGCTCCAAAACCCGTTGGCGTCCTTCTTGGTCCTCTTCTCGTTTGACTACCAGTCAGAATGTCACTGCTCCAAAACACTTCGTAGGCGGTCACCTCGGCCCGCTCGGTTTGACTACCAGTCAGAATGTCACTGCTCCAAAACCGGCACGGGAGGTTCAACGCATTAGATGCAGTTTGACTACCAGTCAGAATGTCACTGCTCCAAAACGTCCGAGAACTCCATCCGCAACGCCGTCTCGTTTGACTACCAGTCAGAATGTCACTGCTCCAAAACGAGGCGTTCCAGGCGCACGACTGGCGGCACGTTTGACTACCAGTCAGAATGTCACTGCTCCAAAACCGCGTGTTGCTGGTGGCGAAGCCGTCGGCGGTTTGACTACCAGTCAGAATGTCACTGCTCCAAAACGCTATGTGAGTATCCGTTCTCGTCAAGAAAGTTTGACTACCAGTCAGAATGTCACTGCTCCAAAACGAGGCAAGAGTCCTCTTCAGCATGTGTTCGGTTTGACTACCAGTCAGAATGTCACTGCTCCAAAACATCGAATCGAACGCCTAGGCGCTCCAAGAAGTTTGACTACCAGTCAGAATGTCACTGCTCCAAAACGCGAACGGTTGGAGCCGCGCGAAGATCGCGTTTGACTACCAGTCAGAATGTCACTGCTCCAAAACCGTCTGGGCACAGAAGTCCATGCAGCAGTTGTTTGACTACCAGTCAGAATGTCACTGCTCCAAAACCCCGTGGAGTACTCGGCCATGGCCACCTCGGTTTGACTACCAGTCAGAATGTCACTGCTCCAAAACCGTACAACGTGGCATCGGTGGAGATTCCGTGTTTGACTACCAGTCAGAATGTCACTGCTCCAAAACCGCATGGCCGCGTGGGCCGCGAGCATCACGGTTTGACTACCAGTCAGAATGTCACTGCTCCAAAACACGTAGGTTCCCGTGGCGACGTTGCCGAGGGTTTGACTACCAGTCAGAATGTCACTGCTCCAAAACCACTCATCAATTCAATCTACGATGCTGGCAGTTTGACTACCAGTCAGAATGTCACTGCTCCAAAACAGATATGCGTCTTACTATCTCATAGACTTCGTTTGACTACCAGTCAGAATGTCACTGCTCCAAAACCGCACGGATTGCGGACGTGTCCGCAATGAGTTTGACTACCAGTCAGAATGTCACTGCTCCAAAACGCTCATGCCCAGCACGTCGCGGTCGGGACGGTTTGACTACCAGTCAGAATGTCACTGCTCCAAAACGCCGTGTAGATGTTGGTCATGGACTTGACGGTTTGACTACCAGTCAGAATGTCACTGCTCCAAAACACTATAACGCAAACGTTAGAATAAGGCAAGGTTTGACTACCAGTCAGAATGTCACTGCTCCAAAACGGCATATCGCTGGTGACGCCCTGCGACGAGGTTTGACTACCAGTCAGAATGTCACTGCTCCAAAACCCGGAGAAGCACGCCGCCTCGTCGCCCTCGGTTTGACTACCAGTCAGAATGTCACTGCTCCAAAACTCGCCAGTGAAGTGCAGGCCGCTGCGGCCGGTTTGACTACCAGTCAGAATGTCACTGCTCCAAAACGCCTTGGATGCTTTCTGGGCGCTCGTGGCGGTTTGACTACCAGTCAGAATGTCACTGCTCCAAAACCGGCGGGCCTTTGCTATCTCGGCCTCGTGCGTTTGACTACCAGTCAGAATGTCACTGCTCCAAAACACCTGCTACGCCGCCGCAACGCTCGCGCTGGTTTGACTACCAGTCAGAATGTCACTGCTCCAAAACAGGAGCCAGTGCCACTGGTATCGCTGGGTGGTTTGACTACCAGTCAGAATGTCACTGCTCCAAAACCGTTGGAGCAAAATCCCCTCTGCGAAGAGGACGTACAGTCTGACTGGGATGCTGTTGCATACTCAAGAAAATGCTGGTCAACATGAACCTTACTCTCGTTGTCACAAACCTGATCGTAGGATCTTTGCTCAAGAAGCAACACGCTTAATTCTTGAAAAAATACGTGCTTATCGAACTCCTCCATCTCGTTTTTCGAAAGAAAAGTTTCGAGATTGATGAAGAGCAGCACTTCTCTAAGCTGCATATCAGCGGCAAAATCAATGAACTGTATGAGCTTGTCAAAGAGCGAGGCACCATCTTCAATCTCAACGCCGAACCCAAATGCCTTGAGATAATCTGCCAAGGCCCATTCTACCTTGAAGCCATAGCTCCCGTGGAGTTGAAAGGCCAATGACGTCGTCGATGATGCAAGCTGCAGCGCCAATGTGTCCAGCCGAGCCCTCGCCTCATCATCCTCCATGAGCAGTTGCTCTATCACCTTGTGAAGACGGGCACCCAAAACACGGTGCTTCCAGGGCAACTCCAAGGGGCTCAGCACCGGAATGAAAGCTTGTTTTTGATTCAGCTTCTCATTCCCCTCCCACAGTCCATAAGGCTCTACAGCCTCACTTCCCAATCCAGAAAGTAGCGATTCGCATACTCGGGAAAAGAGTTTCTGATTCTCCAACGCAAGCACCGCAACACGACCCGGCACAATATCAAGAGCATTGTCGAACCCCTCAAAGACGAGTCTCATAGGATCACGAACTCTTCCATGGTGTCAACCTCGTCATAGGCCCTTCTATTGCCCACGATATAGTCCATGGTCGCAAATTGCTTCTCTGTCACTTTTAATACCTGCACAAGCCCCTCGGGAGGACGATGCTTCCGCAATCGCATAACTGCTGCGCCCGCTGCCCCGTCATTCGTCACCAGCTTGGCATAGACCGACTCTTGCAACATGAGGTACCCCTCTTTGACAAGGTGCTTGCGAAACAGCCGGTAGTTCCGTCGCTGCGTTGCCGTCTCCACGGGCAAGTCGAAAAACACGAGCAATCTCATATAGCGAATCCTCGGCATCCCATTCATAGCAACCGAAACGATTCGATATCCTCAACCGCAATGCGCTTGTTGAGAGCATTCAGACATTGCTGAACATATTGCGATACGACCGAACCGAGACGATAGGAGCCATCACGATAGGCTACCGAAGCATTCGCCAAATCAGCTAAAACCCGACGCGTATCTCCATCGAAATCAACTGACAAGTAATCCACCACCAGACGATCAACAGCAGGTCGAAAAGGCTCCATGAGATCACATGTGAGGTTAAATTGGTTGTACTCGTTGCGATGGCAAATCCCCACCTGTGAGAGCACCCCGCGCGCCGCAATCTCCCGATTCACCATAGAGAGCAGTATTCCGTACCCGTAATTCAACGCAGCATTGATTGGCAGATCGGCTTCTCGAGAGAATCCCTCGCCAAAAAGCGCTGAAAAGTAGATCCGGGCAGCCCGCGCCTCCCGATTTGTCACGTCCCCCGAACGGACCTCCGGAACGATCTGGGACAGGGCCCTCCCCGCCTTCTCGTAATCACGTTCCTCGAGAAAACGCGCCTGCTCCCGAATCTTATCGCGAACAACCCGCTGCCAAACACGCTTCTTGATAGGCTCGCCCCACTCCATCTGCTCGGCAATGCGCTTGCTTGTATTATGGGCCCCATACAGGGGAAGATACTGTCCGATCGGATTGTGCTTTTCGTCAGCCACTACAAATGAGATCTTATTTTTTGCCATTTCCGCCATAAGGTACGCGCTGATGAACACTTGCATGGTCTGGAGGATGACACAAGACACCTCAGATAGATGCACTTTAGCCGTATCATCCTCCTTGCGTACCACCATGTAGCCACCTTTGTAGGACAGCCGGCACGGGCTCTCTATGAAGACCGTTCTAAAGGCCAATGACCTCACGCCTCTCGAACATGCCTGTTATGGATTGGTCGATAAGAGCAGCATCGCCTTCCGCAAAAAGCTTCGAAAACGACACCTTCATGTTTCCTACGTATTTACCTCCCCCAACAGCAGTCAAATCAATCATGTTCGTCTTTGCCGCTGCTATCGCAAGCAACGAACGCACTACGTCTCCCTGCGACTCCTCATCAGCCGCTGCGAAGGCATCGCCCCACTCTCCCAGTTTAAGAGCTCGCGCAAGCCGAGGAGAATACCGTTCTATCGCCGCCTCAATGGCAGCTTCAAGGGCCCCAAGCCCCTCTTTCTCTACCCCGCCTCCTTCGACGATCTTCTTTACCAGAGCCACGTCATGCTGGCCGAGCGCCACCTGCACAGCGTTACGAACCTCTTTTTGGCCTGTTATATAAAGCCGAGACTCATCGACTTCAATGATTTGATACTTGTAGATTTTCTCTCGAACAATGCCCTCGTATTTAAGCCCTTTTGCTGCCGCCAATCCTTCTGCATAAACCTCCAAGGCACCGGCATCTTCGGTCATCGCCGCAGCCACACTTACGGGAACGGGCGCAAACTCCAAGACCGGCTTCGTCTTCTTCAATGCGCGATAGACAAAGAAATACGCAAATTGTTCTCGCGAGTAACTTCCGTACTTTCTCGGGTCAAGGCCCTTTTTCAGGGGCAGACGCAACTGATCTTTTTTCTTCGGATCATGCGGAGAATAAATCGTAGCATCCCAAAACGCCCCGCTGGTTTCCTCGGGCATGCGCGAGATGAAGCACTGTTTATAGTCGAAATATCTCCTCAACCGCCCCAGTTCCTCATCGGCATTCCAGTCGTCGTGCAACAATTCGCCCGTCTCAATATCAAAACCAGAGCGCATGAAACTTGAGATAATGAAGCCCGAATCACCCGGCATTGCCCCTTGCTGCACCCCTTCGCTTTGATGCTTGACAAAAGTCCTCATGGCTTTAGCATAGACGATCGGGTTGTCAAACATATCGGGAAAGCGCTTTTGAATGAAACGCCCGATCTCGCAGGCGAGCAGTGCGTCGTGGGCATGATGAAAGTCATTCACTTCGCGACACTTCACAAGGCCGAGTCTGCCACGTAATTCCGATGACAACGAAGCCTTGATTGCACGCACTTGGGCTTCAGGATAGCGCTCCCTCAGCACAGTCTGCGTTAACTTTACAATCTGGCTTGTCTCGACAAGTTGCCGATTGATGAATCCTTTCATTTGCTTCTCGGAAACCGAATCACGCAGGAGATTTCGATGCTTTTTCTCGCTGATAAGCTTCGCCTTAAGCAAAGCATCCCAGTAGGGTCTCATTCGCCGTTGAATGTCGGTACTGATCAGCATCTGGTTGGACTTACTTTGGTTCTCCTCTTGTAGCACTAGCGCTTTGTTATCGAGACTGTCGTCTTTGATGTAGGACTGGGGCAGGATATGGTCAACTTGATATTGAGACAGATTCTCAAAGCGCAAAGGCCTGCCCGAATAGAGCGACTTCCCTCCCTGCATAAAATACAGCGTGGCCCGCTCGCCCAAATCGGCAGGGCTTATTGAACCCAATTCATCCTTCAGCTGCTGATCCCACCACTCAGGATTATCCCTCTTAAGAGCATCAAGTGCCTGCTTCAGCGCGTCGTAGCGGCGGCGCGTCCTTTTGCCCTTCTCCTCGTCTGAACGCGTTACTTCAATAAAAATATTCGCCGGCCCATGACCCGCAATACCCGCGATCTCTTCCACAATGCCAAGTGCTTGGCGAATGGCGCGACGCAATGCAGGGGAGCCCGGCAGTTCATCGAGAATCGTAAGGGAGCCATCACCCACTCTCTCTCGATTGAGATCATCTATTTGCTGCTCAAAATCGAGATGCTCGTCTCTCAGTATCTCCATGAGCACCATGGCCTTCGATCGGCCACCATTGTTGGGGTTGCCCTCTCTCAGAATATCCATGATGGAGCACGGCCCGTTATCCGTCTGAGCTTTTAACCCCGTAAGGAACTTCTGCGACAGCTTGCCCCAGCCCGTAAAGCGCTTCCGGCAAATGACGCCGATCTGCCTCCCGTCGAGAACCTCTCCGTATTTCTCCTTGAGCTTATCTCGCAAAATATCGCGATCCTCAAAGAGGGTGCTCCACTTGATGATTTCCTCCACCATGGGCACAAGACGATCGGGCAGTTCATCGACTTCGAATACCTTTTCGCAGAAGAACCGGTAGGACGAAAGCTTGGATTCAAAACCCTTCTCTCCCTGGCCGCCCGACACGTGGGCACGACCACGGCCATGCTGGTCAAGCCATCCTTCAACGTTTCGATAGGTCACCGATCTTCTCTTCTTGAAAAGCTCGTCCACCATAGCAGCGCGCTCGGCATAATCGAAGCGATATTCCCTGTCCCCGTCTTGAGTAAAGCGAGCCCCATTCAACTCGTTGAGCACGCAGAACTCCTCATAGAGCAACGAGCATTTCGGAAGCACCGGCTCTCCGTGAATATAAGTACAGGTACCCGTCATTCGCTGGATAAAATGCTCAGCACTGGCATTCTTGTCGATGATTTGATCCCAATTCCAGGGATAAATCTTTTCCGATTCCTTCCCAGGCAAACGCTCGGACCACGCAAAGCGAAGCTTGCCGTCGGGGGCGTCATGGGCCAGTCGTGCATTTTTACGCGTTAAGGGACCCACATAATAGGGGATGCGGAAGGTAACGAGAGAACACAACCGATCTGCGTACTCGTTCAAAAACGGGTAAAACCGCCCCTGTCGCTCGATGATCTGCTTCATCTCTTCCAAATGCAGCTGGAATGGAATACTACCGTTATCGCTTGTTTTCAAGCGACGCAGAAAGCGCTCATGTTCCAGCTCATTCACCATGGCCGCATAGCGCTCATCCTGCTCGGCCGCCGTACCTTTGAAAATGCTCTTGACAGCCTTGAAAAACGTCTCATAGCCCGTTTTGTGCGCCGCGTTGTACAGCGTGTAACCCTGAGCTTGGGCCGGATCGTATCTATGTGTTCCCTTAAAATAAGGGCCTCGGAAAAACTCATCGTACTGAGCGGGCGCGTACTCTTTCACCAAGGTCTTTAGGAGTTTGAGGTCCTTGCCATATTTGCCGTATTCTGCCACTTTATTCGCAGACAGCGACTCCCCCGGCCGTGCACTCAGAATTTCCTGCAGGACGAACGCTGAGTAAACTTTCTGCAGAGTCTCAAAAAGGGGCCTATCGTCATCGGGACAAAGGGAGGCGAATGCCTCCACATCCTCATCCTTGGATAAGTAGATCTTGGTCTTCAGCCCTTCCGGTGCATCTTCGCCTATGAAGAACACATCTGCCAATTCGGCACTGAGTCCAACAATGGCGCTGGCCATCGCCTTGGCGATTTTATCAATCTGCTTCTTCTCGAGGTCTCCATCTGAACGAATAGACAGCAAAGGCGTGCATTCGCGCACCATATCGCTCCTGCTGCGCCCTGTATTGCTTAGAAGTGCCGTAATATTATCAGCATTTTCACTAGCTTCGCACGCCGTATCATGGGTTTCACACCATTCTGTTAATACATTGCAAAAATCTTCAACTGCATCATGGACACTCGCGTTCTTCGAACTCAAACGCTCATTGTCTTGCTGGAGAAAATTACCCCGGCATTTCACGATATTGTGAAAAGCAAGGTAAATCAGACGAATGTCGGCCTTTTCTTCCGTCTCCATAAGCCACTGACGTACATGATAAATGGTGGGGAATCGAGCATAATAATCCCTCTCCGTAAAATCAGTGCCATTGAAAAAGGGCCAGTGGTAATCAGAGCAGCCCGGCATCCGATCCTCCGGATGTAGACGGGATTGCCTCAAACGCGTGAAGAAATCGGGGTCGACCTCGGCCACAGCTTCCTCGAAAAGCATCTGCAGCAAGTCAAGACGCCAACGCCGGCGATGATAGCGGCGACGCTGGCCACGATGACCACGAGCCTCGGCCGCCTTCTCCGCTTCGGGAAAGAGGCGACTTCCCCACACAGGCTTACCCTTGAAGTACAGCAGTGCACCGTTTTCGTCAGTCCCCGCCCATCCGACCGAGGCAGTGCCAATATCCAAACCGATATTATATGCGCCAGCATTTCTCAGATTCATAGCTTCCCTTTCTCTCCGCGCTGTGCTAAAGTGCGGGTATCTTGATACCAGTCAAGATGTCACTGCGAGTCAAAATAAAGACCTAGTCTTAAATGCCCTCGGGCGCCACGTAGGTGGCACATTGACTCAGCCAAGAGCCCTTCGGGGCTCTTTTCGTTGAACACCCCTTCCCCTTCGCACTTCACCCCTTGAATCGCATATTACCAGATAAAGCCGATGCTCGACCGCGCAAAGCACTCTTCCAGCTCACTCAATCTTCAGAGAATCCGATGATGCAACACCATAGCAATCATCACGCAGCAGCTTGACCTGATTATGGGACACCCTCTCCCATTGTTTCCCAATGAGCCATCCGGCCAAGCGAAACTCTCCTCGCACGCGCACAGCCCACTTGTGAAGCTATGACGCCTTGGCGCGTATGCTGAAGTTATTTCTTCCGTCGCGTCGCAATTCGTAACAACCGAGGCTTCTGACGAGGCTGGAGACGTTCTTTGCCCCGTACTTCTTCGGCGAGAAACCCGGCAACCTCTCATAGAGCAAGGAGCTCACACTGCTCAGCGCGCACCAACCACTCTTGCAAGCTCTTTTGCCCATGGCCTCATCGATAACGTGCATCACTTCAGTCAACGCAGGGGTTTTCGCTGCTTTGACCTTCTCCCGAACAGAAACAAACTCATCGAAATCGCACTGATAGGAGATGCTCGCTGATTTTCTACCAACACCCACCGCGCGTTTGCCCTCTTGCCTGATGCGGCGCACTACAGGAGCGAAATCCGTATCGCTCGACACGAGTACGTATATGTCGATATCGGGGTCGCGCAACTCATCCATCAAGCGAACAGCCATATTGATGTCTACTGAGTTTTTGCCCTTCCTGCAGCCGACACACAGAACTGGGCGCACATCGTACTTCTCCATGCACTGAAGCCATGACGCCGATCCGAGAAGCTCCTGAGGGCCAAACGCTTTCACAGACACAATAATACCTCGATCCTGGCACGCTTTAATCACCTGGGGAACAAAACCGCTTCCCATGTTCTCGGCATCAATATATGCTGCGACACGCGATTCGGCGTGTTTGTCCACTTGAACCTTTTCTGGCAAGTGCTCCTTAAGCTCACCCGCATGTCTTCCGCGAAGTGCCTTCTTCATAGCGAAATAGTCGCAAATGCTTTTCGCCCTCATGAAGTTGATGACCCTGCGACTTGCACCGCCCATAACCCACCTCGCAGCCCACTCAAACGCGGAAACCACGGACACGTTGTGTAGCCTGGCGTTCCGCGCACTGGAAGATACTCCTCAATGGTACCGATAAGTCGCAGATTCGGTGTACGTTCTGTGGGACAACAAGGTGACTTTGACCTGCCTTTGAGCAATCTCGCATTATGCCGGAGCGGACTACTCCCCATTGAGGAGGTCACAGCCCATCAGGAACCACACAGGTGGTGCCTGGAACCGAACTTTGGCACCGAGGGGAGCTTCCGTGGAAGATCCCAAGTTTTTGGCGGAGGACGAGGTAAGACAAAAGTCGCTGTTTTGGCGTGGCTAACGGTAAACTTCACGGCACTACAAACTACGGACTACCGAACAACGCCAACGAATCAACTGCAACGTCCCATAATGTTCCCGAAGGAATACGTCCCCTGCCCGGAAAACGGGCGCCCGAGCCGCGGAGAGGGCAGCTCGGGTGCCGCGCTACAGCGCCACCTCGAAGGTTTTGGTCTGGTTGGCGAGATCGAGCTCGAGCTGGATGGCGGCTATCTTTTCGGACAGCGCCTCGTAGTCGCGCTCGGCTTCCTGCACGTCGTAATTGGCGTAGCGGTATTCCACCGTCGTGACCCCCGCCCCCACGGGACGCTCGCCCAGGCGCACCTTTGGCTGACGGGCCCGCAACTCGGCCACACGATCGCGTTCAACGGATAGCTGGGCTAGGGCGATAAGCGCCTCGTCGATGGTCAGGCCGCACTGAGGCAGCACCGTAACCATGTTGAACTGGTGCAAGTCGTGGCGCAGAATGCGCGTGACGCGGTCGATCTCCGCGACCTTGTCGCGCGTTTCGCGGTAGCTGTAGACGGGAGGCTCGGGCGCCTCGCCCTCACTGAGCACATAGGTGCAGCGCTCGAGCTCCGTGTTGAGAACGTAATCCTTCTCATCCTGCAGACGCCGCAGGTACTTGTTGGCACTGGCCGACGTGAATTCCATGGGCACCTCTTTCACCGGTCGCAATGGAGCTGGGTCGCCAACGCACCCTGGCCGTCGGAGACGCCCGCTACTGATTCTGCCCTCACCATACCCGAAGGCCCCTTTAGGCACAAACGACGTTTTCGTTTCGCTTTGGTGCCGAAATGGGTCATCGGGCATCGAAATACGAGGCGACGCTCGACGGGGCTACCACTAGGCAGCGCCGCACTTAGGCGGCTGCTTCGCAGCGACACACGCCATATATCGTTGCGGGATATTCGTCCATGGCCCACTGAAGCGCAAGCTGGCCTTCCAGCCTGTCGTATTCGCATTGGAGCGCGGCCAGCTCAGCCCGAAGACGCTCGATCTGCCACAGGTCACCCGCACAGCCGGGCGGCTTGGCCGTTGCCGCCAGCTCATCGGAATGACGCGTACGCGCTTCGCTCACGCACGCCCGCAACGTAGCGTTGCGATACAGCGTGCTCCGCGCCACGTTTGCACGGTGAGCGACCTGGTAAAACGAGGGTTTTCGACCCTCTATCAGCAATCCAGCGATCGCCTCTTGCACTCGTTGCTCGATAGAGGAACCGCACAGCTTCTGAGTTGCGACGAGATCGGGAGATGAATCCATAGCAGCCCTTCCTTTTAACGAACAAGTGTTTCACTTTTCGTCTATTTTAGGAAGGCATAACGGGCTGAGAGGTTTTAAAATGGGACAGCAAGGGGTGTCTTTGATGAGAGCGCCGCAGCGATGATGGCGTAGCGAAGCAGCAAATCAGCGCACATTCCCCGCCCCTTCCCGCACGTCATCCCCCATCACGCGGGCGACCAACGCGACAAACTCCTCATCGTCGCGCAGGTCGTTCCAGCAAGGGTCAGCCGCTAGCCGCAGACCATATTGCTGACGCAAAGCCGCAACGGCCTTCGCACGCACCTCCCGATAATCAGCCTGCTCGCCATTCCACAAGACATCGGAAATCTTATCGAACAGCGACGTCCGAGGCGTCGCAGGCCCATCGCCCCAAGAAGCATCGAGGGCATCCGCAAAGCGCCGCAGCGCTTCCAACGCCCGCTCCCGCTCGCCCCCACTGGCAAGCGCCGTCGCATAAGCGTAACGCACGCTAGGCAGCAGCGACGGATTCAGGGACGCAACGCTGTCGTCGGCACAAAGAGATTCGACCACCTGCACCACTGGCTCCAGAGCCGCTACGTCATGCTGTCGCGCCGCCACCAATCCCGTCAGCGCGCACTGGGCATCCACCAGGGAAAAGGCCAGCGCCCGTTGCAGCGCGTACTCCGCACGCTCGCCTTCCCCCTGTTCCCGATAGATACTGGCAAGCACCGTAGACACCAGGGAAGGCCCGTCGGGCACCAGCGGCTCCAAAAACGCGACGGCCTCCGGAACGCGATCCAGCCACTGCAGCACCACAGCCTCGGCCTCCACGGAGCGCTGCAACACCGAGCGCAGCGATGCCGCCTCCTTCGTCCGAACGGCCTCCGAACCCGCGCCGCCAACCACGCCCTCCTCAACCGCCCCACCCTCTTCCGCCCGACAGGCCAACGCTCTCGCGCGCCCAAAGCAACGGACCGCCAGCTTGGCATAGGCCGCTGCGTCACCCCGCACGGGACGATCGGTGCCACCCGCCGTCTGCGGAATTTGCCCATACAGCGCCATGCCTATATAGAAGAGCACTTCCGCGCACGACCAATAGCGCACCGCCATCTCGCCGCAACGCCGAAAGGCCGTCGCAGGCTCGTCTGCAAACTGCGCCAGAACCTCGACATACCAGGCGGTCGCCTCGGCCGGCGACAGCTGCGGCTCATAGCCGAACAGGTCATCCAGCGTGACCGCGAACAGCGATGCGATCTTGGGCATCTGCGCCATATCCGGCAAGCTGGCCCCGCGCTCCCACTTCGACACCGCGGCCTTGGTGACGCCAAGATGCGCCGCCACTTGATCCTGCGTGAAACCGCAGCGCCGGCGTTCGTGCGCAAGACGCTCAGCAAACTGAAGCTGCTCCATGGCATTCCCCTTTTCCTCGGCAAAGACGGGCAGCGACAGCTGGCCTCCATTCGCCAACCGCGCGCCCCATGGCACCTTATATTGTGGGAAACACCCCTGGTTGACGCAAGCGACCAGCTGTTGACTTTCGCGGTGCCGAAATCAACGGACGCGCGCTACCCGTGTCTCTCCCTCGCTCGCCGCCCGACGGCCCTTCCCCTGTCGGGCGGTTTGTCGTATGCTGACCTTCCCCATTTCCCTGGAAAGGAACGCCGTGACCATCACCTTGGTCGAAGACCGCATGCCCGCACTGATGGACCAGCTGTTCGCCGTGTGGCGCGCGTCAGTGGAAGCGACCCACGACTTCCTCGCCCCCGCCGACATCGACCGCATCGCCACCTACGTGCCCGACGCCCTGCGCGGCGTGGACCAACTCGCCATCGCTACCGACGATGCGGGCGCGCCTCTCGGCTTCGCTGGCGTTCAGGACGAGGTGCTGGAGATGCTGTTCATCCACCCCTCCACCCGCGGCCAGGGGATCGGACGCACGCTGCTCGCCTTCGCCGTGAGCGAACTGGGGGCGCGACGCCTCGACGTGAACGAGCAGAACCCCCAGGCCCAGGGTTTCTACGAGCATTGCGGGTGGCGCGTGATCGGCCGATCGGAAACCGACGAGCAGGGCGAGCCCTACCCGATTCTGCACATGGAATTGCCGCCGACCCACGCCGAGCTGACTGAAGCGAAGCGTCAGATCGACTCAACGCTGCACAAGCTGCGCGCCACCCTGAGCACCCTGGAAGCGAAAAACGAGCTCGTCCGTTATCGGTCGCAGATCACCCTCGCCCAGCGCCGCATTCGCGCCTTCGGCATCGCGAACCGCCTCATCGAAACGGAAATCGCCCGACTGAGCTAGTCGTCAAGCAGCGGATGGTGCACCATGCGCAGCCCGCGATCCAGCCCGGCCACGATACCGAGCACGCCCAGCAGCGTGTTCAGCCATCCCGGCAGCGCGAACGTGGGCACCGAGAACTCGAGGGGGAATCCCAGCCAGGCGGCCCCCTGCGCCAGACTATTCAGCAGGTTGGGAATCTGCGTGATCAGAGCCACCATCAGCACCGCCCAGGCCACCACGGCAATGGCACGGCTGGCCATGGGATGCTCGTAGTCGAAGGCGAGGCGCAGCGCCTCGGCCGTGCCGGGCAGCGGCAACAACGCACGGGCGCGACCCTTGTCCACCAGGTGGGCGCGCTTCATGCCGTACAGCGCCATGGCGGCCTCGATGGCGGCACCGTCATCCAGCACGAAACGAGCGGGCGACCTCCGCTCTTCCACCAGGCAGCCATCGCGATACAGCCGCACCTTTTCGTCAAAGTCGAAGAAGTCCACCTCCACCACATAGGATGAGCCACCGTAACCCACGCCGAACAGACCGCGCCAGAACACATCGGTCGCCTTCGTGGGACGCAGACGATCGTTCGGCACCTTCGCGGGACGCGTAGCGCCATCGCCGTTCGAGCGGCGGGAAGAGCGCACGACAGCTCCCTCCTCGTTGCACTTCTGTTCATGGCTGCGGGCCGATAATTCCATGGCGACTCCTGATCTCTCGTTATAATACGCTTGTATTATATTACATTTGTATTAGAATGGAAGCCCGTTCACCGAGAACGGTACCATTTCGCCACCGCACCTAAGGACGCCACCATGCCCAAGATCATCGACGAGCGCGCTCGCCGCGAAGCCATTGCCGAAGCCGTATGGGCCATCGCCAGCCGCAAGGGCCTCGACGCTGCCACCGTACGCGCCGTCGCAGCGGAATGCGGGCTGTCCACCGGGGCCATCCAGCACTCCTTCCCCACCCAGGCCGCCTTGCAGCAGTTCGCCATGGAACTAATCGTAGAGCGCGTCACCGAGCGCCTGACCGAAGCGGGAACGGTCGACCCGCATCCTGCGACCTGCGGCGGAAACGCCACTGCCAACCACGACGATCTCGCACCCGCCAGCGACACCGGCCTCCGCATCGCCTCCACCGCCGCCCCCAACCACCGCAACCCCGCAGTCGCTTCTGTCCCCGAAACTCGCGCCGCCCTGAGTGAGGCGGTCACCGCAATGCTACTGCAACTGCTGCCCTTAGATGAAGAGCGGGAAACCGAGGCCCACGTGTGGGCCGCCTTCTCCACCGCCGCCC
>OFGB01001326.1_pt1 | contig 15308 bp, 18 predicted proteins | sample 1521491 | NCBI WGS metagenome assembly OFGB01 (sample SAMEA3504095, study PRJEB24116) | mouse gut metagenome | biome: mouse gut; feature: mouse-associated habitat; material: faeces | place: Denmark | collected 2011
ATGGCACTTCGGTACACGGGTCACTCTGCGCGCTCCGTGAAGCGGCACTGATACTGTATGTTTACATTATATCATTGTCCAGGCGTTCCGTCAATGCTGAAACGGCAACTAATTTCCACTTCCGCCGCCATTATTCCTTGGGAGAGGGCCTGCGTGCAAATTTGCTGGATCCATCTGCAAAGTCCCAACTCTCAACCGCAATTCCCTGCCCATAGTCGTTGAGCAGGCCAAGCTCCGCGTCAATCGCATCCTGCAGGCTATCCGTACCGATGTCCCGCTTCACCGCGCTTTCATCTACATCAATAATAACCTTGATTCTTGCCATGAAAACGCCTCCTTTTACGCATATTTCCTCAACATCCACATCCCGCGCCGGGGGCTTGTAAAAATAGCTGGATAGCAGTACAGGGTCTGTCGGACTTTATCTTTCCAATACTGCTGATGCTGCGCCCGCTGGTAGCTGCCCACCTGGTCATAAATCTGCTCCAGACATACAGCGTTTTGGAAGGACTCCATTGCGTCAGCCAAAATGTCCCGCCAAGTAGCGCCCGGCATATTGCGGATATCACCGTGCATCTGGTAGGTCATCAGGAGAGGGTACTGCAGCGGGGTATCCTTCCGCAGGAGCAGCAGGTACTCATGGACAATGGGAATGAAGCTCCCACTATACGTCCTGCGGTCAGACACGCAGTTGTGCTGGGTCTTAATGATGACATTCTCTATTGTCCCAGGCTTGGTCATGGCGAACAGCATACTCAGCAGGCGGCCCTTCTTTTTGATGTCACCTACCAGAACAGCCATCCGTCCCCCCTTCTCCAATGCACAGAACTGCTTCATCACGCAATAGTTCATCGCCTTGACAAATTCCTCCCATGTCGGGATCCTGGAGAGATCAAACTGCCGCGGGTCATAGCCATAACGCTGCTGCACATCATCTGCCCGATACATCACATCCGAATACTTGATGATGTTCCAGTACGGCGGGTGCCAGAAGATGAACTGGGGCCGCTCCGGGATATCGCAGTGGAGCAGATCAAAGCCGCTGTGCAGATCGTAGGTGTGGCTTGTGATACCCATACTGGCGGCGGCATCGCCTGTGGTGTTGCTGCCGCACATATAGTCGCAGATCTCCTTCAGGTCGAAGTGGGCGATCAGATCCGAAATCAGTTTGGGAGAGCAGTTCCCCCGATATTTGTTGTTGCCGCCCTCTCCACGCTCTGGGTAGGACACAACGGTTGTCAGTGTGCCAGAATGATTTGCTGCCATAAGTAAATTGCACCTCCATTTTCAGATGCTGTCTATGACCAGTTCCAAAATCCAATCCATTCCATATAAGCATTTTGGCCGAAGTGAGCGCCTTGCCATCCCGACAATAGCCCTAACCTCCGTTTTCGACGGACTGCTCCTCGACAGGAACGGCCTCGTCTGTCAGAATACCCACGTAGCGGTTAAACATTTCTGTCAGCTTGTCTTCGGTCAGTCCCCTTTCGGTATCCGTGATTTGCCAGGGGAACTTTGCCTGGTACAGCAGATAAGTTATACCATCGTAATTATCACAAGCGGTCAGAGAGATCCCTTCTGCCTCCTCAATCACTTTCTGTAAGATTGTGGCAAGCCCCAGTTCGTAGTCACAATCATAGTCCATGTAGTCCTCCCAGGTTGGGGAGGCAATATCCCGCTCCAATAGCCACGACTGCACTTCAGTTTGAAATTGCGGTGCCAGTTCCAGTAATTTTTGGAGCCGCAGTACGTTATACACTGTGATGTCGTCTGTGCAGATGCCACGGCCATAGTTATGCCATGTGGTGTAGCTCATAGTAAATTCTCCTCCAGCTTTTGTTCAAGTCGCGTTTTGACACAGCGTAATCCCCCAGCTACAGCCAGGGGGATTACGCCACATAGGATCAGGTCAATCAGGGAAGCTGATGCTCATTTCCGCTATCTTCCTCCAGGTCATCGCGGAAGCGTTCCTCCGGTCTGAGAAACAGGTACCGTGAACCGAGTATGTCAACCCCTGTCTTGCGGTCATAAAGACGGCAGAAATAGCGCCCATGCGTGTCCCGGGCTTCCCACCACTCGTTCAGCTCTGCGGCTGTAGCGAAGGTTCGCAGAAAATTCGAGCCGCTGGTAGCCATATACCGCTGGCTGAAGTCGAGCATCCGATCCCGCACCAACTTGTGGGCACTGGCCTCCTTTTCGCTCAAGGGCTGCTCATAGTCGATGTAGCCCCAACAGTCCCGATCCGGCTCTTTGCAATAGGTTTTCTCATCGAAATTGTGGATCTCCAGGATCTTGTTCCCTACCGGCTGCGGGTATGTGCCAGGACTAAGTGGGGCCTGTGTACTATAGTATCTCATGTATTCACCTCCTCAAAGGATAGGGCTCCCGGTATGCTTGCACTCCCGGTGGCCTGTGGGATCTTCAATAGTGAGTAATGTGCTCCCATCGTGGGAACGCTGGACGAGCCGCATTGTCCGCTGGTTGTTGACCTCGAAAGAGATAGTGTTCATTCCGGCATTTTCGTCCAATTTGTATGTTTATTTTGGCTACCGCTATCAGGTATGACAATCCACCGATACGAGAAGTGCATCATCAGGCTGCTTCACAATGAAATCATCAACCGTTTTGAGCCACACCTCTGTATCGACTTCACTGGAATCAGATGCGCCCCATCCCTGATCGTTCCAACCGTCCACATCTACAAGAGCAAGTGGGCAAATGGGATACAGATAATTGTCAGACAGGCCAAGGCAGTTCAAATAGTGTTCAAGGCTTTCCTCCTGGTGATACAGATATCCCCCCCAAGAGACGATGCCATCTTGCGTGATGGTTGCTTGGCCGGTGTGCTCCGGAGGAATCTCGCCCGCAGCAAACCATGCCTGATACAGCAAGAACTGTTCAATTTGCTTACTGCAAATGAACTCCCGCATCATGTCCCAGGCAATATCGCCTTTTCGCGCTCCGGCTACCCAATGGTATCCTTCCGGAGCTTCGTAATGCGGCATATCTCCATATAAAGAGGAGAACTCGCCGGCGACTGTCAAGCAGCAGTCGTCTTTCACAAGGAAACGGAATGGCCAGCGTCCGCCGATCTCCCACCAATCCCACTGCCCATTTGGATTGATGTAATAGCCATAGTACCCTGTTTTCTCCTCCAGCTCACAGCCCCAATAGTCCGTCATAAAAACATCGAATTGGGGATAGAGCTTTCGCAACGGATAGTTTGGCAGTGCAGCGTATTTTTTCGATTTTTTTGTTTGCTTAGGGTGATGCAGCCGGCCAAAAGACTTCCTGCAGACCTTCCCGTTGTACAGTTCATACCGATGGCTGAATTCATAGCGATAACAGTCGATGATACGGCCGTCCGGAGTCTTAACACAATCGAGGCAGTCCTGTTTATACGCCTTGCGCCCTTCCTCAGTCCGATCATCAAAACACATATAGGCGATATTCGTTGTGTTTTCATTGTAAGGCTCCAGAAGGCCTGCGGCCAGGGTTTCCACAAAACATTCCCATCGCTCCAGATCCGTCAACTCGGATGCTACCGCTGAAGGAGTGAAGATTTTCTTGTCTGACAGGCTTTTCAGATAGAGTTTTCTGGTTGCGAAATTTGCCACATCATCCACAGCCATATTTTTGATTGCGCCGGGAATGTCCTTGGGCAGCGTGAGAGAAGAAAGAACAGAAAAGTGCATATTGAACCTCCGATTTTCTTGATTATTGGGTAAAAATGAAACTGTCCACTGACCATACCTCTGGACAGCGAGCAGTTTGTGGTTCCACTATCTGCACCCCTATACGTTTATTGGGGATCGACCGGGGTGCTGTGTTTGTCATAAAAGTATTCCGGATCCACAGTCCATTGATTTTCCGGAATAAGGCCCAGCAGCTTAAGCGCTTCCTTAAACCCAAAGAGCTGGTGGGCGGCGGTATCCTTGTTGACGATGGGATAGTGATTGCTGTGGATCTCCCTGCGGAGCCGTTTCTCGCACCTGGAAATCAGGCCTGCGGCATACTCCTGGCTGGATGCCCGATACTCTCTGCAAATGATCCAAACACCATGATCATCCGCATGATTGGAGTCTACCTCCCGGTTTACCAGCATACTCAGCAGTCCGTTCATGTTCTCGTTTTCTACATCCTCACGCCAAGTAAAGAAATCAGGTTCGACATCATGAAGGCCCAGCTTCTCACAGATTTGCCTGCTGTAAGCCTCATCAACATCTACCGGGATATTGAGTCTCATCTCCCAATAATAGTAATCTATCCGGCTGATAGTGATTTCGTAGTCAGCACCCAGCAGGGACTTGACCAGCGTCTCAAGCTTGTCACCCAGCTCGTCCCATCCCAGATGCAGGGCGACATACTGCGGCACGGCTGCGCCAGCCAACATTTTAGCCAGGGCCTCATCTCCCTGCGCGACCCACATCTGGTACTCCTCATAGGAAAGTCCAAGAAAATCACGCAGCGACTCGCCTTCTGCAGCACCGGAATGCCAGATCTTGACCCACTCTCCCAGGGCCTCCAAATTACAGTTTCCGGAGATAAACTGATCCCTAAAGCTCATTTGTCATTTCCCCCACTTTGAATTTCATTATGATACCTCACAGACGGACGGCGGTGCATCTTCTTCTTGAATTTTGCCATGCAATCCTGCCGGTCAGGTGCTGGAAAGAGCATGCCGCTCGTTGGGCCGGGCAAAGTCCGGGAAATAACCGTACTCCCGAATGATACGCTTCTTTATCGTGTCATAGATGATGGCGCCTTCGTAGCGCAAACCGTCGCTCAACGGTTCCGTACCATTGATATACCCCTGCGCTACATGCTCCGCTTCCTTGATAGTCCGATATGCCCGCTTGTCATCACCCCCACCATCGCTGTCGTAGGTAATGACCTGATATCTGCTCTCCGCCGTCTCTTGATATATTGTCCAGCCGCTCGTGGTGGGCATCTTTGCTCCATCATGAAAAGCTCCACCGGTCAGCACACCCCAGCTATCACGCCCCTCCCACCGGTCGAGGTACAGTAGATTGTGTTCGTTGGCATACTTCTCAGTGATGCTGTAGACCCTCGTGATGGTGAGGATATGACCATGAAACATATACTTTCCGGGCTGGATGCCGGCTGCTTTTGTCAGTTCCTCCAAAACCGGGACATGGGCCAGCTTCGTGGCGCGGGCTGCCCGATATGCCGGGGACGCATTGTTGCGCTTAACTGCCTCCGAGAAACGTGCAATAAGCGCCCGGTCATCTGTTAAGACCCGGAACGCATGGCTGTAACTCAAGAAATTGCCAGAGATCAAAGCATGGCCGGCGCGGATCGTTTCTACTTCCGCTGAGCGCCATTGCGGATCAAGATTGACAAAATTGCCGTATAACTCGAAAATAGGGTCAAGCGTGTATTGCTCCAAATCCCGCATAATATTCTCCTCTGTGTCCGGAATCTGAAGCCATGGCTTCTCAGGATCAAAAACCTTATTCTCATACACAGTCATGACGCATCCTCCTGGTTCCAGAGCTCCACAAAGGCGCCCAGAGCCTGCATAGACCAGCCGGTAAGCGCTGCCAGCACACCGTCAGGGTCTTGCTCCCGAACCGCATTGACCAGCAGATAACCACGCTCTGCCGCCGACCGTTGGTCTGACTGTATAAGGGCTTGAATCCTGGCAAGCAGCGATTCCCAAATATCCTCACCTGCAGAGGGAATCTGCCGCCGTTGTTCAGTGTTTGTTTGATCCTTGTATATAATTTCTCCTTGCTGCTCCTGCCAACTTGTACCTATGAATGACAGCCGCCAAACGCCGTTGTCCTCCCCGCAAAAGGAAAAAACTCCAGTTATGGTTTGGGGGGACAGCGACTTCAGCAATTCCAGAATTGTGTCCTCCCTGTACGCGGCATCAAACTCCACATCCACATACAGGAGCTGGAGATCCGGCAGCTTGGTGAAATAGATTTCGGAAAAGCCCACACCTGAAAGAGCAGTTTCAAGCCATTCAGTGGGCTGTTCCTTTTCCAATGCTTCCTTTTCCGCTTCGCAGACAGATTGATGTACCTGCGTCATATATTCATCTGGGCGATAAGCCTTGATGCCCTTTCGCGAGAGCTCGTCATAATAGGCCAGCATCCGGGCCTTCATGTCGTTGATTGCGTTCTCATCGAAACGAAGAACGAGCGACCCGTTACCAACAGCTGCATAACTCATAATCTTTTTTCTCCCTCAGTTTAGATTTGTTCGGCAGCCAGCACCTCTTCAATCAAATGTCTGCTGCCTGCTGTGCCTATGGACATTTCTTCATTGGGAAGCCCCAGTTGACCAAAGTAATCCGCATGGAATAGGTCGAGCTGGTTCGCATCAGCCGCCGCCTTGCAGCTTGCTTCAGCACCGTAAATGTACCAATCCATGACATCATACTTGGTCTTCCACTTATCGAAATGACGTCCTTCCAGCATTTTTTCAAATGCCCAGAGATATGCCTTTTCAAAGAGTGGCCACCGCTTGAACTCAGAGGCAATTTTTGCGGAGGATGCCAGGGGACAGCCAACACAACCTATCCGGTCAATTCCCTCCTCATCGTAAAGGCGGCAATAGGGGATGTGCTCGGCGGTAATAAAGTCCCATACCTGCTCGTCTGTCCAGTGGATGATAGGATGGTAAAACTCCACGCCCTTGTCCGATTGACAGGTCTCGTACTTTGACCGGCTTTTCCTCTTCGGACTCTCCGCCTTTCTTACGCCAGTGACCGTAAGCAGATTGCGGTCCCGCCCGCAGACGTTCCTCTCCTTGAACTCCTGGCAGCAATACCGGCAGAGCCTGGTCGGCGGGAACCCCTTTTTAATGATCAGCTGATACATGGATATCCGTGGCGGCTCAACATGAACGTCTGGGTGCTGCCCACGGATAAACCCCAGCAGCTCCGGCGGATCAACAGAGGTACGGCTGAACTTTGCACAATAGGGAACCTTCGCTAGATCCAACAGCCGCTTTACCACCACACTGTCCTTACCGCCGGAAAAGCGCAGGCAGTATCGGCTTCCTTTCGCGACGGCACGCAACTCCCGAATCGCCTTGTCAACGATGTCCTCTCTTCCGAATAGCGTGTGTTCCACCAGCGAAGTGCTGGTATAGTCAGAGGCCTGCCCGATCAATTCCGTATCCATCATATTACCTCTGAGAACGGCTTCGGATGATAATACCAGTTTCTCTTGATGGGTACTTTCTCTGCGTTCACATAACTGATTTTCAGCATTTTGCAACTCTCCTTCTTGATTTTTCTGCCTGCGTCCCGCAGGCCGGGTATATATAAAAAAGCCCATAAGTTATTCACACTCATGGGCTTTGTGGCCGGATGGCCGGGACTATTATTTTATGGTATAGAAAAAGAAAATAGCATCCGAAGAGAGAATATCCCTCTGGATGCTATGCAACACGGAAACTGCGACTGCTTTAAGCAATCACTGATACTGTATGTGCCTATTATACTGCTTTTGTGGTATTCTGGCAAGCATTAAATCTCAAAACTACAAAACTGTAAAAGCAGAAAGCCTAATGCCGCAGCCTCCGCCAATTCTCCTGAACCATCTGCATCTTGATTTTTTCTTCCAAGCAGGTATAATACTTACGGGGTGATGGAAATGCAAGTAGTCGTGCTGAATGGCAGTCTGACGGATGCCGAACAGAACACCTATATCCGCCAAGCATCTGAAAAATATCCTATTGGCAGTATCGAGAAGCTGATCTTGGATATGCAAGGCGATCATATAGAAGTTCATTATCTGCTCCATCGTCCCAGAAGCCTGCGGAAGATGGGGGGATACTTTATCGGGAACCCTGCGGACTGGAATGAAGCCAAGCAGGCGGAACTGCGTGATACGATCCCCAACCGTATTGATATGGAAATATAGGAATAGAGCCTGCAAGCTGTGAAGCGTTGCAGGCTCTATCCCTTCTCTTGTATGTCAGGCTTCAATAGAACATAAATGTCCTCACCCCGGCAAAATCATAAAGCCGGTCGGGGGTTTCAAGCGCCATGTCATTCACTACGGCACGCAGCGCCGCCGCAAACGGCGAATCCTCGCCAATATCATCGTTGAGTACGCTGGCGATAGTTTCGCTGCGAATGAAGCCGAACGCCGCCGCGTTGTCTCCGCTTATGATGACAGGGACAACTTCCTCGTCAGCCTGGAGACAGAGATACCTTAAAAGGTCTGTGATCTCAGCCTGTGTCAATCCATCTTCACAGGATCGCTGTGTAAATACTGCATCCATCTTTTCCATAACTGGCCTCTTTCTGCATCCGTCACCAGTTTTGGGACCGGGTGCGTTTTCCCAGTTTCAGGCTTCCTCTGTGGAGTTTGGCATGGAAATAGCGTTTATAGGCGCCGCCCATTTTCTGTGTCAACTCCTTGTCAAGCGCACGGACTTCCAGATGTGTCCTCGCCTGGTCATAGATCAGGACGGTGTCCACTCCTGCACTGGACGATATGCTGCGCTGCACCTTGACGATCATATGGCGCCTCCCAGCAGGATCCCGGCCGCCTCATAGAAACGCCGGAGCTTTTCCACAGCGGAGGCAAACTCAGCTCTCTGCGCCTTCTTGCGCAGGCTTTCGCCGTTCAAATAGAGGATGACGACATGCCGCTCCTGCGGTTCCAGCCGGGACATGGCCTGGTTGAGCCGCTGCTCACGAATTGCATCCTCTGTCTGGTAAGAAAGGTTGGTCAAGGGGCAGCCCTGTTCTTCCGCCAATTCCACAGAATAGAACTGAGGCGGCGGATCGTTTCTCATAGCAGTCATCCCATGGGGATTGCAGCGCCGCTTGATGTCCAGGACAGCATATTGAAGCTTCATCCAGATATGGGATTGGAGACACTCCGAACGAGCAGGATCAAACGTGTTGATGGCGTTGAGCATCGCCACAGCCAATTCCTGATACACATCATCCCACTCCAGCCGCAGGGCCCGCAGCAGAGGATAGTTGCGCCGCATGACGCGGGAAATGAGTTCCTCATTTTCCATGAAAATCTGATTACGTGTCATAGTATCCATCTTTTTCTCCTCTCAAAATGGGCAGGACAAGACCGGAAGGGATCCGGCCTTGTCCTGCAATGGTTATACGCGGATAAACCGCTTGATGATGCCGGCCAGTTTCACCGGCAATTTGTTCAGATCGGTGATATCCAGGAAAGAATCACCGTAAATGCGCTCAATATTTTCCTTATCGCTGCCGATAGCCGCAGCCACGAACAGTACCTTCTTTCGCTGGTACTCCTGCTTGATGCCCCGAAGATCCTCCTCTGCGGCTGTCCCCATGTATCCGGCATCGGCAGGCTGGCCATCGGAAACCAATATCATCAGCTTGATGTCCTCTGGCCTTTGCGACAGCTGCTCTGCTACATAGCGCAGTGCCGCGCCGTCCCGGTTGTTGCTCCTGGCGGAGATGTCCATCAGGCGGTATTTATCATCCCGGTCGATGGCGTCAAACTCCGCATAGGAATAGAGGGCAACTCCCTCATCTGTGGAATGTCCGTAAATCATGATCGGGATCCCAAGGGCCTGACAGAAATCATAGAGGATGATGGCGGTCGCCCGTGCGTAGGTAGCCCGGTCTTCCCAGCTCATACTGCCGGACTCATCCAACAGCAGGCCGACGGAAAGCGCAGGGATCTCATTTGGCAGCGCGTTCTTATAGAAAATACGGCCATCATTCCGGAACAGCGCATGTGTGTCTAACCGCCGGCCCATCAGCAAGCCTACCTGTTTTCCACCTCTTCGGCTGTCCTGGAGCTGGCGCAGTACAGACTTCTGCAGCTGTTTTGAGATGTGGAGCAGTTCGTCTGAAATCGCCTGATATTGCTCCTTCATCTCATCACTGACCTCCGCCATGCGGTGGACAGTGATTGATACGCCGGCATGGATGTTTCCATACGAGATGCTCTGTGCAAGTTCCGTCAGTTCCTTGGTGCGCTGGCGCTCCAACTCACCACAAACGGCCTGCTCTGCGGCATTTTCAAGGATACGCTCAATATCGGATGCGGCATTCGCATAGCCAGTCCCCTGATACGCATCATCCCATTCCACACCGCCACCCTCCGGGATGTGGAGTGTGTCGGTATCGCGCAGCGGGATACGTCCCTCTTTTTCGGAAGATACGGAATGTGGAGTGCTGGGCGAGGATATCGACCCATTGCCGGCATCTTCGCCATTTTCCAATGCCACCGCTGCTGCCGGCTGACCTTCTTGGCCATCTGTATCCTGCGGAATATTGGGCATCTCAATAGTGGATTCATCGTCGCCCGGGGATTCCCCCTGTGACGCATCCAACTCTTCTGCCGCCTCTGCCAATTCGGCGGTGGCAGCGCGCTGTTTTGCTGTTGGAGCGCCGCTGCTGCCAGCGGTGGATGGGTCGTCTGCTACCGGTGCAGTTTCGCCAGTCCCTTCACTGCTGCTTCCAGCAAGGGTGGACAAGAGTTGCGTGAGGATGCCGTCAGCATCCCCATCACCGCCAGATTCACTCTGCTTCTGCGCCTGTTCTTTGCAGTAATCAATGAAATTGAGAATATGAGGCCAGCAGCGGATCAGGATCAGGTTCGCAGTCCAGCAGCGGTCCCGCAAGTCAGTGCTGACCAATGCGTTGTCCAGCTCACCCAACATGGAAAATACCACTTGGACCCGCTCATCGGTCAGCGGCGTTTCTCCATATTTGATCTTTCCCCACTTCATATAGCTGATGATGTTCTGGAAAATGGTCATCCAGATATGCCCGTCATCCGACTCGCCCTCCACTATCTGGGAAAGAGTCGGCATGGCCTCGTATTCCGCATTGCGCATGATCTGAAGGTTGCTTCCCAATATACCTGGGTAAGCCACCAGCATGCGCTGCTCAATATAACCATCTTCAAGTACGTTCAATATCTCGTGGGTAACATGCCCCAGCAGCTTTCGGCTGGTAGGATCATTGAACAGCATATCCAGACACTCCGCCCCGGCGTTCCGCTCATAGATATCCCGCATCGGCGGTTCCTCCGGGTACCATCTGGCTGACTCAAGGTAGCTGTGATATGTCTGTAATGTCAGGAAGTCTGTGTAGAGGATATGGCCCAATTCATGGGCAAACAGGCCGCATACCTGCTCATACCGCTCCTGACGGGTTTTGCAGCAGGTGACGCTGGCATGACCAGCATTGATCCAGATCAATTTGTTGTCTGTATGGGCCGAATCGGGATCCGCTGGTTTCCAGACAACCTTCACCTTCACGCGCCGCTGATGACCGTAGCGCTTGGTCTGTGCTGCGGCAATATCGGCGAAGTAGGTGGCAAACGCTCTGGAGGTAAAGAATTGCCGGTCGGTAATCGTTTTCTGCTTCTGCGCAATCAACTGCTTGATTTTCTTGTGACTCACTCTGGCCAAGCGTATGAAACCTCCCTTCTGACTGACTGCGCTGGCGTATCAGCTTGCTCTTTTTTGCGTAGCTGGGAAGAGAGGTTCCAGGACGGCTGTGATAAGAGCCTCCCGATCCTCTTCATCCGCTGTAGCTTTACTGATGACCGTACACAATGCGGAGGCGTAGGGATCGTTCGTGATCTCTGTGCTCATAATCCAATCGATGAGGCCGCGCATCCCACAGCTTCCGTCCGTGATCCCATTTTTCCGGCAGTAATCGGATAGATCTGTTACCACCTGTACCATACGCCCAACCATATAGTCGTCCTCACAGCCAGTAACACTCATTGCCCGCTGGCCCATGATTTCCGGCGTAGGCAATTCGATATCCTGCGTCAGATTCATACGATCCAGCACGGACTGGTTGAGGCCCCGGCAGCCATCATAATTGATGTTGGTGGTAATGACCACCACTGCGTCAGGATGCCGTTGAATGACCTGACCAGTAGGCAGCGTGATTGTACCATTCTGCTCCAGCAGGGAGTTCAGTCCAACCAGCACGCCTGGCTGCACGATGGTGGTCGGTTCCTGGATCTCACAGACGTACCCGTATTTCAGTGCCCGGATGAAGTCCGTCTCCATGTAGGTATAGGTCTGGCCGGCATTTGCCGTCTCAGGTTTAACGCTGCACAGCTGCCGGAGCTTATCTGTCACCTTCTCCAGAACAAGCCCGATGCAGTCTTGGGTAGAGGCGTCAGCCTTTGCCACTCCAGTCAGCGCCTGATACACCCCGGCCGGATCATAATCCATGTCATCCAGGTCAGGGAGCCCCATCAGTTGCTTGACATTCTGGAAATTGATGCCACCCATTTCCTTGAGTTCCTGCCGCTCCCGATCCAGATTGACATCGCCAGTGGAGGGATCAGTCGTATCCGGAATCATCTGGCCGATGAAGTCGTAGATCTCGGTATTTGCCGAGCAGGTGTACTTCACATATGGCAGGTTGAGTCCAGCAGCGATAGCCTTGGCACCCTCGGTCTTACCGGTTCCAGCCGGACCGCGCAGCAGGAAGTTGCGCATAGGCATCGCTTTTCCAGTAGACATGCTGGCGTGCTTGCAGATGCTGATCACTTCTTCCGGCAGAACATACCATGGTTCCAGTACGGGAACCATCATCTTCTCGCGGGCAGTCAGGGCCCGTGTGGGATTCAACGGATATTTCCCCACAAACTCGTGGTGAGGAATTACCGGCCCCGCAATTACGACAGGCGCAGCACCCGCTTGTGCAAAGATTGTAAATTCTCCAGCCAATACCTGATTGGGCTTGAAGCTGCCAGAGTCCAGGTTTGCCTGGCTCACACGCATGGTATTCCCGGCCTTGTCAAGGGTGGTTTTGATATGTGCCGGACACGTGCTGTTGACTACGCGCCGGTAAGCGTTGTCACACAAGACGCCAAGCAGATCCCTTGCTGCATCCACATCGGGGAACCCATCCTGATATGCAGTAAAAAACTTCCCCATTGTATCGCTGAACTCATCGTCCTGCATCAGCGCAGGGATCATGGACAGGAAGAGCGCTGCACCATCTTTAGCGCTGCTGTGCATCTGGTATGTCTCCATCATCTCCGTGTTCTTATCATAGACACTGGCCATGATGCTCCCTGTTGCAGGATCATACACGGCGATGTGATAGACATCCGGGCCCGTCGCAGACTTATATTCCGCAACGCACTTTGTACCGGAACAGCCTACAGCGCCCTCCATAGTCCTATCCTTACACTTGCAATAGGCAAGGATTCCCTTGACAGCGGTCGTGCTCAGAGTCGCCTCTGTCCCATCGCCATACTTGGAAGAGACTTTGACCTTTTTGGTACCCTTATCAAAAGGCTCCGGCAAGGAGCGCCCAAAAATGAACTTCATTGCCATAGTTACTCACGCTCCGTTTCTTTTGTAATTTGAACTTCAATGCCGTCCGCCAGAACCGATGCCGCAGAGAACCCATTGCGAACCAATTCCGCGCAGATCTCAGGCCAGCTATCTCCGTGGGGGAGTTCTTCCGCCGCGATCCGAAACGCAGGCCTTCCCTGTGAAGCGGACTCACTGCACTGTGCATTCAACTGCTGCAGATTGGCGGCAACCCACTCAAACGCCAACAGGCCATAATCCATATCCTCCTCGGACGGTTTTTCTCCACCCTTGGGTTCCACAGGAGATCCGGCAGGCTGTGACAGCGTCTGATAGATCAGGCCGCTAAACTGCAGATTCTGTACCCGTACCTCTGCACAGCGGAACCCACCCGCACCATTGAGCATGATGCGCAGCGGTTCACCCCGTGAAAAGAGTTCCCTGGCATTGCCCTGGAGCCATGTCCACCGGGCAGCGGGATAGCTGGTGTGGACGGCCTCCGTGACTCGCTTCTGAAGCACACCAAATGCAACGGTAAGTGCGCTTTGCTCCGAGGCGGGTGCAGGCGGAGCCGGCGGCACCGGGGATGCAGCAGGCACCGCAGAGGCCGGCCTTTTTTCCAGTGCAATCAACCGGCACAGGCAGTAGATGAGTATGCCGGGCGTGGCGAGCAACGCAAGGGGCCACAGTCCCAACAGGATGACCACCAATGCTGCCGCCAGGGATGCCAGGGCCGTGACAAGCCGTTGACCATTCTTCTTTCTAGGAACCATCCTGTTTTTCCTCCTTTTGATGACGCGGTAAATAGATATAAATTGTGTTCTGTGTTCCGCCTTTTCCGATACAGTGGGACAATAACGCCATTGGCGGGTCATTCAGGCTCCCAAAAAGCGTCGTTGCTGTTGCGTGTGTAGCGGGGTCACCGCTTTCGCTGAGCATATCGCTGATCAAACAAGGCGATTCGCACAGCTTCAGAGCGTATTGACGCCAATGCTTGACCGCCCTCTCTATCGCGCGGCTCTGATCGGCTGTCAACTGACCGGCTGTGAGTTGGCGCAGCACTATGCGCAGCTTCTTTCGATGATCAAACACATTCTGGCGGGCAAACGCCTGGTTTTTCAGATTCATCCCTCCTCCCCTAAAACGCAAAAAAAGAGCGCACACGAAGAAACAGATGCATCTTCATGTGCGCTCTTGCGCCAGGTCATAATACGTTTTTTCTAAAAATACGGATTTTCCTGGCTGCCGAAATTTTCATAGCCCGTAAAATTTCCGGGCAAGGACGGAGCCGGCTGCGAGGACGGCTGATACCCCATCCGCTGGGAGGGCGTTCCCGAAGGCTGATCCGATGCATCGGCAGAGGGATCTTCTGTGCCGCCGACTTCACCGTTGGCGTTTTTTCCATTCTTCTGCCCGCCACCGGAACCGGAATACTCGATTTCATCCAGAATCAGGACGGGCGCCGTCCGTGGGGCGCCGGTTTCTCTGTCTTCCCATGAATCCTCGTCATATCGGGCAATCAGGTTGATGTAGGAGCCCTCTTTCAGTTTCATCTTCTTGATCCGCTCACAGATCTCGCCGAATGCCTTCACGGTCAGGTTGATCCACCGGTGATTGTTTTCCGCCCTGCTGTCGAAGACCTTCTGGCCAATCCGGAAAGTTGCGGTCTGCCCTCCTTTTTCATTGTCGAAAAATCGGATGGCAGGATTTTCGTTGTAGCCTTTTGACACAATGGCGCCGGTGACGATCATTTTCAGCATATTGCATTTCTCCTTTCTGCAGGTTGCCCCTGCCCCTTCAAAATTATATTTCAACCCGTATCTATCCACGGGCAGAAAACAAAAAAGTGCCACATGGCGCATGGTAGCGCCATCTGACACTTAGAAACACGGAAACTTTGTTTTTGTAAACACAGTTACTATTGTTTTAATTATAGCATGTCCTCACCAAAAGGTCAATATAGGAAGATTGATCTTGTCAATATCAGTTGACACATTCAACTCAAAGATTTGCGGAACTTATGC
>OFGB01001327.1_pt1 | contig 15300 bp, 16 predicted proteins | sample 1521491 | NCBI WGS metagenome assembly OFGB01 (sample SAMEA3504095, study PRJEB24116) | mouse gut metagenome | biome: mouse gut; feature: mouse-associated habitat; material: faeces | place: Denmark | collected 2011
TATAGATAGAAAGAATAAGAAAGTCAGTAGTATAAAAATGTGAAACGGGGCTGTGTTGTCCCTTTTTTTATAACAAGGAATAGCTTTAGTGGGGATAATTTACAAGTTGGTTACATCTGTTTTGTTCTATTTGTGGCAAAATAAAGACTGGAGGGTGGATTATGAGTATAAAAATTTTGGTAATAGAAGATGAAGAAGCAATTAATGATGTGATTAGTATGAGCTTGCGGGCAACCGGATATGAGGTCATATCTTTTCTTGATGGTGATGATGCCAGCGTTTCATTAGAAAAAGGACATGATTATGATTGCGCAGTAGTTGATGTTATGCTGCCGGGAAAAGATGGCTTTGCACTGTTGCCGGAGCTTCAAAAGTATGAGATTCCTGTTATTTTCCTTACAGCCAAGGGGGAATTGCAGGATAAAGTGAAAGGGCTTACTGGAGGAGCAGAGGATTACATGGTAAAACCCTTTGAAATGCTTGAATTATTGATACGTATTGATAAGATTTTGAAACGCAGAGGCTCTTTTCAGGAAAAGATTTCTATTTACGATGTTGTCATTGACAGGGAAAAGAGAGTAGTGACTAAAGGCGGACAGGAGGTTTATTTAAAGCCTATGGAATTTGACTGTCTAATGATGCTGGCACGTAATAAAAATAGGGCATTAACTAGAAGCCAACTTTTGGGTGCGCTTTGGGGAATGGAGTTTGAAGGAGAAACGAGAACGGTAGATGCCCATATAGGTCGTATCCGTAAGAAACTGGGATTTGAAGATGTAATAAAGACAATACCCAGAATAGGATACCGTTTGGAGGTAGAGGAATGAAACTGTTTCGTAAAATATGTATTTGGGTGTTTAGTGGAATGATGGGACTGTCACTGGGAATTCTTTTCTTTCTGCTCTCATCTATGCTCCGTCAGAGTGTAGACGATGCGATATGCTATGGGAAAAAGGAGATTGACAAAAATGTGTCCGCGATCCAGGAAAAGATACGGAGGGAAAGTGTTGGAGCAGTGGAAACAGTAGTTAAGGAAGTAATGGTTATCAATGAATTCCGGCAGATTTTTAAAATGGACAGTGTGCTGTGGAAAGACGGGGAAGAAGTATGGAATGCATCGCCTTACGAAATTAACAGGAATGAGTTAAGCAAAATGTGCAGGCGCGAAAATCTGCATAATGGGGAGATTTATATCAGCAGAACACAGAAAATGGATGGAAAATACTTAATTGTGTTTTATCAGGAGTATGTGAACTTGGGGGAAAATGGATACAGTCTTGCAGTATACAGGGATGTGACGGATATTTATTTAAGGGTTTGGAAATTGTTTTTTGCCGGAGTCGGGTTTACGATTGTTTTGTTTTGTACAGTAGGAGCTTTGCTTTATCATGGTATTCGCAGGATATTGTTTCCGCTTGAGGAATTAAAAGGTGCATCATTCAGGGTGGCAAATGGTGAATATGACAGTTTTATTCCAATTACAAATAATGATGAGATAGGAGAGGTAACAGATAGTTTTAATCAAATGGCAAAAAAAATTCGGGAGCATATGGGAATGCTGGAGGAGATGAACGAAAAACAAAAACAGCTTCTTGGAAGTTTATCCCATGAAATGAAAACACCGATGACAGCAATTATTGGAAATGTGGAAGTGCTGCTTACTTTACGGCTTACTGAGAGTGAACGTGAGAAAGCACTTTTCTATATTTTAAATGAATCAAAGCGGCTGGCTCGTCTGTCGGAAAAAATGATGGAACTTTCAAGGCTATGCAATCAGGATAATTTTGTTATTTCTATAAAAAAACAATCCGTGCGAAGAATCCTTGAACAGTTAAATGGCTTGATGTCGTTTCAGTTGGAAGAAAAACAGATAAACCTTAATATGACCTGCCTGCCGGAAACACTGGAAAAACAGGCAGATGAGGATTTATTGCTTTCGCTTTTATGGAACCTTGTGGACAATGCATATAAAGCCTCTGAAATAGGGAGAAATATAGAGGTTTTCGCTGACGAACAGAAAATTTTTGTACAGGATTTTGGGAAGGGGATACCGGCGGGAGAAATAGTCCATGTAACGGAAGCCTTTTATATGGTAGATAAATCCCGCTCAAAAAAGGCAGGGGGAATTGGTTTGGGACTTTCCTTATGTTGTCAGATTGCAGAAATTCACGGATGGAAAATTCACATAGAGAGTAAAGAAGGAGAAGGGACAAGGGTTTCTGTTTTATGGTAGTCTTGGTTACAAAACGGTTACAAGTTGTACAAGACTTGGTATATAAGTACATCGTAAAGTATTTTAGGAAAGGTTAATTACATTCATTTATGAAGGAGGAAGAAATGATGAATAAGAAAATGGCTGTTATAGTGAGTCTGATCATTAGCATAAATATGTTATCAGGCTGTGCCGAAACGCCGGAAACTCCTGTGGTCAGATCAAAAGGAGAAGATGCAATGGAGCGCTATAAGGAAGCAGAAAATTTAAATGTACCAAGTGAAAAATCAGAAATGGACAGTGGTGCGGATGAAGTAATAAAAACGGATACCACTGTTTCCGAAAACTTGCTCCAGACGAGATTGGATATTCCTGCGCATTATAAGAATGAGGTTTCAGATACAACAGGGAAACTGAATGTGTTTACTGATGCAGATTTGATAATTCCGGAAGTGGAAACAGTACCAGCGATTTATGTGAAACGGCATGAGTCTGATCAGGATGACATAGATGCAATCACAAGGGCATTGTTTGGAACTGTGGATGTATACGATGCCCACAGTTATATGGTAAAAACGAAAGATGAATGGCTGGCAGTGATTGAGAAATTGAAAGGTTATGAGGCTATTGGTAATTTAGACCCACAGGGCTTGGGAACAGATGCAAATGGCAATTATGTGTATGATTTACATGGGGAAATAGAAGAAGCACAAAGGGCTTATGAAACAGCACCGGAAAAACGGGAATTGTCAAAGCTGACTACTCCGTATGAATTTAAAGAAGAACTGATTGATCCGTGGATGCCGGAAATAGGAAGTGTCCGCAAAGTTTACGGCTTTGTCAAGGCAGCGGATGGGAACAGTTACCAGTATAATTTAACAAAAGAAAATAATGAATCGCTTGGCATCTGGGCGAAAAAGATTGAAAGTGAAGGTGAACTGGCAGAAAGAGCATCTTATTTATGGTCGGAATACGATTCAATGAAAATGCTATATTCATGGGTTCCTGATGAAAGCGCAATCAATCTTGGCGTTACAAAAGAAGAAGCACAGAAAATGGCAGATGAAAAGGTGGCGGCTTTAAATTTGCAGGATATGCAGATTGCTTCTTCGGGAATTGTGCTTGAACTTCGGCTGGGGTATAGCGGTAAGCCGCAGGAAAAAGATATGACAGATATCGGCTATGTATTTCATTACACGAGACAGCCGGCAGGGATTCCTGTTACATATACAGTAATACCCGGCGGAGGGAAGGAAGATGGCATGAACAGTGAAACGGTTCCGTGGGCGTATGAATCACTGGATATTTATGTAACAAGCGATGGAATTGATGAGATTCATTTTACAAATCAATATGATATTGGAGAAAGAAAGGTGGAAAATCTGGAACTTTTACCTTTTTCGGACATTATGGCAATTTATGAAAAAATGATGCTGATACAGAATGCGGATGTTTTAACGGATAAAAGGGAAGAAGGGAAGGATGTAGGGGAACCTTTGCAGGTAAAAAACTTTTATGTAAATAAGATTACATTTGGATATACCAGAATCTACGATCCACAGTCGGACAACAGCACAGGACTTTTTGTTCCGGTATGGGATTTCTTTGGAACATATGAACTGTCCTATGATGGAGAAAACATGATTTCAGTCAATGATGTGGATAAAAGTTTTATAACAATTAATGCAGTGGATGGAGCTTTGGTAGACCGTTGGTTGGGATATTAAAATTTTTAATCTGAGAGGTTTAGGCAGTGAGACAGGTATTAGCCGTAGTACGTTATAATTTCAGGGGATTTTTGAAAAATCCTAAAGTAATTCTTACTATCTTTTTAGAAATTGTTTTGTGCTATCTTTTAAGTTCCCGGATTATGGTTGTGATTGAAGGTTATGGAATGCCTGTACAGCTTGCAGAACCATTTTTGTGGACATTTGGTGACGCTACTTCTATTCTTTTAAGCTCCATACTGCTCATGTTGCTTTTTTCGGATTTACCGCAGATGAGCAGTATGACGCCATATTATTTATACCGGACAACCAAGAAAAAATGGCTTTTGGGACAGATGGGTTATGTCATTTTCGTAAGTTTTTTATATACAGGTTTTCTGTTTTTGGTGACAGCGGCACTTTGTATGAAAAACAGCTATGTGGGAAATCAATGGAGTGAAACGGCGGCGATGCTGGCATATTCAAAATTAGGGGAAGATTTGTGCGTTCCGTCTACGGTAAAGGTTATGGAAAGTACAACGCCATATGGTTGTATGGTGGGGGTGCTGAGTCTTTTGTTTTTATTTATTTTATGCCTTAGTTTTCTGATCTTAGCTGGAAATCTATTATCAGAAAAGAACCGTGGAATGATTACAGGATTATTCTTTATCTTATGTGGTTTCCTTTTAGATTCAAAGGTGCTTGCGGACGTATTTCATATCAATAAATATGGAATGTATAAAATGAATCTGTTGATTGGCTGGATTAGTCCATTAAGTCATGTGACGTATGTAAAACATAATTTTGGATATGATAAAATGCCAACGGTGCGTCAGTCATACCTGTTTTTCTTTTTCTTACTGCTGATTTTCGTATATATCTCTATGCAGGCTTTGAAGCGGTTCAATTTTAATTTTTTGGGAGAGAAAAGCTGACAGAAAGGTGGTTTCAATGTTATGTGAGTTGAAAAGATTGTTTGCGGGCAGAGGAATGTGGACAGCTATGCTTCTTGCAGTGTCTGCCATATTATCAGGAACAGCATGGACTGGAATTGCAGAAACCTCTGAAACCGGAAATTTCTTACTCTTGGTACAAAACGCTCTATGCTCAAGAAGTGTGTATTTTCTGATGCCTGTGGTGGCTGTTCTGCCGTGGAGTGACTCCATATTATCTGAACGGAAGGGAGGTTTTTTAAAATCTATTCTTTCGAGATGTATTCGGAGAGTATATGTGGAGAATAAGATACTGACAGTTGCATTGGGTGCTTTTCTGTCATGGATTATAGCAGGAATGGCAGTATCTTTTCTTTTTTTTGTCTTTTTTTTCCCAATGGAGAAAAAGGGAATGATTTCTATTTCAATGATATGGGGAATGGCGGCTGTTTTGATACGCTGCGGGCTGATAGCGGCAACACTTGGGACAATTGGCGGGATATGTGCAGTTTTGAGCGAATCGTCGTATCTTGCATTTGGTTTTCCGCTTGTTGGTTATTATTTTTGTATTATCATACAGGAGCGTTATTTTCCTGATGCATTATGGATATATCCTCCGGAGTGGATTGCCGGAAGTGTCAATTGGGGGGTGAATCAGGAAGGACTGTGGTGTTTTTTGCTGATATTCCTTGTATTATCAATCGTGCTACATGGATTTATACTTTATGGAAAGATAGAGGAATTATAGGAGATGAGAATTTTAATTTCTTTTGGTGTCTTTATATTGTTTTACACTATTGGAATAATTTTACCTCTGGAGCTTACTCCGCATTATCATAATTTGATGTCTAGACTTTGGAATTGGACAGAAATTATGATTTTAATACTGGCAGTTTATTATATTATGAAAACGAAAGTTTTTCAGTGGAGGCAGGCAGTTATAGCATTTTTCCTTGGAACGTCATGTTTGGTTTCCGTGTTTCGAGACCCTAGAACAGCAGACATTGTTATTACAAGTTTTTGTATAATGGCAGCTTTTTATAGCGCCTGCAGACTGTATGAGCTGGCAAAAGTGAAAAATAGTTCCATTCATACGGGTATGGCGGAAAGTATTCGATATTTTGGGGTTGGCGCGGTTATTTCCATTCCGTTGGCATTTTTGAATGTATTGTATTTTTCCCTGAATCGGCAGATCCGTGTTGGAAATGTGCTAAGTTCTGCAGTTTTTGCATTGAAGCCTGCGATATCTGAGGAAGTGGTCTTTCGATTCTTTTTACTTGCTTATGCTTATTATTTATTTCGTGGAAAAGTAATGAATCGTTTTTGGAATATATGTATATACATATTGTTGATAATTCCACATGAGCTGCTTCATTATCCTGATTTGATGATAAAATCACCTGCTTGGGCAGTTGTGATGAGTATATTGGGGAGTGTGTTTTTTGGCTTGCCTATGGCTTTATTAATGAAAAAGAAGAATTTGCAAATGGCAATAGGTATGCACTGGTTTATAGATTTTGTCAGATTTGCATTTGGTTTTTGACATGGTAAAATTACCGCTCTATTAGAATACCGGATATTTGACAGGCAGGCGGCTAATTGTAAAGAGGTGTTTCAGAATAGAAAGAAATGATGTAGGGAGGATGGTTTTCATGGAACAATCAGAGCGCTGCTTGGAAATCAGTCATGTGACAAAACGATTCGGTGAGGATTTGGTATTGAAGGAAGTAAACCTTGTGCTTGAAAACGGTAAAGTATATGGAATCATCGGAAATAACGGTTCGGGTAAAACTGTGTTGATGAAATGTATCTGTGGTTTTTTGACGACAACGACAGGAACGATTAAAGTGTTTGGACAACAGATTGGAAAAGATGTGGATTTTCCGCAACGGTTAGGGGTAATTATTGAAACACCAGGCTTTCTTACGAATCTTACTGGAAGTAAAAATCTTGAAATATTAGCTGATATGAGAAAACAGATTACGAGAGCGGATGTAAGGCTGGTGTTAAAAAAGGTAGGATTGAATCCGGACATGAAAAAACCGGTAGCGAAGTATTCTTTGGGAATGCGTCAGCGGTTAGGGATTGCGCAGGCAATTATGGAAAATCCTCAGCTTTTGATTTTGGATGAGCCTTTTAACGGATTGGATAAAAACGGTGTGACAGAAATTAGAAAAGTTTTGTTGGATTTGAAAAACAAAGGAAAAACGATATTGCTTGCCAGCCATAATGAAGATGATATTCGGATTTTATGTGATGAGGTATATGAGATGGACGGAGGAGTATTACAGAAAAAGAGGTGAGTAGGGGATGAAAAATACGGCTTTTAAAGGAATGGCTGCTGTTTGTATGGTGTTTTATATGTTTTTTTCAGAAAGTATCAGGTATATGGCAGGTACAGATGTAATAGAGGTAAAGGCGGCAGAAGTTATGGAAGAATCAGAGGAAAGTAATTCTGAGTTAGAGAACGAAACGGCAGAGCAAACAGAAACATTTTTAGAACAGGAAAGTGAGGTTGTTACACAAGATGAAACAAATCCGTATATGGAAGATGAAACAACAGGGCAGTTGGAAGTCAGTTCTTCTGCTACGGAAAATGATCAGATAGAAGAACTTCAGGAAAAGATATATATTGGGATTGATAACGTACATATTTATGAGGGCATGGCGCAATCTTTTTCTGATGGATATCAGCCGCGGATCAGAGATGGAAAATTATTTCTTGTGATTCCATTTTGTGCAAATGGTTCTTTACAGGGTAATAAAATAACCGTAGATTTGGAATTTTCGCAAACTGAAAACTCTCCATTTATATTAAATAATTATCAGAAAGATGTGCAAAAAAAATGGTTCAGCTTAAATGAAGGAAAAATGAGAGAAGTTATAGATGTACCTACCATATCTGGAAATGATGTTGATGTTACGGTAGAAATGCAGGAAATCTATCTTTATACCTGTGAAATTCCAATGAAAGAGAATGCTTTTTCCGGACAATATTTTGTGACGGTAAAGGCATCGGGTTACACGGAACAGATGCAAAAGGTAACACTGGATTATAAAGTATCTATTCAGTTTACAGAGGGGAAAGAGCCTGTTATCAAGGCAGTGGATGAAAGTCTGCCCAAACCAGAACCGGAAGAAGTGATTCATAAACCCAAAATGATTTTGGTTTCCTGTGACTTAAATGGCAGGGAAATAGGGGTGGGAACACAGGAGTCAATGGATGTTTCCTTTCAGAATTGTAGTGCTGAAAGATATATGTACAATCTTAAAATCTCTGTTTTATCAGAACCTTCCATCGTACATTTTAGCAAGTATTCTTTTTACTATGAGGAAATTGCTCCGGGAGAGTCTGCCGGATTACATGCTGATTTCAAAACATTACAAGATGCAGAAGGGGGAAGCGTATTTGTTTATTTCAATTTGGAATATGAGGATGAAAAAGGAAATATGATATCTGACAAAGAAATGGCTGTATTTTGCATTTTACCAAATGAAGATGTCATCAGAAAGCCGAAAATGCTGTTAGAGAGTTGTACGCTTTCGGGAAAAGAGTTGTTGGCGGGCACAAGTGAACGGATGGAAGTTGTATTTAAAAATTATAGTGAGCTGCAGACCATGTATAACTTAAAGTTGACCGTTTCGACAGAATCAACGTCTATGCAGTTTTCCCAAACATCTTTCTATGCCACTGATGTTGCCCCCTTAGGAACATTTTGTATAGGTGGGGAATTGAAAATCGTGGCTGAAGCAGACAGGGGAACAGCACCACTATATTTTGATTTCGAATATGAGGATGAGAATGGAAATGCAGTTACGGGAAAAGAGGCAGTCATGTTGATGATTGAACAGCCCGTAGAAATGGAGTTGGAGGCAGAGAATATACCGGATGTTTTGTATTCTTCTGACACAACAGAGTTTTCTATAAAGGCGCTTAATCTTAGCCGTACCAGCGTATATAATGTGCGCATTAGATTATCTGCAAAAGGACTGTTCCCTGTGAGTGATGTATTTATAGGAAATTTGGAGGCAGGAACGGAAGGGGCAGGAATGATGCGTGTTTATGTTGGAACACGTACAATGGAATCGGTCGGGAATGATGTTTCTAAAAATGATGAGGATAAGTATGGGCAGATAAAAGGAATCATTACAATGCAATATGAGGATGCAGATGGTGAAATATACACGTTGGACAAGGAGTTTCAGACAGATATAAAAAAGCCGCAGGTATTGTCGTTGGAAGTAAACGAGCAGGAGGAAAAAAATTCATGGTGGATTTCCGTTTTTACAGTAATGATTATAGGGCTTGTAGTTTTATGTGTACTGCTCCTTGTTAGACTGCGTAAAAAAATATACTTTTGGAAGAGGCAAAGAAAGTTTTTAATGAACAAGAGATACAGTAATGGATGGGAGTGGAGCGAATGAATGAAAGAAAAGCGGCATATAGTACAGATATTATTTTTGGTGGAGTTATTGCTGTATTTGTGGTTGTTTTGTTTCTGTTTGGAATTATAATAATACAAAATTATTGGTCAGGGAGAAAAATCTGCCAATCTATAGTCAGTATTGAGCAAATGGAGTATAATGAAAAATTTTTAGAAGAAGCAAAAAAAACAAAAGGACTTTTATCCATTGATCCGGTTATTGCAATTCCAATCAAATTAAAAACGGAAGGATACACGATGGACACGACATTGCTTTGTATTGATTGGTCGAAATTACAAAAAGGGCTGATACGGTCAAGTGAAGTGCCTATAGGAAACACATTGGTATTATTATTGGGCGAGGACAGTCTTGCAATGATGGTAGATTGTAATGGATATGCAATTACTGAAAGAAAGAAGCAGGAATATATCAATCAATTTATGAATATGGAATGGCAATATTCTTTAAATATAAGAGATATGGCAGAAGATGAGAGGATAGCCGGAAATGGAAAAGCAGAGTGGAAAAACTGTTATATAGCTGGAATTTTGTCATATCCGGAAGAATATGTTTATATGTCTGACGGGCAGATGGAAGTTTTAAAGGAATTGGGAAGTAAACTGCCAATTACGAAGATTTTGCTGACTGTGCAAGGGGAGAGAAATTATGAAGATGCATTGAAATGTTTTGAAAAAACAAATTAGTATAACAGACAGTGATTTATGAAGGAATTTTAGAACTGGCTGGGGTGTTGCCACACCAGCTTCTAAAAGAAAAAGCAGAATGATTAGAAAATAAGAAAAGTAGAATTGGTTTTATTATTTTAAATTGAAGCACTCTCCTGTTTACGTAAAAGGTCAAGAAGATAATGAATTAAAGGCAGCAAATCTTTGGCTTCCTGATCTGTGCAGTTTTTTATTAGAGTAAGCAACATTTCTTGGTTTGGTGCTAGAACCTCACTGTTTGGATAGAAAATTTGATCAGTGGGTATTTTCAAGTATGTAACTATGGGATATAGTTTTTCAAATTTGGGGTTTCCTCGCCCAGCTTCAATATTAAGTATAGTACGCTGATCCAAGTTAAGAATTTCAGCTAATCGTTCTTGTGATAAGCCAAGCTCTGTACGGGCTTTACGTACTGCTTGAGCAAGATTTTGTTTCATTTCATTCATTGTGATTCACCTCCATAATAGTTTACATTACACATCGACAAGGATGAATTGCATTAGAATGAAGTAATTACATGGAGTGTAGTGCATGAAAGCGAAAAAAGGATAAGATTATCAAATTAGGTTTACGGTTAAGAAAATAAATTCGGATTACTTGACACATTATGGTGTACCGCATGGAAGTAAAATACTTCTATGCGGTACACTTTTTTGATGGGAACATTATAGAGAAGTTGAGTTTTCTATAACACTTTTAAGGTTAGTTGCTGAATGATGATTTTGCTCAAGATACAAGTTTATATTATTTAGTTTCTGTGCCAGTATGTTACGTTCTTTTTCTGCGGATTTATATGTTTTTTGCAACTCCGTTTTCTTGGAATATAGTGTATTGTAATCACTCCGCAGTTTTTCCACGTCGAGGTTTTTGGTGTCAATACCGAGGCGTTTCAGCATATTTTCAGCACCGTCATGGAGCAGGAGTTCCGTTTCATGTTGCCGTAGATATCTGTCCTTATCTTTTGATTTCTGATAGCGGATATGGTAGATACGGTTGCTTTTATACTGTTCGGCATATTTTAGTATCTGCCCTAAATCCTTTAACTGATGCTCCGTTTCTACGAGGCTTTCACGCGCGGTTTTTGCAAGGACTGACTTGGCGTCAATCTGTTTTTCCAGTTCGGAAATGGAGCCTGCCGCGCTGTAACTGCTGGCGGCAATTTTGAGGTTTTGAATGTCCACCCAATGTTTTAATCTGGGACTTTGTGCAAACTTTTCTTCCGTGGTGTCAATGAGCTTTTTGGAAGAATAATCTTTAACAGGATTTTTCTTTCTTGTTGGGAATGGAACACGTTTTTTGGGAGGCTCTAAACCCTTTTCCCTGATACGTTCCTCAATCCGTTCTTTGGTATAGTCCGCACCTAAAGAACGTTCGCTGCCACGGACAAAACGCTCCCTGTCAAGAGGACGGAAAGAGATATATTTTGGTGCATTTTTGTCAAGGGATTCACCTTTTATCTCATAGCCTTTGGAGCGGATCAGGTTGAGGCAGTCCTCGTAAGTATCGGCAATTTCTATGGCTTCGTCAATAGCATTTTTTAGCTTGACTTTCCATGAAGTGCCGCTTTGTTCAGACTGCCATTCGTGATAGCTTTTGCCCCTGCCTGCGCCTGCAGATAATGATTTTCTGTGCGGCTCGATAATGGAAAGACCATGTGCCCGGCACAGCTCATCATTCAGGCGGCGGATGCTCCGATAGGTTTGTTTGCAGTCGTGATATTTTTCATGGTTCACGTTGTCTGCGGCGCAGAAAATAATGTGGTTGTGGACGTGTCCCTTATCGGTGTGTGTGGACACGATGTAGGAATATTTTCCCTCTAAAAGTTTGTCGGCAAGCTCCACGCCGATGCGGTGCGCCTCATCATAAGATATCTCTCCGGGCATAAATGCCTGTATCAGATGAAATGCTTTATTCGGGTCGGATTGTTTGGTCTTTGACAAGGCAAATTTGAAATCAAAAGCAGCGGTTTCAGGGCTGCACCCAAAGGAAGAAATGAGAATGCCCTCATCGGTTTTTTCGGGGTTGCAGATATAGTTTACTGCTTTATGGACGGTTGCTTGGATAGCATGGATTTTTGTGATTGCCATACCTGATTCATCAGCTCCTTTACTTCCTTTACATCGGCTTTATAAACATTGCCCGTGGCGTTCATTCTTTTGGCAATCTGGTTCAGGCTGTTCCCGATGCGTGAGAGGATTGTGTTGTATTCCTGCAGATGGTCGTAGTTTACATCATAGACATATCCGTACAGGATTAGGTGTCGGATAAAAGCGGATTTGTCTTTCATTCCGGAGGCTTTCCATTTCTGTTCCAGTATGTACCGCTCATCATCGCTTAAACGCAAGGTCAGTCTGTTTTGTCTGTCTCTGTTCTCCATGTTCTTATCCTTTCCTTTTCTATATTTTTATAAGGTTTCTGATAAATATGCCGTGTCAGGCACAGCGGTTTTGGGAGTATTTAGGGGGTCAGGGGATATGCCCTCTGCAAGTCATTTTTCACAAATTCCCATAGGGAAGCGGTTTGTGAAAAATGTGCTCACGGACGTCCGTGAGCAGTGCTTGCTATTCTTGGCAAATCTCCCGCAGGGGATTTGCGGGTTTTAGGCTGCATAGGCAGCCTGCCCAAAACCCTTACGGGCGTTACCGCCCGTTTTCGGAAAGTTGTAAGGTATTCCGGTTCTTGAATATGGTGCATGACAATATATGGAGCTGCTGCTTTTTAAGGATTCCATGTTACAAAAAGAAAAAGAGGATATCTTCAAGGCTTCTTATAGGATAGAGATTTATGTGAACCTGTATGAGATACTGGTGACACAAACAGAGAACCTACAGTGTGGCATGATAAGGGGGCTTCTGGAGCTTAACTTTGGCATACTGGATCATCTTTATCAGGAATGGCTGGACAGGGAAGACAGCTTTTATATGGAACTTAAGGAGTATGCGTGTGGGGAGCTGGAAGCGATGCCGGGAAAGATAAATCCCGGTGCGGAAAAAGGAGGGGGAGCATGGAACAGAACCGGATCAGGCTGCTTAAGGCAGATGAGATCAAGTGCAGGATAGCCGTTATCAAAGAAAACGGATTGAGCTTATTGCTTTATAAGGATGCGAGGGTGGATCAGAAGATACTGGATGAAACGTTCGGGATATTCGGGTGGAAGAGGAGCCATCAGTGCATAGACGGGAACCTGTACTGTACGGTAGAGATTTATGATAAGGAATCCGGGGAATGGGTAGCGAAACAGGATGTGGGCACTACCGGCTATACAGAAAAAGAAAAATCCCAGGCTTCCGACAGCTTCAAAAGGGCGTGCTTCAACTGGGGGATTGGGCGTGAACTCTATACTGCGCCTTTTATCTGGATACCTGCAGGAAAGGCGGAGATCATGTATAAGGAAGACCAGAATAAAGTGAAGCGGTTTTACTGTAACGACCATTTCTCGGTTTCCTCCATCTGTTACAGCGAAGATAAAGAAATCTGCGCCCTTGTGGTAATAAATGACAGGGGGCAGACTGTATATGAGCTGAAAGAAAAAGGAGCAGGCACTGCAGGAAACCATCGGGGAAAAGCAGCCGGAGAAAGTGGCAGCAAAGAAAAAACGGCACAAAAGGCGGCGCCGAAAAGCAGGGTGGAGAAACCGCAGGAGGCTCCCTCCTCTATTTACAAAGAACAGATGGACTTACTGCAGGAAGAGTTAAAGAGGACAGGTGTTGCAATGGAAGCAGTGCAGGAGAGGTATAAGATCACAGCTCCGGAGTCCATGAATGAGAAAACCTATAAGAGAGTGATGGAAGCACTTGCAAAGACAAAAGCAGCGTAGGAGAGGAAGGATAAGATTATGAGACTGGAAAAGTTTGCGGAAGAAGTATTAAAGGGAGTGGAAGAAAAAGCAGGAGGAACCCTGAAAGTGAGGATTGTTCCGGGAAAGAAAAATAATGGCGTCACACTTACAGGAATTATAACATCTAAACAGGATGGAAAAGGGGGAGCCTGTATCTATCTGGAAAATTATTATGAGGATTATTGCGATAACCGCATAACACTTGATGAGGTGACAGAGGATGTTTACGATAAACTCATGGAACACCGCAATGACCTTGATGGAGTGGATATGAAGGCGTTATGGGATTGGGAAGCGGCTAAGAACCGTATCCGTGTAAAACTGGTAAACCGTGAAATGAACTGTGAGTTCCTAAAAAAAGTGCCCCACAGGGATTTCCTTGACCTTGCGGTTATCTACTATGTAACGGTGGAAGGGCTTCCGGAGGGAGTGAATGGTGCATTTACAGTATCAGATGGGAATATGGAGATATGGAAGAAAGAGGAAGATGACCTTTACCAGATGGCTGTTTCCAATATGCGCCTTGATGGGAAACCGGTATTTGAGGATATGGAGGAAATCCTCCGGAGCATGATACCTGTGGGAGGGTGCCCCTTTACCAGCAAGGCACTGAAAGTCAGGATGTATGTCCTGACTAATCCCCAAAAGATATTCGGGGCTGCAGAGCTGTTGGATGAAAATACGTTAAGGGGGATTGGGGATAAGCTGGGGAGTGATTTTGCGGTACTCCCCAGCTCTGTACATGAGAGCATTATCATTCCTGCAGATGTTTCAGCAGCTTATCAGGAATTGGCAGAAATGGTAACAGATATAAATATGAATGTGGTTTCTATTCAAGAACGTCTTTCAGACCATGTTTACTTGTATGAGCGCAAGAAAGGTGTATTGAGGATCGTCGCATGAGTCCATAGAAGATACAGGAAGGAAAGCTGGGAACTTACATCCCGCTTTTCTTTTTCCGATACAGAGGGCAGGAAAGAGAGATTGCCGGAATGGATATGACAAAAGAACAGAAAATTGAACTATGTAAAATCTATACTAATAGTGATATAAAATCCTCTGAATATATGATGCAGTTTTGTGACGGCTATAGGGTATATTTTGTGAGGGGATATTGTATACCACAGTGGTATTTTGAAGGTATCGGTTTCGTTGTAAAATTTAGAATCTTATGTTACTATGAATAAAAGAAGAGGATTAGTAAGGCAGGTGAAGAGATTGGAAAGAAATGATGTTAAGGTTTTAGACAACATAAAGAAGGAGCAGGAAGGCATCATGAAACGGACGATCAAGGACAGTGTATTCACAGATTTGTTTCAGGATAAGAAATACCTTCTCCAACTGTATAAAGCGCTCCATCCGGAAGATACTGATGTTACAGAGGATGATTTAACTGATATAACGATCAAGAATGTATTAACAGACAACATTTACAATGATCTTGGATTTACGGTGGGCGATA
>OFGB01001342.1_pt1 | contig 15218 bp, 17 predicted proteins | sample 1521491 | NCBI WGS metagenome assembly OFGB01 (sample SAMEA3504095, study PRJEB24116) | mouse gut metagenome | biome: mouse gut; feature: mouse-associated habitat; material: faeces | place: Denmark | collected 2011
GCCCTCATAGAGCATCTCTTTCTTTTCCATTTTCTTTTCTTATACTCCGGTTTAAAAGTGTATAAAACATATCTTAGAGATATCTTCGCACACGTGTAAGGCAGCGACCTTTCTTTGTCTCTGACAGGACGCCGTCATACACGATGCGTCCCATCTTACGGACAGAGATAATATCCCCTTCCTTCAGGCGATAGCCGTTGCTGGTGATTAATTTTCCGTTCACAAATACTTTTTTACTTTCAATATAGGCGGTTAGTTTGCTTCTGGAGATAGGATATGCAAGAGAAAGCACTGTATCCAGCCTGACAGAAGCAATCGAACCCTTGATTTCTTCATACTTCGGTTCATATGATTCATAAAATTCGGCCGCAGCGCAAGCCTGCACAGAAGTATGCCGGATACGGGTCAGATTCTCTATGACGTATTCTGTCAATTCATTCCGAACGAACAGAAAGGCTTTTTTATTTTCAAGCATAATATCTCCAAGTTTACAACGTTCAATACCAAGATTCATTACGGCGCCCAGATAATCCCGATGAGTCAGATCTTCCGAAAAACGTTGGTTCAGCGGAGAGATCTCTAAAGCTTGAAACGGGTAGCTATAATCGTAATAAAGAGCATCAGGTAGAAAAGCCACCATCTGACGCTCTGCTAAATGATATCCTCCATAAGTCTCGTATCTTGATTGTAGTTGATTCTTTGGAATGGAATGAAAGATATTCAATTCGTTCAAATTCATAAAATCACTAAAAGTAACTATCCCACGCGTATAAGCGGTGCGGGATAGTTCAATCAGCCTTTTCTGTAACATAATCTCTTCTTTTACCATAATTTAAATTCACCTAAAACCGTGAACGCATAGAAGACGCATCAAACGAGGTATTCAGCAGATCCTGCAGATCTCCGGAGATATCTACATTGGTCGGCGTAACCAGGAATATGTAATTCGATATCTTCTGCAAATTCCCGCTGATTGCATAAGTTGCGCCGGAAGTAAAATCTATGATACGCTGTGCAATCTCTAGATCCATCCCTTCCAGATTCAGGATGACTGTACGTCCGCTCAACAAAGTCTCTGTGATCTCACGGGCATCTTCCACGGAATTCGGCTTAATGACGCAGACCTCCATGCTGACGCTGTTATTTCGTCTTGCGGGCTGGCGCATCGGAGTTACTTTACTATTTGTACGGGACGCAGATTTTGATTTCGATGAAAGTTCATAATTGAAATCGTCTTCTTCATTATCGTATGATTCTTCTCTTCCACGGTGAAATACGCTCTTTTTTGGTTTCTCTTCATAATCGTCTTCATAATCATCGTCAAAGAAATCGTCATCATCGTAATCTTCGTCGTCATCTAAACGCATTATACTTAAAAATTTATCTAATACTCCCATATTAAAAAATACTCCTATCTTCCGTTGTGATTTATTCTTTCGAATAATTACGTGCACCAAAAATTCCGGTTCCCACCCGGACCATGGTCGCGCCCTCTTCTATGGCGATTTCATAGTCGTTCGTCATCCCCATAGATAGAATTCGCATAGTAATATTATCAACGTTTTTACTCCCTATGTCAACAGATAATTTATGTAAGCGTTGAAAAATACTGCGATTTTCCTCTGGATTCTCTACAAACGGGGCGATTGTCATAAGGCCTTTTATCTGTATATGTCGAAATTCCGCGATTTTTGTTACAAACTCATCCACCTCTTCTGGCATAAGCCCGAACTTACTCTCTTCTCCCGCAACGTTTACTTCAATCAAAATATTTACCGTAATATTACGTTTTGCAGCTTCTTTTTCAATTGTTTCTGCCAGTCTCAGTGAATCGACAGAATGTATGTAAGCCGCCTTATCAATGATATATTTTACTTTATTACGCTGAAGATGTCCGATCATATGCCATTCGATGTCTTTTGGAAGAGAATCATATTTATCAACCAGCTCCTGCACCTTATTCTCCCCAAATACACGTACCCCCAGATGATAAGCTTCCTCCAAATCTTCTAACGGTTTGGTCTTGCTGACCGCGATTAGTGTTACGTCTTCTCTTCTGCGTCCGGCGCGCAGGCATGCTTCCTGAATCTTATTTTCGACAGAAATCAGATTTTCTTTCAGCATAATTTTTCACTCCTTTTCTTAGAATACGACATCATTCTCTTTTATGGAATCCCCGTCCAGAGCGATGTGGTCATAATTAAAAAGACCATAATCACTGCCTGACTCTACAATATAATAATCATCACTTTCACATAGAATATGGATTTGTCTGAATACAGCGTAACCTTTATTAATATTATAGACTCCTTTAATATTCTTTGTCTTATTCATCACACATTTATCTGAAGAATCTGGTTTTACCAGAGTCGTTTCTTCATCAAATACATCGATATTCAAGTATACCATACCAGATTCTTCATCCCTGTCATAGACATTTACCTTATGGAACTTCGGATGACCTTCCGTCTCTACCAGGACGCCTGTATCCTGGCTGTTTCCTCCCTGGGTAAGATAATCCTCTGGAATCGTATAGAAGCTTTTTGTAGTTACAGAGGATTTGGGGATCTTAAGCCCAGACTCATCTTCCAGGATTAATTCCAGATCCAGATATCGTTCCGCGGCATAGCGTATCATAGCAGTGTCAAAAGAGAGAAGACCATAATTCGCGTCTTTCACATTATGAATGGAAAATTTGGCAGTAGTAATCTCCTGATCTTTGGAAAAACGGATTTTTACGCTTTCTGAGTCTCTAAGTTCGTCGGCGGTCGGCTGATCCAATTTTATTACGACAGACCATCTGTCGTCCCTGATCAATTTGTATACAGGATCTCCTGTTTTGACCTTTTCATTGCTCTTAAGACTCTTCTTTTCATAATCACTTTTTGTAAAAATATCCTCCGCGATATCATCAATCGTAATTGATTCATAACCGTCCGTCGAATAGATGATAACACCGTCTGAAGCCGCCGTATAGATCTGAACGCCGTCTCTTTCCTGCTGCGCCATAAGCTCCAATTGCGCCTGCCTGTTTTCAATGGAACGGCTCTCCAGAATATTCATAATACTATCCTTCAACGTATAAACATCCTGAAACTGTTCCTCGCGAAATCCTTCGCTGAAAGATTGGACTCGCGACAATACCGCAGATTGTTCGTCCGGAGATAATTTCCCGGATTCTTCATCTGTAGATTCTCCGAATTCTAATTCATTGTCCGACAACGTGTATACTTTTGTCTTTGCCCCAACCTTGCTGCCTTCATTTGCAAAATAACTGACATAACCGTTCGCTTCAGCCTGTACAATCGTTTCGTTTCTCAGGATAAAACCGGTATAGGAATTGTCGCGCAGGATTGCTCCTTCCCGTACTTCATAAGCAGATACGTGATTTTCCGTCAAATACATCAAAACCGTAACCAGCAGATAGATGAATATGACGCCGAAAATCACCAGTCCAATATTAAAATGCCATTTCTTTTGATAAGCCTGAATGTTTGTCAGATTATTCTCAGCCAAGTATGACGCCTCCTATGATCCGTAAAACGACAGTCTGCCGTGTCTTGTTTTATATAAAACCTGCATTTTTAAGAGCGGCTCCTCCAAGATAATCGAATTTACGCCCCTGATATCTTCCATTTGCCTGCATAGAATCTGTTAATTCATCCCGAAGCTTCCACCAACTGCATCCCCAATTGCAAAAAGCGGAGTCCTTTTCAGGAATACGGCTGAATAATCTTTCAATAGCGATCTCCGGAGCCAGATATTCCAGAAAAACAGCCAGACGCTCCAGATACTCTTCCTTTGAACATAGTTGTATCTTACCACTTTCATAAGCGTCGCACAAATCAGTATTCTTTGCAATATACAAAGAATGTGCTTTTACAGTCTGGATTCCCAGAGAAGACAGAATCTTCGCGGTCTCGATCACATCCGGCATCCCGTCTCCAGGTAGATTAAGAATAACATGAACACATATCTCAAAATCAAACTTTTTCACGGTTAAAACCGCATCGATCCATTCAGCCAGTGTGTGACCTCTGTTCATCTGCATAAGCGTATGGTAATTAACCGTCTGCAATCCTAATTCGATGGTAATATTCGTCTCATATTGCCGGTTAATCTCTTTCAATAAATCAAGATACTCTCTGGAAATACAGTCCGGGCGCGTAGAGACGGCAATCTCAACAATATCAGGAAACTTAGCCGCTTCTTCAATATATCCTCCGAATACCTCTAAAGGAAGAAAGGTATTCGTATAATTCTGAAAATATGCGATAAACTTATGCGCATGATATCGACGTTCAATTGAAACCCTTGTCTTTTCTAACTGTTCTTTTACCAAAAAATGGCTGTCCATGGCTTCGAACCCTGTCCCTGATTCCGCGCAGAAACTGCATCCTCTTTTATTTTTTCGATTTGGACAGCTTACCGGAAGATTCACCGGCAGTTTATATATCTTTTGCCCATATTTATTTTTCAAATATTTTGAATAAGGAAAATAGGGTAATTCATAATCCATTGCCAAAATCTCGCTTTCTTCACGTATAATCCGGTTTCAGTTGTATCATACTAAAAACAGAATGATAAAAAGGAGGAATTCACATGAAATGGTCTGATAATACTACGCTGACAATTGTTATAATAGGAGCGATAAACTGGCTCCTGGTAGGAATATTCAGGTTTGACCTGGTTGCGTTTCTTTTTGGCAATCTTTCATGGCTCTCACGCATTATCTATACGCTCGTTGGCTTATGCGGACTTTATCTTATCAGCATGTACGGAAGAATTCGTTCTTCTTAACAGTATGACCGACAAAAGCATGAAAAGGAGGGGAATCCTCTTTGTAAGATACCCCTCTGCCATTCTATTCACTTACCGGTATCCCGTCTATTAATGCAGTCATATTCTGATAAAGCAGTTCTTTACTATCCGCGCCCATTACAATAGATATATACGGATGTTCAGACGCGTCTTTTTCCAGTAAAATCAGACAATTACCGGCTTTTTTCGTGGTTCCGGTCTTGCCGCCGATTATTGAGGCATTCTGCGGAAGCGCCGCTTCCCCTGTTGCATAGAAATTTGTCTGTTCCCAGTTTTCCTGGCGTATCTGTCCGTCTGCACCTTTGATTTCCACAACATATTGTGTGGTGCCAATAATATCGATAAATTCTTCGTATTGGATACATGCGTTAAAAATCAGATACAGATCATATGCCGTCGTGTAATGATTCTCATCATGAAGTCCATTAGAATTCATAAAATGTGTATGGGTCGCCATAAGGCTTCGTGCTTCTTGATTCATCATCAGAGCAAAGGCATCCGAACTTCCTGCAATATGTTCGGCAATCGCTACTGCCGCGTCGTTTCCTGATTCCATCATCAATCCCCGCAGAAGATCCAGGAGAGACAACTGATCTCCTGTCTTAATACCGCATCTTGACTCGTCCGCCGCAAAGCTGGTGGAAGAAGCATTTGCGGATACCGTAACCATATCGGACAATTCCCCGTACTTCAACGCAAGAAGAGCCGTCATAATCTTTGTAGTACTGGCCGGAAATAAGCGCTCATGAATACTGTACGCACAGTCGGTCTTCTTCCCGTCCACATCAAAAAGCGCCAGCGCGTGAAGCGAAGAAGCGTCCGGCGCTCCTTCCATGGCTACATCCTGTGAAGCCACGCACAAATCTTCTGCAAATAAACTTCCTCTGTAAATATCTTTGTTGTAATTCTCGGTCTCGTAAGCAGTCGTAATTTCCTCGCTCTTCCCGCAACCGGATGCAAGAACGGCAAAAAGGAAGACAACGGCAAGCCATTGACACCGCTTACCTGTACATTTCACGCCACTCTAAATCTCCTCTGTCTATTGCTAAAATAATTAATTCTGCGGTGGCCAGATTCGTCGCCATAGGAATGTTATACATATCACAGAGCTTAATAACATCGTTGACATCCGGCTCATGGGGTTTCGGGTCATTTGGCTCCCGCAGGAAAATAAGCGCGTCGATATCATTCTGCGCGATCTGTGCCCCAAGCTGCTGCTTTCCCCCCAGCGGTCCGGCAAGGTACTTGTGCACATTCAGATTCGTCACTTCTTCAATCAGACGTCCGGTTGTCCCTGTTGCATATAGGTTGTTCTTGCTGAGAATTCCTCTGTATGCAATACAAAAATTCTGCATCAGGGTTTTCTTTGAATCATGTGCGATCAGTCCTATATTCATCTTACTCACTCCTTATTGGTATTTTTTCGGTTGTAACCCGACGTTTAAGACCAGTCCGATTCCAATGTACAGACTTACCAGAGACGTCAGCCCGTAGCTTACAAAAGGTAACGGTACTCCAGTATTTGGGAGCAATTGAGTGGCTACCCCAATATTGATAAAGCTTTGAATGCCAATCAATCCTCCGATTCCGCAACTGATGATCTTACCCGTCAGGTTCTGCGATCGCGTTCCTATTAATATACATTGTATCACAATTAACAACAATAAAGCAATAACTATACAACTTCCCATGAAACCAAGTTCTTCACCAATGATTGCAAATATAAAGTCTGTCTGAGGTTCCAGAATAAAATTCCCGTTTTTTACGGATGTGGTCGTATTATTATTCAAACCTTTTCCGGTTAATTGTCCTGATCCGATTGCCATAACAGAGTTTTTCTGCTGGTATCCTTCGTCGCTTGCATATTTTTCCGGTTCCAAAAAAGCAAGAATACGAGCCTGTTGATAATCTTTTAAGATAATCTGATTAGGCTGCACGACAATACTTAAGAAAATTACTGCCGTCGGTACCAGAATCAGGATTACCGTCCCGATGAATCTATAACTAAGCCCTCCCACATAGATCAGAAGACACAATACCAAAGTCGTACAGATCGTCGTGGAAAGATTGGGTTCAACTACGATCAAAAACAATGGAACACCGCATAATACCGCATATTTAACCAAAGTCGCCGCGTCATTGATATCGTCTATGTGTTCTGAGATAAATTTAGCAAAAAAGATGATCAGAAGAATCTTGGCAAGCTCCGATGGCTGGAACGTCGTAAATCCAAGATCAATCCATCTTGTGGCGCCGTTGACATTGTCTCCGATTAACAATACGGCTCCTAATATTACAACAGAAAAAATATAAATCAACCAGTAAAAGTCTGCAATCCATACGTAATCGATCAAAGAGACGATCACCATGATAATAAGTCCTAGCGCAACGCCAAACATCTGTTTCGGCTGGTTGACTGCTTTCGCGCTTCCTACCGCCAACACGCCTATCACGGATAATGCCATGACAAGAATGATCAGATTGAATCGGTAGTCTCTGATATGGTACGATTTTGAAAATTTCGGAAATGGTAATCTCACGCTTCTTCTCCTGCAAATGTAATAATAACTTGCGTCCGGTTAATATTTACCTGAAAATCATCTTCTGTAAATTCTATATATTTCGAGAGAGCGCTGTAAAGCTCCCTGCATATATTCTCGTAGACATCGGGCGTACAATGTACCCTGTCCGAGACGACCAGCGCCTTGACCCGGTCTCTGGCGATTGATACGGACGATTTTCTCAACATACCTGTTCCCCCTAATCTTTCTTGAATAAATTAGAAAGTTTCGTAAGGATTCCTGTATTGTTCTGTAATTCCATAAACGGGACTTCCATACCAACAATTCTTTTACAGATATTCATATATGCCGTCCCGGCCTTAGAATCCAGACCGATGACCGGTTCTCCCTGATTCGTTCCGATCACAACCTGTTCGTCGTCGGGCAGCGCCCCAATCAATGGGACAGACAAAATCTCCGTTACGTCGTCTACGGTCATCATATCGCCGTGTTTAACCATATCTATGCGGATACGGTTGATGATCAGTTCCATCTTGTTCAGATGGTTGGCTTCCAGAAGACCGATGATCCGGTCTGCGTCGCGGATTGCCGATACCTCCGGAGTGGTCACAATGACCGCGCGGTCAGCGCCGGCAATCGCATTCATGAATCCCTGTTCAATTCCGGCGGGACAGTCCAGAAGTATGTAGTCAAATTCTTCTTTTAATTCCGACGTAAGCTTTTTCATCTGTCCGGGGGATATCGCCGTCTTGTCTTTCGTTTGTGCTGAAGGCAGAAGATACAGATTCTCATATCGTTTGTCCCGTATCAAAGCCTGTTTCAGACGGCATGTCCCTTCGATCACATCTACCAGATTGTAGACGATCAGATTCTCAAGACCCATAACTACATCCAGATTCCGAAGCCCCAAGTCTGTATCTATCACAACAACCTTTTTGCCAAGCTTCGATAATCCCGCGCCCAGATTCGCTGTCGTCGTTGTCTTTCCAACGCCGCCTTTTCCCGATGTAATCACAATAACTTCGCCCATGAATAACTTCCTCCTATAACTGGTTTTACTTCAATATCTCCAATACAAAGCCTTTTAGGCTCCATATGGCGTGCTGCGATGACTGCGTCGTAATTGCCGGAAATACCTGCAATTACTGTGCCGTAGACAGACCCGGTTACCACGACATTGTACTTGGACGCAACAAGCGCGCCCTCCTCAATATCTCCGACAATTACAATACTTGTCTCTGACTCCAGGATCTGTCTTCCTCTTAGCGTACCTCTATAGAACTGTCCGTCTCTTTCATGGATTGTTTCCAGACTTTCCTCCAGCATTCGTTTATGGATCTCTTCTGTGCGGGTATCTTTTTCAATAATACATAGGATCTGTATCTCGGCTGCTTCCTGTATGGTCTCGGCCATCAGCTGCTCTTCTTCTTTTGTGAAAGTACGGCCTTTGAACTCTACCGCCATGTCTGCGTGGCCGAAGAAATGTGTAAACGACCGGAACTTATCCCTGGTCTCTGTTAACAAGTCCTCGTAGGGCATATCATGGTCAAAGTAGATGGTAATGCCGTATCTGTTACTCTTAATGAGTACCGGATCTTTCACATACATTCATCCTTTCCCTAGTCGCCTGCTGAATCTGCTATTTTAACCTGAGCTGCTTTTCCGGTAATAATCTCTTCTTCCGGAGTTATCTCATAATAGTATTCCATCACGGAATTGCCGATTTCGGCTGCATACGTGGAGCTGTACCCGTTTGCAATACGGATCGCGAACGCCACTTCCGGACTTTCGCTTGGCGCAAATCCAACAAACAGACCGTGATCCGGATGTGTCTTACTCTGTTGTGCGGTTCCTGTCTTTCCTGAAAGCTTAATATCGCTTTTATTTATCTTCGGAAATAAATCTCCGTGCTCAACGGCTACCATATTCCGCATACCTTCGTGTACGGCTGTCCACGTAGATTCCGCGATACCAGTGATCGTATTCTTGACTTCCGGGTGGTAATCCTTGATTGTTTCTCCGGTTACGGAAGCCGTCTTATCCAGTAAACTCAGATTATATACTGTTCCTTTATTGGCAACCGCAGTAATATACCGGGCCAACTGACTGGTCGTATAATTATTGGTTCCCTGACCGATCGCAGAAGGAACTGAGGAGTCGTCTGAGATCTGAGGTTCTGATTCCGGAATTTCCAAACCGGACGTATCCCCCAGTCCGAACTCTTCAGCGTATTTTTTTAACAACTCTAATCCTTTGGTACTGGAATAATACGCATTCGTCGCCTCTCCCTCCAGATTATCGGATTCAATCTGGGACAGCCCGGTGTCTTGAAGACTCATACGATATCCCGCCTCATAAAAGAAACAGTTACAGGAATGCTGTATCGCGCCCGATGCAGTAAGATTTCCATGAGCGCTTGGATAAGCCCAGCACTTCGGATTAGGTTCAACTTTTTTATATACGCCGTAACAAGGAAGATAGGTATCGGTATCAACTACACCCTCAGTCAGCGCGGCAACGGCGACCAGGGGCTTATAAGTAGATCCCGGAGCGGTCTTCTCCTGCGTAGCGTTATTATAAAACGGCCTTGATTGGTCGGTAACCAGTTTATTATAGTAATTAGAGTCCATTGCGTTGGCCAGACGGTTATTATCGTATCCGGGATAGGATACACATGCAAGGACTTCTCCGCTGTTTGTATCCGTCATAACCATTGAACCTGTACAAGGTTCCAGCGCCAGCTGGCCGGGAGTAATCTCTAACGTCTCTATCTTACCTCTGATAAAATCGTATCCTCCGAGACTTCCGCTGTTCAAACGGTTATACTGATCTTCGTCCAAGGCAAGCACTTCCTGCTCATAAAGCATCATACATATCTGTCTGCCTGTCACAGAACCGGCTTTAATCATATATCTATAGATCAGTTTATCAAAATTGTGGTCCGAATTAACAGCGTCCAGGATATATGCGATCATTCCCTGATAAAGTTCGTTTGAATCAGAATAATCACCCTCCGAGGCTACATATGATTTTAGAAGGGAGGTATCGACCCAGTTCTTTGAAATGGCATAATTCAAATAAGAATAGATATTAATACTCTCCTCTTCCCTCCACGCCCGATAAGTGGCGTCGTTGCTGTCGATCGCTTCCGACATGATAATCCCTGCATGATCGGTCAGGAGATCGGTCACAATATATGACAGATATACCTGCTCCTCTTTGGGAAGCTCTCTGTATGGACTTCCGTTAGGATCCGACAGGATTGCCGATAAGTTTTGCGTCACTGCTTCCTTTCTGTCTGAAAAAGCTGTGAATACTTCTTTTTCAGCAATACCGGCGTCTTCCTCTTCAAAATGGTTCATATCCAGGATATCGTTACTGATGAAAGTATTATACACATCCCCGATGGGAATAAACACGTCGCTCCCGTCTTCTACGGTGGAACGATCATAATCTAATCCATTCTGAATCTTAGTCAGAAGGATACCGGCCAGCTCCTGCTCAATGATATGGTAAGCAGCTTTCTGCAGGTTCGCGTCAATCGTAAGATATACGTCGTTCCCGGCTTTCGGTTCCTTCTCGTTTACCGTCTCTATCACTTTCCCCACACTGTTTACATAGAGTTTTATCTCTCCTTTTTTTCCCTGAAGCGTGGTATCCATCGTCTTCTCCATTCCGGATTTTCCAATAGTATCCGTCTTAGAATATTCTTTTTGCTGTTCTTTATCCAAGGCGTCAAATTCTTCCTGAGAGATCTGTCCGATATAACCGATCATATTGGCAAAACAATAACTGTCTTTATATCTGCGCAGAGACTTTTCTTCTATATTCACACCCTGGAGATCGTCCAGGTTTTCCATGACGTCCGCGACAGTCTCCTCGCTGACATCCTCTGCAATGGTAGTCGCAATAAACTTCTGAAAACTATTCAATGATATGGCATAACGGATATTAACCAACTTTAAGACTTCCTTTCGCTCCATCTTTTTCTGATTAATACCGTATCCATTCACCTCGTCCGTACAAAGATACTTCACAAGCCCTTCCGCAGAAATATTCTTCTGCTTGTCCGATAATTCGTCGATCGTCCGTTTTCCGTATACGTCCGCGATAAAACGAAGTCTCTGAGTGTCGTTCTGTGCAATATACATATAATTGTTATTATTATCAAGTATGATCCCAAAATTATTGATGACCGTGTCTCCATTAGATTCCACCATACGGATCACACTTGAAACGACTCTGTTCAATTCTTCATTCTTATGACTGATACTGTCATATTCGCCCGTATCTTCTATCGTGACCGCATAAGCCAGCTGATTATAAGCCAGAAGCACTCCGTTGCGGTCATAGATATTACCGCGGGTGCCCTGTACTTCTTTTGTTTTCTGGATCTGCAGTTTGTAATCGTCAAGATATTCCTGTCCTTTTACGATCTGAAGATAGAATACCCTTTGTACAAGAATCGCCGACATTGAGCAAAATACAATAATCAGGACAAATATTCTGGATTGCAGGATTCTGGCTGCAAAGGATTTGATCCGTTCCCATAAACTATACAAATTTACTTGCACTCCTTTGTTCTTCTGCTTCAAGTTTCTTATTAATGAATAAGATAATCTGATATAATATTAAAGTAATTAAAATCGTATATACCAACTCAGGAAGAATGATATCCACCAGATGTGTAAAAAAAGCAAAATCTCCCCGAAGCATGTAGATACCGGTATACATGGCCAAACCATATAAGAACTCGCTCGAACCAATCAATACGATTGGAAGTTTTATATCATCATCATAGAACATCCTCTGAAAAGACCCGTTCATATAGCCGATCACCGTATAGAGCAGTATATGGAATCCCAGCGAGTTTCCCCAGAACAAATCAGCCATTATACCCGAAACGACTCCCACGAACATACCTTCCTTTTTTCCCCGCATGAATCCGAAGGAAGAAGTAACAATAATCAAAAGATTCGGTTTAATCCCGGCAAACGATAATCGGTGGAAAACGGATCCTTCCAACAGAAAGCATATCAAAATTATCACGAACGTAACAAGCTTTCTCTTCATAAAATCATTCTCCTTCACCGTCCTCATTATCCGTCAGCATGTCCTGCTTTGTCGTAGTAATCACAAGTACTTCCTGGAGTTTACTGAAATCAACTGCCGGCGTAATGTAACCGGAACGGGTCAGATTATTCGCGTCCACCTTGATATCGCTGACATATCCTATAAATAGTCCTTGCAGGAAACGCGAACTTACATGCGAGGTTACGACTTGTTCCCCGGCTTCTATCTCATTATCGTTATTCGCAAGCTTTTCGAAATACAGACGGCCGTCCGCCATCAGTTCCAGATCGCCCCTGACCATACAGGTATCGGAGGTGGATAACATCATGGCGCTTACGTTACTGGCATCGTCAATGATCGAACGAACACGGGCATAATTCGGACCGACTTCTGTGACGATCCCCACAAGTCCGCTTCCGGCGAGAACGTTGGAATTCACCTGTACGCCGTCTTTGCTTCCTTTGTCAATGGTGAAGTCCGCATACCAGTTGCTCCCGTTATTCATAATTACATGGGCGCCGATCTTCTCATAATCCGAATAATTCTCGTCTAATTTATATAATTCCCTCAGACGTTCCAACTCATACTGTTCCTGCCGCAGACGTGTATTGTCAATCGTAAGTTCGTCTACTTTCGTCTGCAGCTTTTCATTTGCCTTCTTCATGTCCTCAAGCGTCTCAAAATTATCTGTCAGATCGGTTAGGAAACGCCCTACATAGCTGATTCCTTTCTGCATGGGAATCACCGTATATCCGGCGACAAACCTAAGGGGCCCCCCTCCGTCCGTAAAGCGTTCGATTCCAAGAAGTATCACACTAACAACTACAATTATGATCAGCACATATTTACTTGAAAAAGAAGATTGGTTCTTAGTCTTCATATTATCTCATCCACCTATAATTCTCATCAATCATGGAAAACGCAAATTTTCTCAATTCTTTTGACTGGATAATCTTCTTTAATCCAGTTACCGCGCAGATATCCGGTTCTACAGAGGTCCTGGTCTGGATTCCGACCATCTCTTCCACATATGACTCAAGCCCCGCCGTATGAGCGATTCCGCCGGTCAGGAAGATCCCGTTCTCGTTGATCGCCTTGCGCACCTCAGGGGGCGTCCTCTCCAGTAAGGACTGAATTGCCTGCACACATTCAATAAGCGGATCTTTCATGGCGAGTCTGACAAGATTAATGGAAATGCCTTTGCGCATTGGGACTCCGGTAATAAGATCCCGTCCTGCCACGGTCAGCATAGATTCTACTTCACTGGTAAAGATGCCGAAACTCTTACGAAGTACTTCGGCCGTATGTCTTCCAATCAGGAAATCATGGCTGTGCCGCACCAGATTAACGACCGCCTGGTCAAAAGTGGCGCCTCCGATCTTCAGAAGGCGGTTCATAACCATACCGCCGCCGGCTATAATAGAGATCTCCGTAGTCTCGCCGCCGAAATTGGCGATCAACAATCCGTTCGTATTCTGCACGTCAAGATTCAATCCGACGGCGTCCGCGATAGACCGTTCCACGATATTCACTTCTTTCGCTTTGGCCGTCGAATGGATAACCAAGTCAAAAAAAGCCTTTTTCTCTACCTCCGTTACATCTGTAGGTACCGCTACTACATATTCAGAGCCCCTGGCAAACTGCCTGTCTTTCTTCAGCAGATTCTGAAGAAGATGCTGCATCCCGTGAAATCTTGATATAACGCCTTCCTTCATCGGAAAAACAACCTCTATATTAGACGGAGCCTTCTCATACATCATAAAAGCGTCATCGCCTACCGCATAGATCTCGTTCCCGTCTTTTAAAGCGATCACGTCTTTTTCTTTCCATATTACATCATTCTTCTTATCGTAGACCTTCAATTCATAGGAACCAAGATCCAGACCGTATACGTTCCTAGCCATCTGACCAGATCCTTTCTAAAGCAGCGCCTCTTCCCGAAAACTCATATATTGATTATTGCCAATGATAATGTGATCTAACAGCTCAATTCCGATTAATGCGCCTGCATCAAGGATTCTTTTTGTGATCAGTATATCTTCCCGGCTGGGAGTCGGATCGCCGCTTGGATGGTTATGCATTAAAACAATAGATACTGCATTCTTTTGTAATGCTTCTATAAAAAGTTCTCTCGGTGTAATCAATGAAGCGTTCACCGTTCCTTTTGATATGTTCGTCTCACCGATCAATCGTGCTTTCGTATTCAGCATCAGAAGCTTCATAACCTCCTGCTTCTCATGACGCATATCTTCCATATAGTATCTGGCGATGGAGCCAGGTTCAGAAAAACATAACGCTTCCTGATAAGACGCTTTCGACAGACGCTTGGCAAGTTCTGAGATACAGGAGATCTGGATTGCTTTTACTTTTCCGATTCCTTTGATCGCCGTTAACCGCTCCATACTGAATTGGTGAATACCTAAGATTCCGGTTCCGCCTGCATGGTAGAGAATTCGTCTCGCCAATGCTAAGGCATTCTCTCCGCGGGTGCCGGTTCGAAGCAGTACGGCCAGCAGTTCTTCGTCGCTTAAGCTTGCGCTCCCCTTCTGTTCACATTTCTCATAAGGGCGTTCCTTCTCCGGTATCGCTTTTATGGTATTAGACTGATTCATCTTATCTTTGGATTCGTATGACACATGATAGAAGATTTAAAATATTAAAGTACAATACTGCTATACTAACTGTACTGTAACTATACTAATACTATAACTATACTATAAGAAACGATAAATTATAATAGCAAGAACAACGCCGACAATACTTGCGATTGTAATCTTAATCGACAAGCCAAACGTCAGTACC
>OFGB01001369.1_pt1 | contig 15001 bp, 13 predicted proteins | sample 1521491 | NCBI WGS metagenome assembly OFGB01 (sample SAMEA3504095, study PRJEB24116) | mouse gut metagenome | biome: mouse gut; feature: mouse-associated habitat; material: faeces | place: Denmark | collected 2011
TAATCAGTTTGCCGTTTACCTCATAAAAAGCGGAGCGGAAGCCCACGCTGTCGGAAGAGCTGGAACGGGGATTAAGCAAGTCGAGGGCGGACGGCCCCGAAAAGGACGCATCGCGGAAACTCGACCCCCGGAGAGGCAGATATTCCCCCTCGGTAGCGTCAAACCATACATAGGTATCCTTTTCCTCTTTTACGCCGTTTTCGGGCAGGATTCCCAAGTAGCGTAACGCCTGCGGTATCTCCTGCAAGTCAACCTTTAAATCCTCCCAAGATACGCCGTCATAGTCCGGGGTGTAGTCCTCGCCTGCTGCCTTGTCGGTAATCGTGATTTCCCCGCCCTCGACATTGACCCTCACGGCGGTTTTTCCGCCCTGGTTCGTGGTAATCCTCTGCCACTTCTTGCTATCCCTTGAAAGGTCGCACCCTGCCAAGGCTGCGTCATTGTTCGGTATGTACTCCAATACGCCGTCTACGATACGCACCCCTGCCAACCATTCCCATACCAAGCCGTTAAGGTCTGATACGCCGTATGCGGTGTGGTCGTGATTCCATGTATCCGGGCCGCTCCCTGTAAGCGTCCTGCCATATCCGCAACCCTCACGCTCCCCCTGCTCTTCCTTGTGGTAATAGTCATTTCCCCAATCCGTATTACCGTGGGGCAACGTGCCTTTCTTCCGGCTCTCATTTAACACATATTCCCACTCGGTAGCGGTCATTAAGTGCCACCCCTCGCCCTTTGTCCGGCAAGCTGCCAAGGCTTCATCAAAGGTAATTTCCGTTGTCGGGTCTACCATTGGCAGACTGTACGCCCTGCCCTTGATTACCTTATTGGGGTACTTGGAAATATAGATAGCGTCTACCTCTTTCCCTCCGATAATGAACATTTCCGGGGTAACTGCTGCCCTCGGATTCTCAAACCGGACCATAATAGAGGGAATCCCCCTATCATCAAAAATCACTACATTGTTGTGCTTGATTGCTTCGCTCATTTCCTCTTTTCCTCCTACTTTTTAGAATAAATTGAATGTAACTTTATGCTTCCTCTCCGCCTTATGCTTTCCTCGGTATGCAATCCCGAATCAAAGAACGCACAAAACGTAGTACCGCCGATTACGCTTGTCGCCACAATGTACGACCCGATATTATGAAACTCACACTTTTTCACGTTCCTATACGCTACCGTGTGCTTTTCCGTTTTGCTTGCCACGCTATCCCTCCTTTCCTGCGGTCATTCTCTCTATTGCCTGCTGCTCTTCCTGCATATCCTGTACCGCCTGCCTAATCTGCCTGCAATCCTCTTTCAGACAATCCGCCACGGCTTCCAATGTTTCCAACGGCAACGCTTCATCTACTACCACGCTACCGACCATATCCGCCAATTCCCTAGCCTTTTCCTGCAACGCTTCCGCCGTCATTTCCATACCTACACCGTCCTTTGTGCGACTTCCGCCCGATAGGGTGTACCTCCACGCTTTAACTCGTTGTAGATAGTCGCACGGTGGACCCCGATAGTGTCAGCAATTACAATCACTCTCGCCCCCTGCTCTTTCATTTTTTCAATCCGTTTTCTGTCCTCATAGTTCAATCGCCTATTACCTTTTCTCACGCTTTCTACACCTCCTATCGCTCCAAAATAAAAAAGGAATGTGCCAAAAGTCCTAAACCCTTGACACATTCCCTATAAAAGCGTATAAAAAAAGAAATGCGATAGAGTTTATTAACTCTTGTCGCATTTCATTTTACAATGAAGCATTCTTATTTCCAGAGCCTTGTTTTCAATTACTGTTCACACCCATAGTGTTCACAGTAACGAATCCGGCCTATTGAAAGCTGCCTTACGGCAAGAGGCCGGATTCCGGCCCCATTACTGTATTGGCCTGTGGCCGTGCAGCGCAGTGCACGGCCCAGGAGTGAACAGTAACGTTTTCACCCAGTTTGTCGCTAATACGTCACGAATGTGTCACGAATAAAAATTTAAGCAGCCTTTTGCATCCCTTCCATTTTTTCACAACCCCTTGATTTTACTGCAATTCCATCATTTTTGCACAATTTCTGTTCAGGTGCATATGCCCAAATCTTAAGAAATTACTAAATTTTATTAATTTGGGAAAAAGAGGATTGTAGGCCAAAAACTCCTGTGCTATAATGCAATTCAATGAGCATAATAATGAAATAAAGCAAGGATAAAAGGTGATATTGTGAAGTTTTCAGAACGCAAACAAATGACATTCCAGCAGAAAACCTACGCATTTTGTCAAAAATATAAGCACAGCCTTTTGCTGCTGTATCTGTTATTATATCTACCATGGTTTACTTATCTGGAGAAAACCGTAACAAAACATTTTCATGTGATACACATGCCGATTGACGATAAAATCCCCTTTATCGAATATTTTATCGTCCCGTATTTATTATGGTTTGCATATGTCGCGGCAGCAGTACTTTATTTTTTACTGAAGAACAAATATGCGTTTTATAAACTCTGCGCGTTTTTATTTGTTGGGATGACGGTATTTTTAGTAATTTCCACCGTTTATCCAAATGGCCATTATCTGCGTCCCTCCGTATTTGAACGGGACAATATATTTGTAGACTTGGTAAAAGGGCTTTACCTGGCCGATACGCCGACCAATTTATTCCCAAGCATCCACGTATACAATTCCATCGGCGTCAATATAGCAATCTGGCGCTGCCAGGATTTCAAAAAGAAAAAGTTCATACGCTATGGTTCGGCAATTCTTATGATAAGTATTGTACTGTCAACCATGTTTTTAAAGCAACATTCCGTATTTGACGTCATTACCGGAATTGTATTTTCAGCCTTTATGTATACCGTGGTTTACACGCGGGATATCCTGAATGCCGGCAAAACAGAGCCTTCTCTGGAAGAACAGGCCTGGCGCATCTGAGAAAATAACATAATTTGATTGAAATATCCTCCCAATCCAAAAGCTGCTGTCTGTTCTTCAGGCAGCAGCTTTTTATTTATCGTTTTGTTACCACAATTTAAACAGCGCAATTGCTTTTTTTGCCGTTTTATAAGGCAGTGTTTCCAGTTCCTTCACCGCCTTTTTTAATTCCTCCCGGATGGCAATCTGCTGCGGGCAGCGCTGTTCGCATTTCCCGCACGCAATGCACCGGGAAGCGCTGCTTTGGTTTTTGCGGAACGCGGTGCACTGCAGGTACTCCTTCCTTGCGCCGCTTTTGGATTCCGAATACATCTCATTATAGCAGCGGAACGTAACCGGGATATCCACGCCTGCCGGACAGGGCATACAGTAACCGCAGCCCGTGCAGCCCACCTTTACGTTCTTGTGGATTTCCGCTTTGACCTGTTCTATCAGCGCCTCGTCCTCTTTGGAAAAATGTCCCGCAAAGGCTTTCTCCGCCGTTTTTACGTTTTCCGTAATCATCTCCAAGGAATTCATGCCGGAAAGCACGCAGGTGACTTCCGGCTGGTTATACAGCCAGCGGAATGCCAGTTCCGCCGCCGTCCGGCGCTCCCCGTCCTGTTCAAACAGGCGTTTCGCGCTTTTGGGAAGCAGATCGACCAACCGTCCGCCGCGCAGCGGCTCCATAATAATGACCGGAATGCCTTTTGCGGCGGCGTATAACAGGCCTTCTCTTCCCGCCTGGCTGTGCTCGTCCATATAATTGTACTGGATCTGACAAAAATCCCAGTCGTATGCGTCAATCAGGCGGCAGAACATCCCGGTGTGCCCGTGATAGGAAAACCCGATATTACGGATTGCCCCGCTTTTTATTTTTTCGGAAATCCAATCCTCAATCCCCATGTTCTTTAGCTTTTCCCAGGTCAGCGTATCGGTCAGCATATGCATCAGATAATAGTCAATGTGATCCGTTTTCAGGCGGCGCAGTTCTTCCTGAAACGTTTTTTCAATGCCTTCCATGGATTTGATCAGATAATGCGGCAGCTTTGTCGCAAGATATACCTTGTCCCGGCAGCCGTTTTTCTGCAGGATTTCCCCGACGGCCGCTTCGCTGCCCGGATAGATGTAAGCGGTGTCGAGATAATTGACGCCCAGACGGATCGCGTGCATCAGTTCCCGCTCCGCTTTTTCCAGATCAATTCCTGTGCCTTTCCTGGTAAAACGCATACAGCCGTAGCCCAATACGGACAGGTCGTTTCCTCTGCGGTCTTTTCTGTACTGCATCGTTTTTCCTCCCCTTTCCTTCGGCGCGCGCCGGCTTACTTTGCTTCGCCGGATATACGCTCTAATTCATCCATCCAAATCCGCGCGCACGCGTCCGACGGCATCCTGAGATCCCCTCTCGGCGAAAGCGCAACCGAACCTACCTTCGGCCCGTCCGGCAGGCAGGAACGCTTAAACTGCTGGGCGAAAAACCTGCGGTAATAGTTTTTCAGCCATTTTAAAATCACGTCCGCCTCATACGCGCCTTCAAATGCCCTGCACGCCAGGCGGTAGACCTTCTTTGGGGCAAACCCGAACCGCAGCATATAATACAGGAAAAAATCATGCAGTTCATACGGCCCGACCAAATCTTCCGTTTTCTGTGAAATCTGCCCTTCCTCCGGCGGCAGCAGCTCCGGGCTGACCGGCGTATCAAGCACGTCAAGCAAAATCTCCTTTAAAACCGCATCCCCGCAGGCGTCCGCATAATCATGCACCAGATGGCGCACTAAAGTCTTCGGCACGGAAGCGTTCACCCCGTACATGGACATATGGTCGCCGTTATAAGTCGCCCATCCGAGCGCGAGCTCCGACATATCTCCCGTCCCAATCACCATGCCTCCCTCTTTGTTGGCCAGATCCATCAGAATCTGCGTGCGTTCCCTCGCCTGCGCGTTTTCGTAGGTCACGTCACGGCAAGAACTGTCATGGCCGATTTCTTTAAAATGCAGGCTCACCGAATCCCGGATCGGAATCTCAAGAAACGATGCGCCAAGGCGTTCGATCAGGTGCACCGCATTGGCATACGTCCGGTCCGTCGTCCCAAAGCCCGGCATCGTAACGGCTTTGATGCCCTCGCGCGGCAGGCCCAAAGCGTCAAACGCCTGCACCGTAACAAGCAGCGCCAGGGTAGAATCCAGCCCGCCGGAAATGCCGATTACCGCGCAGCGGCAGCCGGTGTGCCTGAAACGCTGATACAGACCCGCCGACTGAATCATAAGGATTTGGTCGCAGCGCCGTTTCCGCTCTTTCCGCCCGCCCGGCACAAACGGCGCAGGATCGATAAAACGTGTCAGCTCCACCGTCTCCCGTTTCAGTAAAAAGGGCGTTTCCTCGTAGGTGTCCGCATCCGCCCACGGCTCAAACGCGGTATTTCTCCTGCGCTCCTCTTCCAGTTTTTTCAAATCAATCTCCGTATAAACCGTTTCGTTTTTAAAACGGGCGGATTCGGCAAGCAAACTCCCGTTTTCCGCAATCAGGTTATGGGCGGAATAGACGACGTCCTGCGTGGATTCCCCGGTTCCGGCGCTTGCGTAAACATAGCCGCACAAAAGCCTGGCGGACTGCCCGCAGACCAAATCCCTGCGGTAAACGTCCTTCCCCGTCGCTTCGTCGCTTGCGGAAAGATTTACAATCAATGTTGCGCCGGAAAGCGCATGAGCCGTACTCGGCGGATTGGGCGCCCAGAGATCCTCGCAGATTTCCGCGGCAATCACAAGCTGCGGCATTGTTTCGCAGGCAAAAAGCTGCTTTGTTCCCATGGGAACAATCTCGCCGCCGATTTCCACCTCCACGGTTTCTTCCATGCCGCGGCTAAAATGGCGCAGTTCATAAAATTCATTGTAATTTGGCAGATGGGTTTTGGGAACCAGCCCTAGAATTTCACCGCGGCAGACGGCTGCAGCCGCATTATAAAGCTTGCCCCGGAAACAGACCGGAAGCCCGACAAATACAATGGCGTCCGTTTTTTTCGTTGCCTTTGCAATTTTCAGCAGTCCCTTTTTTGCTTTTTCCAGCAGCAAATCCTGCAAAAACAAATCGCCGCAGCTGTAGCCTGTAATACAAAGTTCCGGAAAAACCATGACCTTTGCCCCGGCCCTGCCGCATTCTGCGATTTTTTCACAAATCTGCTCTGTGTTATAAACGGTATCCGCCACTTTCGTATCCGGCGTAATGGCGGCAACCTTTAAATATCCGTCGTTCAATGTCTTATCTCCTTTAACTCCTCGGTATTGAATTTATAATCGGTATTGCAGAAATGGCACTTTACTTCAATGCCGGTCCCGTCCGCAATCATCTCGTCCAGATCCTTTTTGCCGATGGTGGCAAGGGATTTGGAAATCCGTTCCTTCGAGCAGCCGCAGTAAAATTCCGCCGCAAGCGTATCCGTCACTTCAAACGGGATTTCCCCAAGTACTTCCTTTAAAAGCTGCTCCGGCGTATCGCCCCGTTCCAAAAGGGCGGTCACGCTTTTTAGACCTGCGATCCGCTTTTCGAGCGCCGCAACCGTTTCCTCATCCGTAAACGGCATCAGCTGTATGATAAAGCCGCCGGCCGCTTTCACGGTATTATCCGGATTCATTAAAACGCCGAGCCCGACCGAAGAGGGGATCTGCTCCGAGGTTGCAAAATAATACGTCAGATCGTCTGCAATTTCCCCGGTCTGAAGGACAATCTGCCCGATATAAGGCTCTTTCATACCCAAATCCTTAATGACGCTTAACACCCCAAGGCCAAGCGCGCCTCCTACGTCGAACTTGCCCTGTGCATTCGGCGGCAAAATCACATCCGGCACTTCCGGATAGCCCTTTACGCGTCCTGAAGAATCCGCGGTAACCGTCAGTCCTTTCACCGGGCCGCTGCCCTGAATTTGTATGGTCAGAAGATCTTTTTCTCCCTTCATCATCGCGCCCATCATGGCCGCGCCGGATAACAGCCTTCCCAGCGCGGCTGTAATCACCGGGCTTGTGCCGTGCCGCTGCTTTGCGGTTTCTGTGAGTTCCTTTGACGTGATGGCAAACGCGCGGATTTGTCCTCCGGCTGCCGTCGCCCTTACGATGTAATCTGACATGTGTACTGCCTCCCTTGTTTTTTTCGCATTCCTGCGCAAGAATGGTTACCCGCTCGCTGGTCTTTTGCGGAGCCTGTCCGCAGAAGGCTTCCCTGCAGGCAATCCATTTTAAGCCGGACGCTTCGATCAGTTCTTTTATTTTTTCTATACTGTACGCGCGCTGGTAGTGCGTTTCTTCGTATTTTTGGTATCTGCCGTCCTCTTCCCGGATAAAGAGGGTCAAATCGTATTCGTTGCGCTGTGTATCGGCGTCGTAGTAATTTTCCCAGATAAAACTGCTTTCTTCCCGGTTTTCGCAAATCGTATTTTCGGCTAACAGTTCCCGGTACTTATAGGGGGTGTTTAAATCAAACAGAAAAATGCCGCCGGGATCCAAATAGTTGTTGACCAGGGAAAATACGCGAAGCAGGTCTTTTTCTTCCGTTATGTAGTTGACCGAATCGCAGACGCTTATGACGGCGCGGACCGTACCGTAAAGCTCCAGTTCCCTCATATCCTGGTTTAAGTAAAGGATATCGGCTCCCGGGGATTTTTTCCGCCTGGCAATATCGAGCATTTCGCCGGATAAGTCGGCGCCGATCATATCATAGCCTTCTTTTGCCAGAAAACGGGTCATTTTGCCTGTGCCGCAGCCAAGGTCTAAAACAATCCCTTCGCGGATGCCGTACCGCCGCAGCTGACGGACGACGTATCTGCCCCACGCTTCGTAGGGGACATTGTCCATAAACAAATCATAAACTTCTGCAAATCCGCTGTATGCTTCCATAATAAGACCTCCTGATTTTTATGCGGATTCCGCCGCGGATAGCGCGGCGTCGTTCTTATTATACGCATTCTGGTGAAATACTACAATGCCGGAACCAAAAAAATATCATTCTGTCCGCCGAAAACCTTTGGCAGCTCCCTCAAACGTGCCGTACCGCCCTTGATTATTCTTCTTCATTCACGTATACTGTCCATATCAGAACACTTTACAAGGAGAACCCCCCCCATGCAGGAATATCATGGAAACTACATTACAAACGCTATCCGCAAACTATACCGCAGGCGTATCGCCGCGCCCGCCCTTTTACTCCTGTTTACCGTTATTCTCTGGGTATCCCCGCAGGTAAACTCTGCTTTATTCCCGGCAAAACTGCCGGAAATTTCCGATCTGAAAAACCTCCGGCAGCAGCAAAAAAACTATCTGTCCGCCGACCTTGCCAACCTGAAATTTACCGGCTATACCAAAACGCGTTTTCACCGTACCATTGGCTATTTCTACTATACCTTAGACCGGGACAGCCGGACAGGCTACATCGTCCTGCTCTCTCCCTCCACCTGCGGCGAAGGGGCAAAAGAGCTGAAAGCCGTTTCCATATACGGAAAAATTCTCCCTGCGGACAACAGCTTCCACACCCTGCTAAATAACCTTGCGCAGGATCTTTCCTGGACGAAAGCCGGCATCCGTTCTAAAGTAAGCGCCTGCTATTTGAGCGAACCAGACTATAACCTTTGGATCGGCGCCCTGTTTTTGCTGCTTTTAGCATCCGGCAGTATATACGCCCTGCTTTCTTTACTGCTTTGCCTTCTCATTTTGCTGCGGCCGGATTTTGCGCCGCCATGCCGGACGCTTCGGCATTTCGGAAACCCAAAAGAACTGCTCGCCTTAGCGGAAGAAGAGCTTGCCAATCTGCCGCAGCTTGCCACCGAAGACATGTTTATTACGGAGCATTTTTTCATTGAACTTTCCGGATATGGAATCGCGCTTGTCCCAATCGGGGAAATCATCTGGATTTACAAGCACTCCACACTGCATAAGCTGTTTGGGCGGCCAATCCGGATTTCCTACACACTGCATATATTTGCGAATCACCGCATCCGCATCCACTGCCCTCAAAATATCAAATCCGATATCGACGGCATTATGGATTATCTGGCGGAAGCAAATCATCAGATTCTGGTCGGTTTTACCGAAGCAAACAGGCAGAAAGCAAATGAACTTTTTTCCGATACGTCCCCTTTGCGAAAGCGGTAAATCCAGCTTGTCTACATTTACATGCTTTACAGCCAAAAACGGGGCTGCTGCACGAAACGGTATGTTTCATCATGCAGCAGCCCCCTATTTTATTTTTTAAAACAATTCTTTGATTTTTGCCAGCAACGTCTCAAAAAGTTCCCGGATCTTCGCCCAAAATCCGCCTTCGGCATGGGAAATCTTGTCATATACAGACTGCGCCGCATTTAAAATCTTGTCCAGATCCAAATCCAAATCGCTGATTTTCTGCATTACTTTTACGATTTCATTGATTTCCTCATCGTTTAGCGTAATATTGAACTTCTTGCAGCCCTTCGCAATCGCCTCACGGATTTCCGTTTCATCAGACAGGTCATGCTCTACGACAGCCTGCTTCACATAAGCTATCATGCCTTCAATCTCGTCGGAATCTCCTCCGGAAGCCTCTAAATTCCCGGTCACTACCAGTTCATGCAAGGCGGCGTCAATATTTTCCTCATCAATTACATCTCCGGTCATCTGCGTATATGCTTTGAATACGCCGACTAACGCCGCCGTACCGGAAATTGCAAACGGAGCCGCCACAATAATATCGGCATCCTGAATTCCTGCGGTTGCAAGCGCGTTTTTGTACATGCCCACCGTACAGTATGAAATATTGTTAGTGGAAATCTGAATACCGTTGCCTTTTTCTCTCTGCACAATCACAATCGAAGACAACGATCTGGAGCCTATCTTGCCGCTGTCAATATACGAGCCAAGATACTGGTGTTCCTCGGAATTGTTGATATAGACCACGTCATAATCCGAAAGCTTCGACGCGTCAATTCCCATAATGGCAAGCACGGTTGCCCGCTGCTCCGCCGATAAATCCTCTCCTAACGCCAGATACGGTTTGTCATTCTTTTTAATTTCAACCTTGTCGTCATTTTTATCTTCATCGACGGTAATGACGCCCTCCACATCCTTGTCATCCATTGTAATGGAGCCGTTGACATCCTCCGGTTTTTCTTCCTTGCCGCCCTCGGTTTCCGGCTCCGGGTTGGTTTCCGGCTTTACGTCGCCGCCCGTCTCCGCGGAACCGCCGGTTTCCGGAGAAGTTCCAGTATTTGCAGAAGAATCGGAATCAGATGGCGCCTGCGTCTGATCCTGCCCGTTTCCTTCCGGCTTCGTCTCTTCGGGAGACTGCGCAGGATCTTTTGCCGGCTCGTCTTCGTCGACGCCCGTTCCCGCCGATCCTGCTGTGGGAACAGTATCCCCGTCTTCATCGGCCGCGGGCGGGGCGCTTATATCACTCTCCGGTACGGTAGCCCATACGTTTGCCGCAGAACCGAACAAAACCGCCGCTGCCAGAACTATACTGAACATTCGCATTGTTTTTTTCTTCATAAAAAAGACCTCCTCTTAATTGAACGCCTTCATTTTTGCACAAAAAACATGCTTTGTCAAAGGAATTGGCAAAACTTAAGATTTATTTCATAATTCCTTTCCTCACGCGCGCCGCAAAACTACTTCATCCTCTCCTGCAGCCATCCATAAATATCCTCATATACCAAATCACGGTCTGTTTCATTCAAAATCTCATGCCTGCCGCCCTGATACAGTTTCATACTGACATCCGAAATCCCCGCCCTCTTATACTGCCTGTATACTTTTTTAACTCCTCTCCCCATATCCCCGACCGGATCCGCATCCCCCGAAACCAGAAACAGAGGAAGACTCTTTCTGATCTCTTCTATATACTTCGGCTGATTATCATAATAAACCGCCTGCATCAGCCCGAAATACCCGTTTACGGTAAAATCAAACGTACACTTCGGATCCCGGTAAAACCGCTTTGCAATCTCCAGATCCCTTGTCAGCCAGTTGCGCCGGATATCCCGTCCGGTTACATCATACCTGCGGTACGGCCCCAGAAAAGAAAGGGACTTCACCAATCGGCTTCTATAATTCCAGCCATACCGTCCGGCCAGAAAACGGCAGATCCCCATCCCAAGAATCATCAGGCCATCCGGCATACTGCCGGTTCCCACGATCACCGCCCCGGCAAGCCCCTTAGAATACTTTGTAATATATTTGCGCAGCATATAAGACCCCATACTGTGTCCCAGCATAAAATACGGCTTTCCCCGGTTTTGCCCCTGCACCGTCCTGCGCAGCGTATGCATATCCCGGATCAGCATATCGCTTGGACGGCTTTCCGAAAAAAATCCGTAAGCCCCCGCATCCGCTACGCTTTCCCCGTGTCCCAAATGGTCATGCCCGACAACCAGAACCCCCTTCTTCGTCAAAAACTCCGCAAACTCCTGATAACGCCCGATATACTCCTGCATCCCATGCGTAATCTGCAAAACAGCCCGATACCCGCCGGAATCCGGCGCCCACTTCACCGCATGGATCTGCGTCTTTTTATCCGCCGACTCAAAATAAAAATCTTCCTTCCGCATCATATTCCTCCTTCCGGATCGCATTTCAAACCATACTTCCGCCGTCTGCCACAACCCGTCCAATATAATAATTACACCATCCGATTGAAAGCATATTTCATGCTTCATCGAATCATAGCGGCCAAAAATCCGTCAGACAGAGGGCAGGGGGTGCGGCGTTTACTGTGTAACAGGATTAAGCGGCTCTAAAGCGAACAATGTTGGCAAAGTTCCGTCAGCCAGAAGGCAGGGGGTGCGGCGTTTACTGTGTAACAGGATAAGCGGCTCTAGAGTATCCCGTTTACATGCCCGAATGCAGACGCAACCGCCGGAAACGCGCCATCCATGGCGCATTCCGGCTTGCCCTGCCATCCGTGGCAGGGCATTGCTGAAAATCGCAGGAGATACTTAAGAGCCGCTAAATCCTGTTACAAGGCAAACGCCGCACCCCCTGCCCTCTGTCTGACTGCTGTACTGGCAAGCTTACAGATAAGATTCCCCCCAAATCACATTCAAAAAAGCTCACAAAATATTCTCTCCTTTTACTACGCATATTCATTCTGTAAAAAACAGCCAACTCCTGACAGCGCCACACACTCTCAACCTGCAGGGATCTGATAAAGTAGCCGGAAGGAGGCTGCGGCAGAGGGGAGGGTAAGCCGGGCATTGTGATTGGATTTAGAATTTCTTAACAATCCCATACAAAAACCAGGAATCCACGGACAGGGACGTCCGTGGAAGCCCGAATGCGCCATGGATGGCGCGTTTCGGGCGGTTCCGTCCGCATTCAAAATCCTAAAGCGGGATTGTTTAGAAATACTTAATCCATGAACACAGCCCGGCTTACCCTCCCCTCTGCCGCAGCCTCCTTCCGGCGGCGCCCTTTACCAGCATCCCTCCCCCCTAACAATACCCCGAAACCACAAACTGTACCTCTTCTCTCCCCATATAGCTGTTCAGTTCCGGATAATACACAATCGAAATCAAATCCTTTTCGTTCAAAAACTCCAAAAACGTCTCCACATCCCCAAAATAAACCGCCGGATAACGCCCTCCTCCCAAGTCCTCCAACGTCATCTTAAGCACATTTCGATGCTTCCCGACCACCCGCTTTTCTAGCACCCGGATTTGCCGGTCCGCAAACACCGGCTTGGGATTGCCCTTCCCAAACGGCTCCAAAACGCCGAGCTCCTGCACCAGCGCTTTTGTCACATAAGAAAGCGGCATCGGCACGTCAATCAGTACTTTGGGAATAAAATCATCCTCCATTAAATCCGCATACGCATTCAGACGTTCGTCCAATGCACGCAGATGCTCCTGCGGCATGGAAAGCCCCGCCGCCATCGGATGCCCGCCGAATTTGGTAAACAAATCCTGGCATTTACAGAGCTCCTCATACATAGAATACGCCTCAATGGAACGCCCCGATCCCTTTATTCCTTCTTCGGACTGCGTCAGCACAAATACCGGATGATGGTACCGCTCCCGTATGCGCCCCGCTACGATTCCCGCAAGGCTCTCATGCAGCTTCGGCAGGTACACCACCATAACCTTTTTTTCATACAGTTTCTGTGCCTGGATGGTTTCTTCCGCTTCTTTTAAGCCCTCCGTCGTCAATGCCTTACGCTCTTCATTTAAACCGGCCAGCTCCGCCGCAAGGACGGCGGCATCTTCCTCCCGCTGCGCCGACAGAAGCTTTAACGAACGCACCGCCGTATCCAGCCTCCCGCTTGCATTTAAGCACGGCCCTAAGACAAACCCCAGATGATAAGCGCCAAGCCGCTCGGGCACAACCTCCTTTTGCCGTATCAAAGCGCGCAGCCCGGGATTTTTTGTACGGCGCATCTGCTCCAATCCGTGCTTTACAATAATACGGTTTTCATCCGCCAGATCCATCACATCCCCAACCGTGGCAAACGCCGCAATCTCCAGAAATTCCATCGCTTCTTCCGCCGGAATGCCGCATACCTCATACAATACCTGCACCGCCTTCCATGCCACAACCGCCCCGCAGATCCCGTCAAACGGATATGCGCATTCATCCTGCTTGGGATTTACAATCGCGTCCGCAAGGCTCCTTCGGTACGTGCGGACGCCGTTTTCCTCCGTATACGGTATATCGTGGTGATCCGTAACCAGCACCGTAAGCCCCAGTTCCTTTGCATACGCAATCGCCTCAATCGCCGCAATCCCGTTGTCACAGGTAATAATCGTATCCGCTCCGTCCGCTTTTGCCTGCGCAATCAGGTTCTCATTGATCCCATACCCGTCCTTCATACGATCCGGAATCGCTGCAGTCACAATGCCGCCCGCCCGCCGAATCCCTTCCAGCAAAATAAAAGTGGACGAAACCCCGTCTATATCATAATCCCCGATAATGCGGATCGCCTTCTTTTCCTGTATTTTCCGTTTCAAAATCGCAGCCAGCCGATCCATATCCTTCATCAGATGAGCGGAATACAGATCCGAAAGACGCGGATTCAAATACTTCCCAATTGCCGCGTCTTCCGTAATATCGCGGTTGCGTATAATCCGCGCCGTCACCTGATCAATGCCGAACTTTGCCCCGATCTCCTTAAAATCCGCGCGCTTCCCCGCTACAAACCATTTTTCTCTTTGCATCACCGTAATCTCCCCGGATCGTATAAAACCCGCATCAGCATCAGTCCCTGCGGCGGAGCGGTAAAACCTGCCCGTTCCCTGTTCTTTGCCTCCAGAATACCGGGAATCTCTTCCGCCTGCCGGATGCCCTGTCCCACTTCAATCAACGTCCCCGTCATAATACGCACCATATTCTGCAGAAACCCGTTTCCGCGGAACAAAAGCGCAAGCTCCGTTTCTTTTTCTTCAAACCCGATTTCATAAACACTGCGCACCGCCGATTTCTTCATATGGCTGTTGCCGCAAAACGACGTAAAATCCCTTGTACCGACCAAAAATCCCGCCGCTTTCTTCATCGCAGCAACGTCAAGCGGCTCCGTATGATTCGGAGAAAAAACATACTTGCGTTCAAAAACCTCCGGCACAGAACCCGTGTGAATCCGATACCGGTAAATCTTTTCCGAAGCCATAAACCGGCTGTGAAACCGCTCCGAAACCTCTTCCACACAGCATACGGCAATATCCTCCGGCAAAAAATCATTAAACAGATCCCGCAGGCTTTTCGTATCACGCGGTTCCCGCAAATGGAAATTAGCCACCTGCTCCCTCGCATGAACGCCCGCGTCCGTCCTTCCGGATCCAATCACCTCCACCCGATACCCAAACGCCCTCCTCAGCACACCCTCCAGCTTCGCCTGAATCGTCGCATCCGTCGTCTTCTGCCCCTGCCAGCCTTTATAACGCGTACCGTCATAAGCAACCGTAATCTTATAATTCTGCATAGCCCTCCTCTTTCCCCAAAACAATTTTAAAAATTCCATATAACAACACGCTCCAGGAACCCCTTTCAACAAATTTCCATCAGAAAACACCTTAGATTCTTTCTTAAATGTAATTATCTTGTTCGTAATAGACCGACCCATTTAAAATATTCCCTATAGAGAGTATTTAAAAAATCCTGGAAACTCGCTCCC
>OFGB01001370.1_pt1 | contig 14990 bp, 18 predicted proteins | sample 1521491 | NCBI WGS metagenome assembly OFGB01 (sample SAMEA3504095, study PRJEB24116) | mouse gut metagenome | biome: mouse gut; feature: mouse-associated habitat; material: faeces | place: Denmark | collected 2011
ATATGAGCTATGAGGATTTGCAGAAAAAATCAGATGCCGCTACCGCCAGCTTCAATGCGTTGTCAGTACAGATCAAGGAACTGGAATCACAGATGGCCGCCAACGGGGAGCTGCAGAAACAGATTGTAAATTATGCCAAGACGCGGGCGGTCTATGTGGAATACCGGAAAGCCGGGTACAGCAAAAAATTCCGGGCAGCGCATGAGACGGAAATCCTGCTGCACCAGGCGGCGAAGAAACACTTTGACGAGCTGGGGATCACAAAGTTGCCTTCTGTCAAGTCTCTGCGTGAGGAATATGCTGGACTTCTGGAACAGAAACGGAAAGCCTATTCTGCCTATAAACAGGCCAGAGCCGATATGAGGGAGCTGTATAATGTCCGGGCGAATGTGGATTACTTGTTGAATGTATCTACCATTGAGCAGAATCGAGATAAGACACGACAATAATAGTGTTCCAAATTCATTTGCGTATTTTAAGAAAAGTAGAAAATCTTTATGGAATCTTCAAAATTGCCCGGTATGCTATCCGTAAAATCAAAGAAAGGACTTGATTATATGGATATGATTTTGAAAACGATTGACCTCTGCAAATCTTTCAGCGGGCAGATGGCCGTAAATAATATATCGCTGAACATTGAAAAAAATTCCGTCTATGGACTATTGGGACCGAATGGAGCTGGAAAGTCTACAACGCTCAAAATGATTACAGGCATTTTAAAACCGACCTCTGGAAGTATAGAGTTTGACGGCCACCTGTGGAAGCGGAATGATCTGGAGCATATCGGCGCATTGATTGAGATGCCTCCGCTTTACGAAAATCTGACTGCATACGAAAATCTCAAAGTCAGAACTACATTGCTCGGCCTGGACGATGCACGAATTAACGAGGTATTGCAAATTGTCCAGCTCACAAATACCGGCAAGAAACGGGCCGGGCAGTTTTCTCTTGGCATGAAGCAGCGGCTTGGAATTGCGATTGCATTACTGAATCATCCGAAGCTGCTCATTCTTGACGAGCCTACAAACGGTCTTGACCCAGTGGGAATTGAAGAACTCAGGGAGCTGATCCGTTCCTTCCCCGCAAAAGGCATTACCGTTATTTTGTCCAGTCACATTCTTTCGGAAGTGCAGCAGACAGCCGACCATATTGGCATTATTGCGGACGGTATTTTAGGATATGAGGGGAAACTGAATGCGAATGAAAATCTGGAACAGCTTTTTATGGATGTTGTAAAGAGCAATCACAGGGAGGGTTAAGGTATGAACTACTTAAAATCAGAGCATTTAAAATTCAAAAGGACAATAGCAAACAAACTGATTTTTATCATTCCCTTTCTCACAGCTATCTTTGCATGGCTTATCGGCGGTTTTTATGGTTTCCAGTATATGACGCTTTACTGGTGGTATGCTTTCCTGCTTCCGGGGGCAATCGCAATTTTATGTGCGCTGTCACATCGGAAAGAAGAAAACGCAGGTAAATACTATTCCATATATTCTATGCCTGTGAATCTTTCAGAATTTGAACTGGCAAAGGGGATTATTCTGATTGAAAAGTTACTTATCGCAGGAATATTTTTAGCAGTACTTATCTCTGTCAGCAGTGTTATTTCCCCAGCAACGGCAGTATATTCCGTTCCACAAAGCATAGCGGGCAGTATAGCGATTATCCTTGCGTCTGTATGGCAGATTCCGTTGTGTTTATACCTTGCTCGCAAAGCAGGATTGTTTGTACCGATCATAGTAAATACTATACTTGGTATATTTATCCCTATCCTATTGGGAAATACGGCGGTCTGGTGGTTAGTACCTTATTGCTATGCGGCAAAATTGGCAGAGCCTCTTATGGGAATTGAACTTAGGGGAACCTTTGCGGGAAATACGGGATTTTCTATAACCATTCTGATTTCCCTCGCGTTGTCAATATTCCTGTTTTTTGTTTTGTCTTTCGTGGACGCAAAAGATTTTTCAAAAAGGAGGTAACGAAATGGACTTTCTTGGTGCAGTTCATTCCGAGTTGGTCAAAACAAAGCATACGCCATTTAGGATCATTCATTTATGCATACCTGTTATGGGAGCGTTGCTGTTTGTTGTTTACTATTTTCTGTATGGCAGCACAGCAGACGGTAAAAAACTAAAAATGATATTAGAACTCACAGCAACGGTTTTTCCTTTGTTGATCAGCGTTATTGTTGGCTTGAATATTACATTAGAAGAAAAGGCTTCCCATTTCCAGCCATTGCTTGCCGTACCAAACCGGCGCAAGATGATACTTGCAAAATTAGCTTATTTTTATGGCGCGGGGATCACTTCGTTATCCTGCCTGTTCCTGCTATTCGTATTTGGAATACAATTTTTGGGAATAGCTGATACAGTGCAGCTTGGCACACTAACCAGGGCAGCCGCAGGAATAGCGTTCTGCAATTTGATTATTTATGTCTTGCACCTGTTTCTTAGCCTTAAATTTGGCTTGGGTATCTCACTGTTTTGGGGCGTGTTTGAAAGTATGCAATGTATTTTGTATAGCAATATTGAGCTGAATGGCATAGCACGGTATATCCCCTTTGCATGGTCTATGAACTGGGTGCGCGATATTTTGAATTATCAGTTTTTCGCTCATGGAACAGAATGGGTATGGATTGCTGTACTGACAATAGGCAGCTTACTGGTGACTTTATTATGGTTTTCTCATTGGGAAGGACGGAAAAATTATGGATAAATATGGAAAAATGATGATGGCATTACTGGCCGCTTTTGCTGTTTGCTTTTCTCTTGCAGGCTGTTCTTTACAGGACAAAATTAAGGAATATTCCAGTAACAAGGAGCAATGCTATCTGAATGCAGAGAACGTGACGCAATTTTCCTATAAGGGAAATGACTATATCATTTTAGAGGACACCGTATCTAACGGCGGGCTTGGGGAATGGGTTGGATATATCCGGCAGCTTACCGCCATAGACGAAGCGGGAAAAGTGTTGCTTCAAGAAAATGTGGAATCTGCCACCTTTCACACGTTGGCAGATTTAGCGGAAAAAGCCCCGGAAACCGCCTATATTATCCCTTTCTTGAATGTGTATGCAGCTCCCAATGCCGACACCTATCTGATTGTAGATGTAAATGGAGAATACCACAAAGCTATTACACATGAAAAACTGAAAGACACGGATATTGTCTTTGACTTTAAAGAAACGAAACAATCTATAAACGGCAGCTTTGAAGTCAACCCGGCAAATGCTACGCAGCTTCTTTGTGACGGGACGGTTTATCAAGTAACGTCTGACGTGGTATCAAATGATGACTTAGGCAGATATATTGATATTCTCGCAGAAAGCGTTACATTCGATACCGAAACAAAAATCCCTTTTTCAAAGGAGGATTTGAACAAGATTGACTGGAATGGGGAGAATGCCGGGCAGGGGCGGGAGCAATGGTTTTACACAGATGTTTATGAGATTTATGGAACCGATACAACCGAAGCAGTTGCAGTCAAGGTAAATAACAGCTATCATATCGCAAAGCGGCAATGATGGTTTTTCTGCCCTTAAAGATTATGCTATACTGAAAAAAACAATGAAAGGAGGCGACGATATGGCAGCAATCCTTATGGTTGATGATGAACAGTCTATTTTAGAACTTGTCAAAAACGGGCTACAAAAAGACGGACATCTCGTTACCATTTATACGTCCGCCGCACAGGTGCCGCTTGATAAACTGAATAGATACGATTTGATTATACTGGATATTATGATGCCGGATATAGACGGCTTTTCCTATTGTGATAAAATCCGTTCACTGGTGGACTGTCCGATTCTCTTTCTAACAGCAAAGACAATGGAAAATGATATTACATTTGGGCTGGGTCTGGGGGCGGACGACTATCTGACAAAACCTTTCCGCATTGCAGAACTCAGGGCACGGGTAAACGCCCACTTACGCCGGGAGCACAGAGAACGGCATACGGCTCTTGCTTTTGACAGGATAAAAATAGATTTATCTGCAAAAGAATTACGGGTAGACAATACGCCTGTTTCCCTGACCAAAAGCGAATACCTGATTTGTGAATATCTTGCCCGTAACAAAGGACAGGTATTTTCAAAGGAACAGATTTACGAAGCGGTTTTTAGTTTAGAGGGCGACAGTGATAATTCCACCATTTCCACTCATATCAAAAATATCCGGGCGAAATTAAGTAAGTGGGATATTCAGCCGATTATGACAGTCTGGGGGATTGGGTATAAATGGGAATGAAGAAAACAACATCATTGAAAGCGTCTTTCTGGAAATTTTTATGTATGCTGCTTGTGGGACTGTTGGGGGCGGCAGCCGTCCCCTTCGGCCTTATTTTAGCCGGAACAAATATGGGCTTTATTACTTATGCCAATTATATGGAAAGCAACGTAAAAAACCTCGCACCGGTTATCGCTGCGACGCCGGATCTGGCAGACGTTCAGATTCCTATGGGGTGCAGGTATCTGGTGCTGGATAAGAATTATCGGGTAGTAAAAACGTCCTTAGAGGGTGAAGATTTGGACTCGGCTATGGAATATGCCATATCGGGGAAGGCAAATCAAAATCCGGACAAGCAGTACTTATTTGTTACCCGTGAAAACGAATATGTGGTGCTTCAATACTATGTCGGTTCGCAGTTTACCAACGAATGGCTTTATGAGCATTTCCCATCGCCGGAAATCCTGCTGTATATTCTCATTGCCATAAACTGTATGATGGTGTGCATCATTTTAACAGCTAAATTTTCAAAAAATCTACGGGTGCAGCTTTCCCCGCTTTTTGAAGCGACCAAACAGGTTGCACAGCAAAATCTCGATTTTGAAGTGGGACACTCCAAAATCAAAGAATTTGAAGATGTACTTTGTTCTTTTTCCGATATGAAAAACAATCTGAAATCCTCTTTAGAAAAACAATGGGACGCAGAGCGATTACAAAGGGAACAAATCGCGGCGCTTGCCCATGACTTAAAAACACCGTTGACTGTCATTCAAGGAAATATCGACCTGATAAGTGAAACGGAACTTGACGACGAGCAGCGGTTATATGCTGGGTATATTACAGAAAGCTCCGAACAGATAGGCGTTTATATTAGGACGCTAATAGATATATCCCGGACTGCCTCCGGGTATCAGCTTAATTCAGAAAAATTTGATATGGCTGATTATATGGAGCTGATAGAAGCCCGGGCGAGTTCTATGTGTCTTACGAAAGGAATTTCCTTACACATGGAAACCGGCATAGATTTAGGTGTTTTTAAAGCGGATAAAATGCTGCTGGAACGGGCGATTATGAATGTGGTTGCCAATGCGATAGACTACTCTCCCACGAAAGGAACCATCTATATCGTAACGAAAAAGGCAGACAACTTTCTGCAAATCTCCATAACGGACGAGGGCAGCGGTTTTACACCGGAAGCCCTGCATCATGCACACGAGCAATTTTTCATGAGTGACCATAGCCGGACTTCTAACCTGCATTTTGGTATGGGGCTTTATATTACAAGCTGCATTATCGAGCAACATAACGGGCAGCTCATATTGGAAAATTCTGATATAACAAACGGCGCACAGGTCATTATAAAAATCCCATATTAGAAAGTAATGGGCGGTATTGCGGTATCGCCCATTATAGGTTCAAGTTGACAGCGAAAGAATTTGATGCCACCCATCTTCCCATTGCAAATCGAAAACGGGTATTGCTGTCCTTTTATTTGGAGGCGGCAACCTATAATCAAGCGTTCCAACGGTGCTGGACGTCCAGGGGACGTCTGTTTAGCACGGACCGAAGCGGAGCGTAGACCGCACAGCCATCACCGCAGGTGATGATCTCAAAAGACTTTGAAGAACTTTTGAAGAAGCTGGAGGCGGCTGGGATTGAAGTCAACCAAGAGCGGAAGTACCTCCGTTTTCGCCTGTCACTGGAAGATAGATATACCCGATGTGATACGCTAAAGGGCGACTATACCGAGCAGGCCATCAAAGAACGGATCGCCGGCACCCGGACGGTGAAGCCGCGCCGTACCTCTCCACAAAAGCCAGTCTCCAAAGCCGGGCTGCTGGTGGATATTGAGGCGGCGGTCCGTTCCGGCAAAGGTTCGGGGCATGAACGCTGGGTGAAAGTGTTCAACTTAAAACAGCTTTCCCAGGCGGTGATCTGGCTCAAAGAGCATGGCAATATGAGCTATGAGGATTTGCAGAAAAAATCAGATGCCGCTACCGCCAGCTTCAATGCGTTGTCAGTACAGATCAAGGAACTGGAATCACAGATGGCCGCCAACGGGGAGCTGCAGAAACAGATCGTAAATTATGCCAAGACGCGGGCAATCTATGTGGAGTACCGGAAAGCCGGGTACAGCAAAAAATTCGGTGAGGCGTATGAGACGGAAATCCTTCTGCACCAGGCGGCGAAGAAATACTTTGACGAAGTTGGAATCACAAAGCTGCCTCCGTCAAATCTTTGCGGGAGGAATATGCCGGACTTCTGGAACAAAAAAGGAAAGCCTATTCTTCTTACAAACAGGCCAGAGCCGATATGAAAGAGCTTTATAATGTTAAAGCCAATGTGGACTATCTGTTGGGCGAGTCTGTGATGGAACGGGAGCGGGATAATGCACGCCAGTGATAGTTTTGTGTTTTTAATCAGATTGCCTAAATTATAATGCAATGTTCAGGAAAGAAATTTTTCAAAAACTATTGACTTTGACGTTCCGTCATACCGTAGAATAAGGTTACAAAATATTGAAAGGAAGTACAAAATATGAGCATCCTAAAAGTACAGGCCGTTCGTTCTGACGGTATCTACAGAAAAATCATGGAAGCGCCAGCTTCTAAAAAAAATGATATTTATCGCTATAAAATGATGAAGCCTTTTGAAAAGAAATGGACCTGCTACAATGTGCCAATGAAGGCTGCACAACCGAATGGCTATGATGTTATTATGGCAAGTGGTATGTTGGGCTTTCTTCTGCCAGAAAAAATTGATGAAACATGGGCCCAAAGTATTACACTGTTGGACGACAACCAATTCTGGGATAACTGTCAAAAATCTATCGAGCGGTCATTAAAGTGTTTTACTGATGCAGAAATTGAGTTGCCGATAAAAGAATATCTCTACACCATTTTGCTGGCTGATCCAGAGAACCCTTATATGATAATGAATGACAATTACTGTGGAGATGGAGGTATTCCCGGCTACATTTTTACATGGCTTGTTCCGTCTGAACACACTAAGAGCAGACTTCCCGTAGCGTTGGCACATGAAACAAATCATAATGTCCGTTTCCAGTTTATAAAATGGCACAATGACATTACTCTTGCTGAAATGATGATTAGTGAGGGACTTGCTGAAAACTTTGCTACTTACCTATATGGTGAGGAAAATGTAGGGCCGTGGGTAAGCAAGACAGATATGGAAACTTTGAACGGATATATCAAGCCTATCATTAGGGGAAGTCTTGATGTACAGGGCTTAGATAACCTGACAGCATATCTATATGGTGATGAAATGGCAAAAATGCAAAATTATTTTCCTGTTGGTTTACCCTATTGTGCCGGATATGCTTGTGGCTATCATATGATAAAATACTATCTGAAAAAAACAGGAAAATCTATCATTGAAGCTACTATGACACCTGCTGATGAAATACTAAAAGAAGTGGAGGGATTTTGGAATGAATCCTAAAACAATGATGATTCATGAGGTCGCAAAGCTGACCGGTATTACGATACGTACTTTACATTACTATGATGAAATCGGTCTGTTGGAACCTACCAAAGCAGATAAGACAAAATATCGTTTATATTCCGAAAATGATTTAGAGAAGTTACAACAAATTCTATTTTATCGTGAAGTGGGGTTTTCTCTAAAAGAGATCAAGGCATTATTATCAGCACCCGTATATAATAAACGAGAAGCGCTAGAAAGACATTTAGAACTTCTCAATCTTAGAAAAAAGAAAATAGAGGGACTTATTTGCTTAGTCAACGATACTTTGGCCGGAAAGAGTGATTACTCGTTTACAGCATTTTCAAATGCAGAAATTTCTGCTCTACAAGAAAAATATAGGAATGAAGTTATCGAACGTTGGGGCAGCACCCATGAGTATCAAGAGTTTTCTTCTTTTTTTTCAGCCAGAGCCGAAAAAGAGAGAAATCAGAAGTGGAATGATTTTTTAATATATTCCCAAAATGTCTTTGAACGACTGGCGGAATATAAGGCAGAAACACCTACTTTACCCGCCATTCAATCTATTGTTGCAGAGTGGCAAGAGTATATTTCTGAAAACTTCTATCCCTGTTCGGATGATATGCTGATGTATCTGGGCGAACTCTATCAAACAGACGAACGGTTTGCCGAGTACATCAACAGATTTGCTACATGGAATGTTGCAGAGTTTTTTAGTGAAGCAATTAAAGTCTATTGCTGTAATCACTAATAACCTATTGTATCTACCCGGGGGCGGAAAAGAAAAACGTTGCTAAGCAGCTCCTTTCCCACGCTCCTATTACATTTTACTGACGGTGGCTTTAAGAAATCAAGACCGCCATGTCGTTTTACTATAGCTATGATAAGGGTTTTTCTTTTTCTATCTTCATATAAAGACTTCAGCGTTCCAACGGAACGCGCAGCCATCACCGCAGGTGATGATCTCAGGGGTTTGGGGACATGTCACCAACAAGCATTTTGGCAGGAATACCGGAAACGGATTCCTGCCAAAATACGCAATCTTACGGAAGATTGCATTGCTTGCCATTTTGTGGTGACTAGGAAAAAGTTCTCATACTATGAACAGCATTGATAGACTAAACGAAAGACGGTACAATAAGGATGCAGCAAGTAACATATAAAGCTGTGATGAGATAAAAGTACAAATATAGTTGGAGTAGGTGGTGAAATGATGTTTCGGATAGGAGAATTTTCAAAGCTGACGCAGGTATCTATTCGTATGCTCCGCTATTATGACGAGGTGGGCATTCTGAAGCCAGCAGAGGTTGATAAATGGACGGGACACCGGCTGTATTCGGTGGAGCAAATACCACATCTAAATAAAATCCTGTATTTGCGGGATAGCGGACTGAATGTTTCAGAAATCGCGCTTGCCCTGACGCTGGACGAGCAATCACTTCTTACACAGCTCGACAAAAAGCGCATAGAGATAGAGAATGCAATACAGGCCGAACGAGAAAAACTGCGGAAGATCGAACTTGCAAAAAGTGAGATACGGGGTGGTAAAGGAGAACTGCACTATAACATCTCCGTTAAGTCGATCCCGGCGTATCAGGTGCTGTCCTTGCGGAAAGTTGTACCAAACTACTATTACGAGGGCGACTTATGGAAAGAACTTTCTGCTTTTACCGGTGCGCAAAAAATAGAAATAACGGGCAATACATTTTCTATTTATCACGATACAGAATTTCGGGAGACAGATGTTGATATTGAGCTATGCGTTCCGGTAAAGAAAATGGGAAAGGCAAAAGCTCCATTTTGTTTCCGTATGACAGAACCAGTCCCATATATGGCTTGCACAATGGTCTATGGAGATTTTGCAAATATAAAGGGAGCCTACCTTGCCTTTGCCGAATGGCTACAGAAAAACAGCAAATACAAAATGTCTGACCCGATGCGTCAGATCGTACATAGAGGCCCGTGGAATGAAAGTAATCCTGAAAAATATTTGATTGAGCTTCAAATACCGCTGGAGTATATATGATTGTACAGGCTTTGAAATGTCCTGCTAAAAATACAGGGCATTTTATATTTTTCCCTGTTGCATCTCACATGGTGTGAGGTATTATACTGGATTTACCAACAAAGCAAGGAGGAAAAATATGACCTATCAATTAAAAGCCATTGGCAAAGTAAAAAATGATGAAAATGGAACATTTATTCAGTTAGAGCCGGAGTACATTCCCGGACTGCAAGCCTTAGAGGGCTTCAGCCACATCAATGTCCTTTGGTGGTTCAGCGATTGCGACAACGACGCAGACCGGAATGAATTACAGACAGAACAGCCCTATAAAGGCGCACCCGAAGTCATGGGCGTATTTGCGACGCGATCTCCTGCACGTCCGAACCCTATCGCATTAACGGCATCCGAGATCATCAACATTGATTTCACCAACGGCATGATTCGTGTTACATTCATTGACGCAAACGACAATACGCCCGTACTTGACATCAAGCCCTACACACCGAGTTTTGACAGGGTAGAAACGCCCGGTGTTCCCGTATGGTGCAGCGAATGGCCGAAAAGTACAGAAGCGTCCGGCTGTTTCGATTGGGGACAAGTGTTCAACTTTTAAGGGGGCAGCTTATGAAATTACAGGATTTTGTTCAGGATAAACCGATTCTTGAAACGGAACAACTTATCCTACGCCCTCTGCGAAAAGAAGATGTTGCGGATTTGAAAGAATGGCTGGGAGACAGTTCCGTTTACCGGTATTGGGGCAAACGTCCCGGAAAGAGCGACTTAAATCCAGAATTACTTTTCCAAAAGCCGGAGAAACCTAAGAAAAGTTTTCATTGGGGCGTTGTACACAAACAGGATCATAAAGTTATTGGCGATATGTGGGTGTATCTCATTGAGAATGACCGCATGGCAAAAGTGGCATTTCGCCTTTCACCTGCCTATCAAGGGAACAGACTTATGACAGAAGCACTGGCGAGAGCAGCTATCTTCTGCTTTGAAGAAACGGAATTACAGCGTTTATGGGCTGATGTTCATGTACAAAATATTGCATCGTATAAAACTTTGGAAAAAGCAGGCTTCAAGCGTGAGGGACTTATCCGTGAGGGTAAGATGGTAAACACATACTGCGATTACTATTTGTACGGTATGACTAAAGCTGATTATATTGAAATCACCGATAAGGGGCTACCCCCTTATTGGCACTGCGAACGCTTTTTCCGAAAGAACTGAAACCATATAGCCCCAATCTGCCGGACGACGGCAAAAGAAAAAAGCCGCTGTCCGGTAGCTTTTATCCCATGTTCTGATTTTTACGGCGGTTTTGAACAAAAATTTTTTTGAAATTTACGAAGGATTTTGTTCTGTCATACGACTACCTTTTCAGAAGCTGATAGTCGGCTTCGGAAAGGAGATGTAAATTTGGACACACAAATTCTTGCCGTAGAACATTTGAATAAATGTTTCGGTCAAGCCGAGATATTGCATGATGTGGATTTTTCAGTTTCAAGAGGTGATGTGTACGGCCTTGTCGGACAGAATGGCGCTGGCAAAACTACACTGTTGCGCTTAATTGCGGGCCTGATGAAACCCACGAAGGGCAATATTCTCTGTTATATGGAAAAGGACTATATCGGCTACATGCCCCAAAGCTGCCGCTTTGATGGGGCACAAACGGTTGCCAGTACCATTCAATTTTTCTCGGCTTTGAGAAATGCTGATATGCAAAACGGTCTGCGGCTGTGCCAAAAGTTGGAGTTGGACACAGCTAAACGAGTTAAGCATCTTTCTCCCGGCCAGCAGAAAAAACTCCAAATGGTGATTGCAATGACCGGCGATCCCGATTTTTATATCTTAGATGAACCAACTGCGGGATTAGACCCCAATGCAAGCCACGAAATGAATAAACTGATCCAAGAGCTGCATCAACAAGGGAAAAGCATTTTGATTTCGTCACACATTTTGCAAGATATGGATGATATTTGTACCAATGTTGCTATTATGGAAAGTGGACGACTGATATATGATCGTCAGCTTGAAAGCAGCTACATTATCGAAACCAGTATAGTGCCGGATAAACTGTTTACCCAGTTGGCACAAAAATTCTCTCTTAGCAGCAATCAGGAACGAACTTTGATTCATGCAAAAACAGATCGAGAGGGTGTTGCCGCTCTCATTGGGGCGCTTACTGCAAATTCGGTTTTGGTTTATGAAGCAGTACATTCTAATGTGAAGGATGTGGTTCAGGAACAGTTACACATGAACAATTAGGAGGAGTCGATATGAAGTCTGTTACAAAATTGATATGCCGTGACTTAAGGCGGGCTTTTGGTTTGCGAACATTGGGGATTTGGGTGGTTATGGCACTCTTTACCATCTATTTCTTTTTCTTCTCTAATGGCCGCCGGGAATTGGTAGAGAATAACCGGCTTGAATATATGTCCCTCTTTCTGCCTTTAATTATTTTTGGCGCATGGGCAGTTATGGCGGTATTCTTTGACCTTATATCCGCCGACCGTGAACGGAATGTGCTGGATTGCATTTTGTGTTCTGGAACGACTAAAAAGCATGTTTTCATAGCCAAGATTATTGCCACAGCCATTGTTTCTCTCGCCTTGTCTTTTATCTATCTTGCGCCAATTGCGATCATTGTTACCTGTTTAAGCAGCGCACAAAGGGCAGCAATGATTGGGAAATATCTCTTGCCGCTTTGGGGCTTTATCATGGTATTTGCAGCTTTAGGGCTGATGATTTCCGTGTTTGCCCGATCTTCCAAGGTGGCTATGATTTGGAGTTTGGCAAGCGGGCTTGTGCTTATGCCTCGTTTCTTTGTCCTTATCCCGGAGGGCATTGGAAAAGTGCTGAACCTTTCCACACAAACAGTAGAAAAAATCAGCATGATTTCGCCGGGAATTATGATGGAAGCACTTTCTAATCCAAATAACACTTCAAGTTGGACAACAGCCGTAGTTGGATTTACAATAGGTATTGTTGTGTTGTTTGGAATTGCTTATATAGCTTTCAAAAATCAGGATGAATACAATTACGGCGAGTAGGAGGTAATACAATGAAAGTTTTTAAGAATTTTTCTGCTTTCTTATTGATCGCAGCATTGCTTATGATGCTTATGACTGGATGCGGACAACAAAATACAGTAGAGAGTTTCGTTGTGTCGAACTCTCCCTTTGAGGAAAAAGCCGACATTGAGGACGCAACGCAGCCGGAAAAGGTGTTTGAAAATGAACCGGTGTATGCCAGTGTATATTTCATTGAGTCCCCGAAAGGCATGGAATACACAGCAAACTGGTACTTGGATGGCACAGAAATAAAGACAGATGTACAGGAAACCACAACGGACATGGCCGGAGTGATTGTCTACTCTTTAGAGGCAGATCAAGTGGCCGTCGGAACCTTAAAATTTGAAATCACATACAACGATGATATTCTTTGTTCACTGGAACTTATCGTCGAATGAGGTATGAGTATGGCTGGAAACGGAGAGCAGAAGTTTATTTCCATCTACAAGGCTTATGTAGATGAAATATACCAATATATTTTTCTGCGAACTGGCTATGATGTTTCTCTTGCCGAGGATTTAACACAGGACATCTTTCTTGAGGTTTACAAGGGCATAAATGGATTCCGAGGACTTTGTTCGGAAAGAACATGGGTATTTAAGATAGCGAAAAATAGGTTGTTTGACTTTTACAGAAAGCAATATAGTCAGCCGTCCGATACCATCCCCATTGATGGCAATTTGATCGAGCAGATCAGTGATTACAACCAAGACTTAGAAGAATACCTGCAAACGACCTATGAAAGTCAACGTGTTAGAGAATGTCTACGTCAGTTACCGCAGCAATATAAAATTGTTTTGCTTCTCAAATACATCGAAGAAAAGCGTGTAAAAGAGATTGCTCAAATTCTTGATAAATCACCGAAATCCGTAGAAAGTATGTTGCAGCGGGCCAGAGGTGCATTTATCAACCTATATGGAAAGGAGGAAAAGTAATGCCCATCAACCATGATCCTTTGCAAAAGGCATTTGAAACTATTAGGGACGTCGAAGTTCCATCTGAACAGCAGAAAGAAAAAATGCTTCATATCGTGCTTGCCCAAGCCCACCAGAACGAAACTACTTTAAGAGAAAAAATTGGCAGGTTTGTTTCGCTATATCCGTGGAGGGTTGCATTTGGTATTTCTTCTTTGCAGGCAGTAGCTTTTACTTTGATTTTCGGAACCCGTTACACCAATATATTTCTTAGTTTCTTTGGAGGTTAATAGAACTATGTCGCTTTTTTTTGAAGCCCTCAACAGGCCGGGTAATGCTTATCATAAGCGATATAAAGGCATTGCATGGCTGCTTGTGGCTATAACGATACTGATGGTTACTGTATTGGATTCGGTCTTGCGAAAGGCATCCGATACTAACTTCCAAATCGATGGCCCCCAACTCTTAAAAACTATTGTGTTGGGCGTTGCAAGCTATTTGCTCATTTGTACGGTAATGTGGCTGGTTTGCAAATGCTTTGGCAGTAAAACCAACCTTCAATCTTATATCCAAACATGGGGAATTTCTTTTTTCCCCAATATCATCTGTTCAATCACAGTTGCCATTACAGAAGTATATTTCTATTTGTTTTGGAACAGTCCCCTATGGGGAATGCTATTGAGCATCATTTTTGTGGGTGTTTTGATTTGGAAAATCATCCTCTATGTACTGTTTCTGCGGGAAGTTGCGGGGTTGGTAAAGGCAAGGTTCTTAGGTGCTTTTGTAATAATCACCATCGTGATTGCGGTTATGGCCGCTCTAAATGGTTATGTTGGATTGAAAACGCCTATTCTATAAGAGATAAACTCTATATATGGATTGATTTGTTGAATGGCGGCAAAAGAAAAAAACCATCGTACAGCAGCCCTTTTGACACGTCCATACGACCAGCGGTGACTTTGAACAATCTGCCTACACTAAATGAGGGAGTAGACCGGGGTGTCTTTGGCACATTCATTGAGGCGGCCAAGAGTGGCGTCATTCGGATTGTTGTAATCCCTGTTCCATCTATCCTTGAAGCAATCCTCTTGGCAGTAGGAAGTTTGTATAACATTTGTAGGTTATGCTTGTGGTAAATCAATATAAAACATCTGCCTCCACAGCGGGGAAAGAAAAAAACCGCTGACGGGCAGAGGATTTCGTGCGCTTTCCTGCACAGCTGATTTCTTCGGCGGTTTTGAGTAATCAAGGCCGCCATTTCTTTTTGCTAAAAAGCAGACCTCCAGATGACCCTCAGCAATCAGCA
>OFGB01001377.1_pt1 | contig 14947 bp, 17 predicted proteins | sample 1521491 | NCBI WGS metagenome assembly OFGB01 (sample SAMEA3504095, study PRJEB24116) | mouse gut metagenome | biome: mouse gut; feature: mouse-associated habitat; material: faeces | place: Denmark | collected 2011
TGTTATCTATGTTACTATATGGAAATAAATTCAAATAAAATGCATTTAAAAACTGCAAAAGAATTAATCTTTTGCAGTTCCTGAATTTTTATTATGCTTTTTACATTACTTTAGAAAGCGCCGCAGCGTCTGCCACTACCGTGACATCCTGATGCATCTGAAGAATAGACGCCGGGACAGAAGGGGTAACCGGACCAAAGAACGCTTTCTCGACGATATCCGCCTTGTCCTCGCCGCTTACAACTATCAGAATCTTCTTCGACTGCATAATCGTCTTGATTCCCATAGTATAAGCCTGGCGCGGCACATCGTCTGCGGAAGCAAAAAATCTTTTGTTCGCCTCGATCGTCCTCTCCTGCAGATCTACACAATGCGTCTCTTTATCGAATGCATCTGCAGGCTCATTAAATCCGATATGTCCGTTGTGTCCCAGACCAAGAAGCTGAAGATCCACACCGCCCATAGAGCGGATCAATTCCTCATACCTTGCACACTCTTCCACACTATCCGGCTTCGTTCCATCCGGCAGATGCGTGTTCTCCGGATCAATATTTACTTTATCAAACAAGTTCTCATGCATAAAATAATAGTAACTCTGGTCGTTCGTACGCGGAAGCCCCTTGTACTCATCCAAATTCACAGTCTTCACATGTGAAAAATCCAGATCTCCAGATTCATACTTCTCTACTAAATTCTCATAAGTTCCGATAGGTGTAGAGCCTGTTGCAAGTCCCAATACGCAGTCTGGCTTCAAAATCACCTGTGAAGCGATAATATTCGCCGCTTTCCTGCTCATTTCACTATAATCTGCTGTTTTGTAGATCTTCATTACATATCCTCCTGATTATCTTCATACATTGTAATTTATATTTTCCCTCTTTAATGTATCAAAAAAATCGTATGAAAGCAAGATTATATTGATATGCTAATGATAAGATTACTCCTGTACATATGGCATCAAAGCAATATGACGCGCTCTCTTGATCGCTACTGTAAGAGCCCTCTGATGCTTTGCGCAGTTTCCTGTAATTCTCCTTGGAAGAATCTTTCCTCTTTCAGAAATATATTTTCTTAACTTCGCTACATCCTTGTAATCGATCTCATTATTCTCCTTACCGCAGAAAACACAAACTTTCTTTCTTCTGCGTCCGCCGCCTCTTCTCTTGAAGCCGCCTTCAGGACGGTTACCTTTATCGTAAGCCATGATTAACTCCTCCTTTTGCAATACTAGTTAAACGGTAATTCTTCATCAATACCAGCTTCAATCTCCACAAAGTCTTCACCTTTATCCGCCATCACAGACGATCTCGATGAGGACGATGCAAAATCTCTGTCGCTTCCTTCCGGCATATTCATGAAACCTGCACCTACGTCAACTGATGAAGCTGAACTTGATGCGGACGCTGCTGAACCATAGTTTCTGGCGTTCGCATCACTTACGGTTTTACTCTCGGCAAACTCCGACTCTTCCACAACAACATCCGTCGTGTACACCTTAACGCCGTCTCTGTTGGTATAGCTTCCGGTCTGAATCCGCCCTGTGATCACAATCTTCAAACCCTGACGATAGAATCTCTCGGCATGCTCCGCCTGTCTTCCAAAAGCCACGCAATTGATAAAATCTGCGGTAGGCTCTCCGTCGCGCTTGAACCTACGGTCAACAGCCAGCGAAAACCTCGCAATGGCCAGTGGATTCTCCCCTCCCTGAGAATATCTCACTTCAGGATCTCTCGTTAAGCGTCCCATCAAAATTACTTTATTCATATAATACCTCTACTTCCTGCTTATGCTTCCTGTCTAACGCATAAATATCTGATCACGTTGTCCATAATGCGGATTCTCTGTTCAATCTCGCCCGGGACTTCAGCATCAGCTTCGAAGTGGATGAAATAATAGTATGCTTCTTTCATCTTCTGAATCTCGTAAGCTAATCTTCTCTTACCCCATTCATCAACGTCAGAGATCTGGCCGCCGAAACGCTCTACTAACGCTTTTACTTTCTCGACTACCTGCGCTCTTTCGTCATCTTCGATTTTTGCACTGACAACAACAGCTAATTCATATTTATTCATGTCGCCTTTGCACCTCCTTCTGGTCTTTTGGCCCCCCGCTCATCTTATGTGGGAGCAAGGATTTCTGCCTGTTTTTTGGCAGATTTATTGTATCACGGATTAATATGATATCATAATTTACTGCTTGTTTCAAGCTTTTTTCTTCAAATCTCTTGTATTTTTTTCCACTAATTTACGTGCAATCATAATCTGATGCCCACATCCCATGCATTTCAGCCGGAAGTCCGCGCCGACCCGCAGAATCTCCCATTCTCTGCTTCCGCAGGGATGCTGTTTTTTCAATGTAACAATGTCTCCCACTTCATATATATAATCGTTTTTCATCAGTCGCCTTCCTCTTCGTTTCCTTCTTCTTTTACCCTTACACCGCGGACGACAAAGCGATGATTGTCGCTGGCGCTGGTACAGGTTGACAACGTAACGACTCTGTCGCTGGTTGTCACCTCGACCCCTGTATCATAAAGCGATATTTCTTTTGTCAAATCCAGAAATCTCTGATACTCTTCTTTCGACGCAAATTCTGTTCTATAACACTCCGACGTATCTACCACCTCGCCCATGGAATAGACCTGATATACCAGTTCCCTGCCGTCTTTCGTATAGATATAAAAGTAAGGGTTAGCTTCCCAGAAAGCTTTGTCGTCATAATCCTGAATATGCCGAAACATGGAACCGTCCCGCATCCTATGACCATATACAATAGAATTCTTATCACTAAAATTTGGATTGTTATCCACATTCAGGAAGATCGCCCCCAGCGTATTCTCCTTCGCGGAAAATGTCTTATGCAGATATTCCTCATTATCTTTACCTTGGACGATAGGATAACTGATAATCGACGGTTCCGGAGAAAAACGAATCCATCCGATAGTATCCTGATTAATCTTTAAAAGTTCGTCAAAGTTTACGGTAAATTTAGACTCTTCTTCGTCATCCTGATTCTCATTTCCTAACGCAAGCTCACGAACCTTGCTATATTCACTTCTCCCGTCATAATAACCCTTGCATATCTTATAAAGCTGGAATGCCGATACACAGAATACGGCAAGCGCCGCTGCCAAGACGATGTTCGACAGAATACCTGCGGCATTCCTTCTCTTGCCTCTTCTTCCGTGTCTCCTGCCTGACCGTCGTTTTTTTCTCTTCTCTTCCATACTCCGCACCCCTGTCTGCTTATTTCATTTCTTCTTATATGCTTCTTTTTCTATATGCTTCTTTATTTCTGTTCCATAATCTCCACAATCGTCTTCTCTGTCCCTGTCATCCCCGGAGACGCGATCATCCCCATATATCTCATAGTATCCTCCGGCGTCATTCCGTTAATCCCATGAATATCTTCGATACTTATACCACGCAGCGCCAGATTCACCGCCCTGAACGCAGCGTCCACGGCAACGATACCTTTCATCGCACACCCGTGATTTCCGCCGTCACAGATCATACCTGTAAGACTGCTCGCCATATTTCGAAGCACGGCGCAAATCACCTGCTTATCGGCGCCTCTCATATATGCCAGCCCACAGGCCATTCCGGTTCCCGCAGCGATCCCACAGCCGCAGAATGCCGACAACTTCCCCGAATACTCCTTAATATACATCGTAAGCAGACAGCTCAGCGCCGCCGCCCTTAACAGTGTCTCCTCCTTAATTTCAGCCTGATTCACCTGATACCATGCATATAACGGCATCGTCGCTATAATTCCATGGGCCCCGCTGCCTGTAATACTCATCGCCGGTCTCCCAAATCCCAGCACCCTTGCCTCAATTGCGCCGTTACAAAGCAGCTGCGCCGTCTTAACCGGATCTTCCGATATCCTCTTTCCGCTGTTCTCCTGCAGAAGCCAGCCTGCGATCACCGCTCTGTCAGAAGCCAGTCCTTCCTCAAGCAATTCCATATTCATCGAAAATGCAGACCGGATAAATGCGATCTCTTTCTCTGGAACTTCCGTTATGTATTCCCATATCTCATCCAGGGAATACCGATGGATCGCCGATCCTTCTGTCTGTTCCTGTCCGGCTCTTCCTTCTTCCTTATATATCTGTGCTCCGTTCTTCTCTATGGATACAATATGCGTATGGCCGTCACGGATATGTACAGTGCATCTGTCCAGCACACTTTCCACCCTGGCGTCTATGGTAATCTCAGAACCAATATGATCCAGAACTACTTCCACAAGTCCGGCGTCCACCATCTCTGCCGCTTTCGCATCGTCCTCCTCTGTAATATCTTCAAGCGACTGAAGTCCTTTTCCGGCATCGGCTGGCACGGCTCCCAGAGCCGCCGCATAAAGACTTCCATATTTCGATGAATTCGGGATTCCACATGTATATGCATTCTTATACATACCCGAATTCAAAGCCACATGTACCTTCCTGACCGCACCTCTCACCTGCTCCCTCGCGCTTGCCACCGCATATGCAATCGCTCCCGGTTCCGTAACCCCAAGAGCAGGCCTCATATCCTCCTTGATTAACCTGGTCAATTCATTCATAAACTACTCCTATTCCCACTATATCACTCTAATGCTAACAAGCGTATCCCGCAGAAAGCCTAACGTCTGCGGAGATCATAGATCTCATTATACCATGAAGCACCCGCCTGATAAAGAGTTTATACTTACTTTTCACACTCAAGTCAGTAAATAAAAAACTTTATATTTTTTTTATTGGCAATTTATTGACTTTCCTTATAGACGGCGTATCATGTGTTATACATAATGTTTCAGGAGGTTGATATACGTGAGAGAAAGATTAATTCGATTTATGCATGGTCGTTACGGCATGGATTCGCTGGGTAAATTCACTGTCATTACCGGTGTTGTCGCCATGCTTCTTGCAGGCTGGAACGACAGTCTGATCCTGTCGCTTCTGTCGTGGATATGTATCGTTTATACTTATTTCCGCATATTCTCCCGGAATATCTATAAACGTTCATCCGAAAATCAGTGGTATCTGAACAAAACTTATAAACTACGCAGCGCTTTCTACCGTGAGAAGAATCTCATGATCCAGCGTAAGACACATCACATCTATAAGTGTCCTGCCTGCAGACAGAAAATCCGAATTCCGAAAGGCAAAGGACGGATTGAGATTCGCTGTCCCAAATGCAGCGCCACATTTATCAAAAACAGCTAACGGAGTCTCTATATGTTTGGATATATAGCAATTAATAAAGCAGAGATGAAATTTAAGGATTATGATATCTATCACGCCTATTACTGCGGTCTGTGCAAATGCTTAAGAGAACGCTACGGCGTCCGCGGACAGCTCACCTTGTCTTATGACATGACGTTTTTTATCATTCTTCTTACCGGACTATATGAGCCCGAAACGAAAAAAGAAACCATACGATGTATTGCTCATCCTTTTAAGAAGCATATTGCTTACAGGAATGAATTTACCGAATACGCCGCCTCCGTCAATCTGATTCTTGCATACTACAAGTACCGGGACGACTGGAATGATGATCACAGGAAAAAAAGCTATATTGCCGCCAGACTGCTACATTCTCATATGAAGAAGGTCCGGGAGAACTACTCCGGCAAAGTCACTAAGGCTGCGTCAGAGCTTAGAAAATTATCCCGGCTGGAACAGAAGGACGAGCAGAATATCGACGTCATGGCAGGGCTCTTTGGTAATATAATGGCGGAACTTTTTGCATACCGACAAGATGAATGGGAATCTTCTCTGAGAAAGATTGGATTCTTCCTGGGAAAATTCATCTACCTGATGGATGCTTATGAAGACGTTGAAGAGGACATTCGTTCCGGAAATTACAATCCCTTCAAAGATTCCTTCCACAATGATAAGGACTTTGCCGAACATTGCAGACAGATTCTAACGCTTATGATGGCGGAATGCTCCAGGGAATTCGAAAAGACGCCCATACTTCTTCATGCCGACATTATTCGCAATATCCTGTATTCCGGTGTTTGGCGCCGATATATCCAGGTAACCTCTGACCGATCCAGACAGAATTAAGTTTCAAAGTTAATTTTATAATTTCCCAAAATATTTGCAAGGAAGAAAAAAACTGGTAGCCGCCAACTATCAAATATATAATTATAGCAAGAGATCAGGAGAAAAATCATGAGAGATCCCTATAGCATTCTCGGTGTACGGCAGAATGCATCAGACGAAGAAATCAAGAAAGCATACCGAAATTTAAGCCGGAAATACCATCCGGATGCAAATATTAATAACCCCAACAAAGACCAGGCGGAAGCCCATTTTAAAGAAGTACAGCAGGCATATCGGCAGATTATGCAAGAGCGGGAATACCAAACCTCCGATAATTCATTCGAAGACTTCGGTCCCTTCGGCAGCTTCGGAAACTTCCGCGGATTTAATGCCCAGTATCAGCAGACTGGTTCCGGCGCTTCGGAAAACGAAGAAGATCTGCATATGAAAGCCGCGTCTAACTTCATTAGCAGCGGTCATTACCGGGAAGCGCTTAATCTTCTCAACGGAATACGAGAACGCAATGCCCGATGGTATTACTACAGCGCCCTCGCAAACTCCGGAGCAGGCAATAATGTCGTCTCTTTACAACACGCTAAGGAGGCTCTCCGCATGGAACCGAATAATTTCCAATATCAACTGCTTGTAAACCGCCTGGAAAGCGGAGGCAGTTGGTATCGGCAGCAGCAAGGACCCTACCAGACGACTTTTGTCGGCGGAAGCAGCTGGTGTATGAAACTCTGTCTTGCGAATATCGCATGCAACCTGTGCTGCAACGCCGGTATGTGCTGCGGCGGCGCGCCGGGCGGTTATATCTGATACGCCAATATATCATACATTAGGAGGCCTGAACGATTATGCTGGAATATTTAGTTTTATATCAGAGTGAATCCGGCAATACAAAAAAAATTGCTGCGGCGATCTTTTCCCATCTTCCCGGAACTTCAAAAGACTTAATTGATATTACAACAAATAAAACCATCCCTGAAGCCCGAGTGTATTTCGTCGGTTTCTGCGTTCATTGCGGTTCATGCAGTATGATTGTCAGCGACTTTCTGAACGCCTTGAGCGGCAAGCGAATCGCTCTTTTTGGCACTTGCGGTATGGGAAATTCTCCCGCATATTATCATTCGATTGAACACAGTGTAAGCGTATGGATCGAGTCTGACAACGACTATCTTGGCGCTTTCATCTGCCAGGGCAAGATGCCGCAGAAAGTACGGCAGAAGTATGAGTCTATTCGTACCGCCAAGAATACGTCCAAAATCAGCCTGTGCCTCAGAAACTTTGACGAAGCTCTGACTCATCCGGACATTCTGGACCTCGAACACGCCAAGGTATTTGTTGAAAAGATACTGAAAAAAATACCGGCAGAGAATTAATTGTCATCCTCTGCCGGTATTTTCATTAAACATTAAATAGGAAGTTCCAGATAAATATCTTTACCTTCTTTGATAGAGATGACTACTTTGCCGCTCTTAACCGTCGCAACAGCCCCCTGAACATTCATCTCAACTGCAGGAACAGGAGCCGCCGCTTCTTCCGCTGTTTCTCCATCGGCCGCCTCTTTGAATCCCTCTACATTATCTGTTGTCAACGGACATAAAGAATCACTCGTCTTCGTTAATTTTGCCCCTAATACTTGTCCGATTGTCAAGCATCCGTCCAGATTCAATAACCCGGAATCAACTAATTCATCAAAGATTGCCGGATCCTCCAAATTCGCTGCCTCGATGGTAATACCACCCTCCGCCCTGCAGCATAACACTGCCGGATCATTGGCATGTGCTTTCGCGGTTTCCGCTGTGATTGACATACTAAATTACCTCCTTCTTAGGTGTGGATTACTCCCTTCAGAATCCTTCCAGTACTGCAACGCCTTTGATCTCAAAGCGTTCCGGGAGTATCCTTATATTCTAATATTACTTTTAGTATATCTGCCGCAGAATGATATTTCCAATCATTTTTTTTCATATATTAAGTATAATTATATGTCCCGTCTATATTATATCCTCACAGATCTGTGATGCAACCTTGCATGTCTTCTGGTTCTCCTGCATATATATGTAAAAACTTTAAAGGTTGTTTTTTTAAATATGCGAAAAAAACGTTCTATAATTATTACGGTTCTGCTTTTTGCCCTCCTTTTCACATCTTCCGCACTGCTCCGTCATTTTAGCGGAAATGAGAACCGCCGGTTCGAAGCCTATACGAACCAACTCTTCTGTCAGGAAGTTGCCGGGAGCACGATTTCCCTCCATTATACGCTCAAGAATCCTTCCGCTTTCGGAATCGAACATACTCCCATATCCTTTGGCGCCTACACATCAGACACGGACGTCGTCTGCGCCGTCTCTGAGAACGCCCTGTCTGTACTTCATTCCTTCGAACGCAGACGTCTCTCTAAGGAAAACCGTCTGACCTATGATATACTGGAGCACTATCTTGAATCCTCCAGGCAGCTTGCTCCTTATACTCTGTACGACGAACCTCTGGCCCCCCTGACCGGCGCTCAGGCACAGCTTCCGGTACTCCTGTCAGAATACCGGTTCTACAACCGTTCGGATATTGAGAACTACCTTAAGCTCCTGACCAAAACACCGGAATATTTTCAATCAATCCTGGAATTCGAACGCGCCAAATCAGAAGCCGGACTATTCATGGCAGCCTACTCTGCGGACGGTATCATCCAGGAATGCCAGGCATTCATCGACATGGCGGATCAGAACTACCTATACTCTTCCTTCCAGGAACGTCTGGATTCCACAAAACTATCGGAGGAAGACAAGAACGCTTATATCAAAACAAACTCAGACTATATTAAGGATTATGTCTTCCCCGCATATTCTGAATTGAAGGAAGGGTTGTCCGCCTTGCATGACACAGGAAAGAATCCCAACGGACTCTGCCATCTGCCAAAGGGCCGGAAATATTACGAACTCGTCGTCTCCTCCGAGACCGGATCATCCCGGACAATCCCGGAACTACAGCAATTGACGCAGCAGCAGATGATTGCGGACCTGACCGACATGCAGAAGATCCTGTCGCCTTCTTCCGGCGTCTCATCGGTCTCCTCCGACCTCTTTAAAGCTCAGGGTACGATCCTGAATGACCGTGACCCCGCATCCATCCTTGCAGAACTAAAAAGCAAACTAAAAGACAATTTCCCTGATCCTCCAAAGGTCAATACACAGATCAAATACGTACAAAAATCAATGGAAAACTATCTAAGTCCTGCTTTCTATATGATACCTGCAATCGATAACTCCGCCGAGAATGTGATCTACATTAATCAAGGACATCTGCCTGATGATCTGTCGCTATTCACAACACTCGCCCATGAAGGTTATCCAGGACATCTGTATCAGACGACTTATTATGCAGACACAGATCCCGATCCTATACGAAACCTTCTGAGTTTCGGCGGATACACAGAGGGCTGGGCTACCTACACCGAGATGATGAGCTACTATTATGCCCCTATCTCCAAAGAACAGGCTACGCTCATGCAGAAAAATAACTCCATAATTCTTGGATTGTATGCTCTTGCCGATATGGGAATCCACTATGAAGGGTGGACCCTGCTTGAAACAATCTCCTTTTTCCGCGGCTACGGCATCACCGACACTGACACCATCGAGACGATCTATGAACTAATCATTGCAGATCCGGCAAATTATCTGAAATATTATATCGGATATGTAGAGTTTCTGGAATTAAAAAAAGAAGCGATAGAACAGTGGAGCGATGATTTCTCCCAGAAAAAATTTCACACTGCCGTGCTGGACATCGGACCGGCGCCATTCGAGCTGATACATAAAAACATATTGGGCGATAAGTAGTTAACACCGAATTTTATGCTGAATTTGAACGCCGCAATTTGCCGCGTCTCCCAAATTCAGCATAAAATTTACCCGATAATCACTTCTATCTTAATTCCGTCTTCATTTTCAAGCCCTGTGCAGAATCGATATCGAACACATTCTTCGTACTCTTCGCACGTGTAGACGTTAAAATAACTTCGCCGCATGAAATATGATAACCCCAGAAAACTCTGCTCCGCAGCCTGGTATGAGAATTTCTTCAAAACTATCTTCACTACTATCTTTCTATTACCATCCAGCTCAGCCTGGTATTCTTCAATTGTTTGATCCGTCGTCAAGTATTCCCTGATCTCTTCTAACTCTCTTCGATCAATCGTCGGATTAAATTTATTAAAATAAGCTCCTTTTTCCATCTCGACCTCCTAAATTAGAAAATTCTGATGATTATCGAATTAAAAAGATGTCCCTGTCTTCATTCAGGGACATCTTTTATTCCTATTCTTTTTACTATTCGTTCGGTCTCTTGCTTCTTAATTTGAAACGAGCCACCAGCGACTTAAGCAGCTGGGACTGACTGGACAGCTCTTCGCTTGCAGCCGCGCTCTCCTGCGCTGTAGCCGAGTTCGTCTGCACTACGCTGGAGATCTGATCCATACCGGTCGTTACCTGTGCAATCGCTTCTGCCTGGGTAACTGCCGCTGAAGAAATCTTATCCACATATGTAACGGCGCTCTTCGTACTCTCTACCGTCTCTGAGATCGCCGCCGCAGTACGGTCTACGATATTAGTACCATTCTCAACCGCAATGATCGTTCCCTCGATAAGAGCCGTCGTGTTACTTGCCGCCTCGGCGCTCTTAGACGCAAGATTGCGCACTTCATCCGCCACAACCGCGAATCCTTTTCCTGCCTCTCCTGCACGGGCCGCCTCTACCGCGGCGTTCAATGCAAGAATATTAGTCTGGAACGCAATATCCTCAATCGTCTTAATAATCTTACCGATATCGCCGGACTTCTGGCTGATCTCACCCATTGCAGAGATCATATCCTGCATCTGTTCATTAGAAACAGTCAGTTTATCCTGAGCTTCCATAACCTTCTGACTTGCTTCCCGCGCATTATCCGCCGTATTATTTACTTCTCTGGAAATATCGTTAATCGTCGCCGCTAACTCTTCTACAGAACTAGCCTGCTCAGTCGCGCCCTGCGACAATGCCTGCGCTCCTGAAGACACCTGATCGGCTCCGCTTGCCACCTGATCGGAAGCTTCGTTAATCTGTCTCATCGTATCGCTCAGGTTACGGTTCATCTTACGGATAGCAGACAATAACGGTCCAAAATCACCTTTATAAATCCTGTCCTCCGCAAAGAGATCAAAGTTGCCTGAAGACATCTCGTCAAGCAAGCGTGTAAGATCTCCAACTACATCCTCCAGACCCTGGCATGTAATTTTTACACTGTTTATAAGAGATCCAAATTCATCGGCAGACTCATATTCAAGCTTCTGAGACATGTCGCCTTTGGACAGCCCCAGCATTGCATCCTCTACCTGATGTACCGGTCTTACGATTGTCCTTGTTACTCTGGCGCAGATAACCATTGCCATTAAAATCGCAATCACCGTAATCGCCAGCAGCACGATCATGCTTGTATTCGTTGATTTTACGCTTTCGGACATAGTCGCGGTACGAACAGACATAGTGTTGTCAATCAACGTGTTTACATTATTAAGAACCATATCCAGTTCAGGGCTGCACTGCGTACGGATCAACTCCGCCGCCTCCATCGGCGCTCCGGCTTTGAGACGGGCAACGATAGTGTCCGCCACTTTCATCCACTCATTCAGCGTATTCTCCAGCGCCGTAACTTCTTCCTGATCCAGAACATTCTGTTCGTGAAGTTTCTCCAGATTCGCAGTGATATCCGCTTTATTCGTCTCGATCGACTGCAGCTTAGCCGCGTCTGTCTGTCCGGCAATGACCATATCCCGCACGTCTTTCGCCGCCGAGAATGTAGCGATACGGCAAGCCTTAACCGCATCGTCGGCCGCAACGGCGCCGTCCATAAAATCATTCAGATTATTATTCGCTTTTCTCAGCTGCAAAATAGAAAATACTGAAATAATAATCGTCAAAATAAGTACAACTCCAAATGACACTAATAATTTAGCTCTGATCTTCAAATTCTTCAACTTTCTTCTCTCCTTCTGTCTCATCTAAATTAGCGGCATCATCCATAGATCCGTTTTCGTCGGACTTTGCCTCCTGCTCTACCGTCTGTGGAATCTCCCCAGACGAATCTCCGGCTATTTCTCCCGAACCATCCCCGGGCAATTGTTCCGGCGTCTTCTCCTGATTGTCCCTATTCATCATTCCTTTCAATTTTTCTTTCATATCTGATAATCTAATTCTGATTCGGAATTTCATACGTTTACATTTACTCATACAAATTCGTTTCATAAAACGGAAATTCCGGATTATCCAGCAAAAAGCCAGCAAAAACGGATATTTCTCCAATATCGGAAAGAATTGAACCATATACTCTCTGGAAGGAAACAGCCATGCCTGCTTTTTCAACGACCACTCCTTATCCCTGTTACGCCAGTAAAAATCCAACCTTATCTTCTCACATGGAAGCAGCGCCTCATCCAGATGCTTATTCTCTCTTCCACGGGAGATAATATACTCTTCCAGCTCCAACGCAAGTCCATACTGCTCTTCCACATCCTCTCCAAACCAGAGCGTCGCGAGCAGTTCCGTCTGCCGGACGAACTCCATCCACACCGCTTTTTCCAGATATTCTCTTACTATTTTCCAGCGGAATTGCTCCCCCAACAATTTCTTATACTGCCACAGATCCATGATATCCCGTATCTTAAGCTTTCCTGTAATATAAAGCTCTACCATCTTCGCAATACGGTACAGATACGCTTCCTCATTCGCCAACATATGTATATGTTTATAAGATTCCATTCGCCGGTATCTTTTGACAGACCCCGAAAAATATTTCTTGATCACTTTATTCTCAATCGGTATCTCGTCATAAAAGACGATTCTTACCCCCGGAACTCTTACATACGCCATTCCATTAGCGGCCAGGTCTTCCTTCCGCTCATAATCCATCTCCAGCATGAATCTGTTGATCAGCGGAAAATCCTTCTTATCGGCTAAGAATTCTATCCGTCCTACGCGGGACATCTCCGGCTTAAGATACATCTCGCCTACGTCTGTACCCATCAAAAGCAGCGCGTCAATTCCATAACGCTCCAACTGCCATAAGATTACTTCTTCTACTTTCTGATAAGATTCATACAAAAGAAGTTCTTTCTTATAACTTTGATGAAACTGTGCCTCATAATCTTCTGAAATATCCTTCTCAATCCCTAAGAGTCCAATATAAATGATATTAACAATATTCTGATAATCCGAAACGTCAAAAACAATATCCCATCCCAGGCGTTTTCTCAGTCCCTGAACCGGTTTCTGGTTGATAATAGCTGCCAGCAGTATTAGTATATACCTAATCTCGTAGCTAATCGTCTATTACCTCCTTTCCGGCCTTGTCAATAACGGCTCTCTGTTAATTTATCGGACATTTTTAGGCAAATATAACATTTTTTCGCTATTTTTTCCCCTTTCTTGAAGAATTTTTCTCTCAGCAAAGACATCCATCGCTTTCTGATTATATATGGAACTCTTATCGTCAGCCACAAGCTTCCCGGACACCAATGTAATGCAGCGTCTCTTCATTATCGTGACCAATCCTCTGGCATGGCTCGCCATAAGCACCGTCATCCCCCGGTAATTCAATTCCTCTACCAACTGCATCAAATCCCAAGCCGCATCCGGATCAAGATTCGCCGTCGGCTCATCTGCGATCAATATCTCCGGTTCCACAGACAACGCTCTCGCAAGAAGCACCCTTGCCTGCTCCCCCCCTGACAACTCGTCTGGATACGCCTCATACTTATTGGCAAGTCCCACAAGTCCAAGGAGTTTGATGCTTTTTGTGTGCATATGTCTCTTCGCACTCTCGGTTGCAAGCATCGCTAGTTTAATATTATCACAAACCGAGCGATCTTTCAATAGCCCTACCTCCGAAGACATAATTCCAAGTCTCCGCCTGTGATATGGAACCTTCTCCCATGGCATCGTGTCAACTCTCCGCCCTTCCACCATGATCTTTCCTGAAGTCACTTCCTCCTGCTTCATGATCAGATTCAGCAGCGTGCTCTTCCCCGCTCCGCTCTTTCCGATAATAAATACAAATTCACCCTTCTCAATCTCAAAAGAAATATCTTCCAGCGCAGTATCTTCTTTAAATTTTTTCGTTACGTGATCGAAAACAATCTGTGCCATATACTCCCACCTTATTTTTTTACCACAAGTACCGATATCTTTTGTATATACTATACTGTTTATACTATAATCAGTCAATAAAGATTATCAAATTCCAGTATTTAGAAATCTATTCTTTATATTTATATGATAGTATAGTAACGGAGAATAACTATGAAAAAAAAGATAATATACGGCGTCCTGATTTTGGCGCTCTTGCTGTGCATGCCGTTTACCAGGTTTGATCTGGCTCCCGGCAGTTCCATTACCCTTCCGGAAGCCGCGCCCGACCCGGAGGCGTCTCCGATTATAACTGACGGCTGTTACAGTCTGTCTTTAAAAAGCAGTATCGGTATCCTTACATATTATAATCAATCAGACAGTCGATGGGCAGATTACCTCTACGGCGGACAGGACCCTATGCACACCTATGGCTGCGGGCCTACAGCCCTTGCCATGATCGTATCAAGCTTCACGCCGCACACCTACACGCCCCCCGATATGGCTGCCTGGGCGGCCGAACACAATTACTGGTCCGCAGGCCACGGCACAAAACATAATTTTATACCGGAATGCGCGGCGGCATTCGGTCTTAATGCCTCGCCTTTTACGGACTATACCGTAGAAGGTGTTCTTTCCGAACTTTCCGGCGGACATATCCTGGTTGCACTGATGGGCTCGGGACACTTTACATCCGGAGGCCACTTCATCATCATCACCGGACGCTGGTCTGAAAACCAGGTGTCCATTGCCGAC
>OFGB01001382.1_pt1 | contig 14898 bp, 10 predicted proteins | sample 1521491 | NCBI WGS metagenome assembly OFGB01 (sample SAMEA3504095, study PRJEB24116) | mouse gut metagenome | biome: mouse gut; feature: mouse-associated habitat; material: faeces | place: Denmark | collected 2011
ATTCCTCCAAGGATAGCTGGTCCTGATCGTTACGGTAATACATCGCTTTTACCCCTACATTCCCTAGATTTTGTGGAATCCCTCTGTTTTTGGCCCCCTTTATAATACCAGATGTTTAAACTTTATTCTACCTTTTCACGCCTTTTTCATGTCCTGCATTTTACATCCACGTATTTTTGTTGTGGATTTTTGCTTCTTCAGTAGACCCTAAAATAATATATAGAATAAGAGCTTTCTTATTTGAAAAGAAAAGGAAAAAAGCTTCTGGTATCTTAAACTTGAACTATTGCGGTCTATAAGATTCGGTAGTATAATAATAACAGTTAATCCGCCAGAATATTCCAGAAACTGACGGCCTCGACAGCGCTGGACCGTTGAAACACGGGGGGAATTATGATGTTGCGGCTGCTTTGGCAGTATGTGTTTGGGAGGTGCACAGAAACGGAGTGCGCCTCAAAAAGCAACAATCAAGACGGAGGCAAAGTGTGTCCCGTTGGGAGGACAGCCCTCAGCAAGAGCGAGGTGTTCGACGGCGGGAGATTCCATGGACGCAGACTGTTTCGCCCAAAGAAGCACGACATAAAAGATCAGCCGGAGCCAGAAAAACTGCTGGAAAAGACTTCCGGCGGCGAGAGTATCCCCATGGGGGAATGCCCCGTCTGTAAGCTCGGCATACAGATATACACCCCCTGCTGCCCCAACTGTGGGACGAAATTTTTCAGGGGCAGGCAGATTCTAAAGTGATGTAATGTAAGGAGGTTCTTTTATGAGAAGAGGAAGAAGCTGGATGCCGCTTTCCAAGTTGGGGTTGCTCATTCTGATCTTCTTGGTCGCTCTGTTGTCGCTCATTTCCTTCCACGTGGCAACGAAGCTGAGGGAAGACAAAAATCTGCCCAAAACCTACGCAGAACCCCTCCCTCTTCAGAATGCGGCACCTGACCAGACGACAAACTATGTGATTGCTCTGGGCAACTCCGTCGGCATGGAGGATATGGTGAAGGTGCGCAACGCCGCCGCCCGAGCGCTGATTTACAGTTTGCCCTATGAGGAGAACATCCAGGCCGCGATGTTTTTCTTCCCCTCTGAAACCCGTGCCCCTCTGGAACTGCTGCCCATGGACCAACTGGCGGAGAGACAGAAGCTGTTGGACCTGCTGGATGACAAAATGGCAGCCCAGGGCGAAACGGATTTAGCCGAGATGCTGGAGACAGCCCTGGGGAAATTCGGCGATGGGCCGAATGAACGCCGGGTGATCTTCGCGGTCACCGATGGGAGCAGCGATGGTGCCTTAGAGGAGATTGCGAAAAAGAACGAAAGGTTTTTCGCTCTTTGTGGCGAAGCCCAGGGCAAGGCGGATATCTATCTCGTCTACATTTCCAAGGACGAGGTGCCAGAAAAACTGGAGAATGGTCTGCATACAAAAACCGTCACCTTGGAGGAGGACAGCGAGGATGTCGTCAGCCGCCTGATGGTCTGGGAGGAGGGGGAACTGGCGAAGATCTTGTCCATTCCAGACGTTGACGACTTGGAGGCCGCCCTGATGAACCTGCGTTTTTCGGGCGCTGGGGCCGTGTTTAACCGCAGGGTCGAGAAGGACAGCACCGTCAGCTTCCCGGTATTCCCCCTCTGTGCGCAGGAGATAACCATCTCCATCAGCGGCGGAAGCTCTGCCAGGGATGCCATCCTCTCGGTAAAGACTGGCGAGGGAAAAGACCTGCTGAGTCAGAATGGGGTGGAATTTACTGGTTCCAGGGTGACGCTGCGCAGTCAGAAGGGACTGCCCGCCGGGCTGTATACGATGGAGGTTTCCGCGAAGCAGCCCTTTTCCATGGTCATCGCCTGTAAGTATGACTATCAGTTTCGCTACGGCTTTTCAAAGTCAGAGTATATGGAGGATCCCCCGGCTAGTCAGGACGCCGTGCTGTATATGATGCTTGTGGACCCCGATGGAAATGAACTGCGCACCAGTGATTCCGTAGCCTTGTCCATGAATGTCTATGGCTTGGATGCCTCCGGCAAGTACGGCCTGCTCCGGAAAATCCAAAACAAAGGTACGATCCCCGGTGATCTGCTGAGGGATGGAACCTCCCTGGAGTTGCGGCCGGTGGTGGCCTATGGCGGCGTAAAAATAGAGGGAGAGCAGGGCTGGACGATCCGGCCCGCAGACCTGCCACCTACGCTCAAGGACATGAACTTCTTTAAGCTGATGTTCCTCTCCGGCGCAAAGGAGATTTCACTGGGCAAGATTAAAAACTTGGTTGCGGACCGGGAAACTCCAGCGGAGGATATTCTGGTGTTCAATGCCGGAGAGGATGGCCTTCTTCTAAAGCAAGAGGGGGATACGATCTCCCTTGTGGATGAGAACAGCGGGAGCTGGCCCTTCTGGAAAACCTACCACCTCAGCGTGACGGCGGTGGATGAGTCCCAACGGACCGCCATGGCAGACTGGTCCGTGACGGCGGTGGCAATACTGCCCACGCTACTGATAATGTTGCTCATGGTGATTGCCTGCCTCGGACTGCGCTGGACGCACCGCAAAGGGAAAGCAAAGCGCGCGGCGGATCAACAGAAAGCAGTAGAGGCCCAAAACGCGCGAGAGAACCAGGAGCTACTTTACCGGGCCGAGCTGAAGGTGGATCGGACCTTCATCCGGGCAGGGCTGTGCTGGGTGCTGCAGAACGAGCAGGGAGAAACGACCCATATCGGTGGCCTAGGCCTGACCGATGAGAAGGGGCAACTCCAGGGAGGCTGTGATTTGAGCAAAACTCAAGTGTATTGCCTAGACAAAACGGGCCAGCTGAAGGACGGCAAAAATCCGCTGGACTTTGGCCGTTGGAGGTATTCCTCGGTCCGCAAGTGTACGGAGCTGCTACTGTGGGCCTCTCCCAATGTCAGCGACTGCGGCGTCGAAGAGCTGAAGCGGGTGATTAAGAGCCCACCGGGGGTGGAGGGGGATGTTATCTGCTTTGGCGTAAACCAGAAGCTCCCTTACCGGGAGGTGCAGATGAAGACCGCCCAGGGTACCTTCACCTTTCGCTTGGAATATTACACGGACGATCCGCCGTTTTATCTTTAAATAAGCATTCCTATAGAACGTGAAGAAAGGGATGGTATTGCAAAAGTAAAATCTCCCAATCTAAGATGGGAAAGAAGGCGGAAACTCTGATCCATCAAAAAGAGAAGGAGATTTTACAGCATGAAAAAGAAAAGCCAGTTGAATCAGAAAATAGAAGCAGTCACGCTGCGGACGCTGGTGGCCGGCATCGACATTGCCAAGGAGAAGCAGTGGGCGCGATTTGTAGACTGCCGGGGCGTGGAGCGCGGGAAAGCAATGTATTTTCGCAACGACAGGACTGGCTTTGAGGCTATTTTAGCAAGGATGCGGCAGATAAGCAAGGAAAACTCATTTGCAGATGTGATTGTGGGGATGGAAACCAACAGGCCACTATTGGAAAGCGCTGGCGAACTATTTGATGAAGCAGGAAGGCATCCATGCTGTGTTGGTTAACCCGTATCACACGAAAAAGGCAAAGGAGCTGGATGACAACAGCCAGACGAAGTCAGACAAAAAAGACGCACTGACGATAGCGAGGCTGGTGAAAGATGGAAGATACTCCGAAGTGTATCTGCCCCTTGATGTCTACGCTGATCTGCGCGTGCTGACAACAGCCTGGAACAGCGTCAATCGGCAAAAAATGCCCTTGAAAATACGGTTCTCGCTGTGATGGATGAATATTTTCCTGAGTTTACGAAGGTATTCAAGCATCCTTTCAAGGGGAAAGCGGCCATGCAGATACTGAAATCCTATCCATTCCCCAAGTGCATTCTGCAATTGGGAACAGCGGGGGTTCTGTCGGAAATCAAAAAGGCGGTAAAGAAAAGTGTGGGCATGAAGCGGGCCCAGTTGCTGGTGGACACCGCCCAGGCTTCTGTGGGCGTGGATTATGGCATAGATTCAGCCCGATACAAACTCCGGCTGCTCCTGGAGTCATTAGAGCTTGCCAACCGCCAGCTGGCTCAAATCGAAGCGGAGATGGCGGCAGCCTTGCAAAAGATCGGCATGGCGGAATATTTGTTGAGCCTCAAGGGCGTTGGCATCGTATCCCTGGCAGTATGCCTGGGAGAGCTTGGCAATCCGCTGCGCTTCGATGATCCACGGCAGTTGGGCCGTCTGGCCGGGTACAACCTGGTGGAGGATAGTTCCGGCAAAAACAAAAGCGGAACCTGCATTTCTAAGAGAGGCACGAAGGGGCTTCGCCGCGTCCTTTACCAGATGGCACTGACCTGTGTGGCGATAAACCCAGAGCTGAAAGAACTGTATCATTACCTCAAGACCAGGAAAGCGAACCCGTTGAAGAAAATGCAGGCGTTGGTCGTCATCAGCAAGAAGCTGCTCACCTTGATCTATACTCTGGCAAAGAAAAAGCAGAATTACGACCCCGCCAAAGTGTTTGGCGAAGTCCGCAAAAAACAGCTCATGGCAGCGTAAAGTCGTTTTGCTCCGCTATCATATCGCAGGTAAAGGCACAGGACCAGGGAGAGTTCCTCCATTTGCCCACTGAGGCTGTTCACAAGCATAATTCCGCCCTGTGCCTTTATCCATATATGCTGAATGAAAGAATGTGAGGACTTTGATCCTGTGAGTGCTGATAGGGTCAGCATTTGGATGTCCCGCCTGCGGTCCTGAGTGGTGCGTAACTCTTTGCCAAGCCATTTTGCCCTAATAATTATTTCGGGAGATCTATTGACTTTTTTCAATTTTTGAGATAGGAGGAACGTTATGATTCAGCTAAACGCGGGCCGCAGGAAGTGTGTTTTCTGCGGAGAAGACTTTTCGCTGGAGAGTGTGCGCTGGCTCATTGACAAAGAGGCAGAGCAGGCTCTTTGGCCCAAAAAGCAGGAACAGCCTTCCAATGCTGCCCCCTTCCGGGACGCCATGGACAGATTTCTCCGAGATGACTACGAAGGGCAGAATTTCTTCCAGACCGTAAGCGGCAAAACCGCTGACGCTGGACAGCCAAAGCAAATCCGTCTGGTGGTTCCGGAGAAAGACCTGGCCCTCAATGCCTCCAGCGAGAGGAATCTGAACCGCTATCGCTTGCCAGAAGGCGCGGAGGTGACCATCTTTCGCCTGGGGGCTGGGGATGAGGGCCTGCCCTGCCTGCACTTTACAAAGGAGTTCATCAGTGCCATGGAAGCCAGCGGCGTTGTGCAGCTGCGCTCCCGGCAGAAACGGCGCTACATCGAAAACACCTGCATCCGGCCGGTATGCCCCCACTGTACCTCCTACCTGCCCCATGAGTTGCTAATGGAGTCCCCGGACGTCTTCGTGGTGCGATTGGCTCTCGTGGGACCCATCGCGGCGGGGAAGACCACCATGACCCACATCAATTTGGCCAAACGTCAGTTCCATCGGGGAGCCTGGAGCCAGGATACTACGGGAATTTACGGGGCCTCTCACTATCTGGCCTCAAATTACCATGAAGAATATCTCCGGGAGAAAAAGCTGCCCACCCGCACGCCGAAGAACATCTATATTCCGCCCCTTTTGATCCGGCTAGAGCGGAAGAACAAGCAGGTCCTGGTGGTGCTGATGGACGTGGCCGGAGAACTGCTGGAGCAGATCAAGCAGGACATGGAGAGCGGAGGGCCGCCGGAGGACAAGGTGCATGCGGCCCAGGAGCTGTTGCGTCAAATGGACGGATATCTCCTGATGCTGGACAGCGAGAGAGAGCTTTTCCCCAAGCTGAAGATCACCAACGGACCCGACTTTGCCCCTCTTGATGTGAAACTTGCCGACCTGGTTCCCATCTGCCGCAGCTTTGTGGGCAGTGTCAAAAAGCCGGCGGCCCTGGTCCTCACCAAATGTGAGCAGCTCTTTACGGAGGAAGTCAGCTACCCCCTGCCGTCTGACCTATATAATAAAATTTTTCTCTCATCCAGTCGGCTGGAAAAGCTCCTGTGGCAGCAGACGGAGCCCAACGCGGGGGACAGCGGCTACTCCGCCAGGCACCATGAGGCCATCCAATTTTTCTTCAAACCCATAATACAGAAGCATTTTCGGGAGCTTTGGAATCAGGCAGGGAATATTTTCAGCCGCATTGACGTGTTTCCGGAGTCCAACTGGGGTAAGGTTGATGTGGGTGAGGAAGAATTAAAGATGGGTGCGGTAGATATCGACTCTCTGGAACCCTTTTACAGCGCTGCCCCTGTGTTCTGGCTTCTGGATATGATCAACCGCAGTGAGCCGCAGGAAGTATAGGAGAAGCATATGTCATATTTTTTGGAACAAGGCGTTTACTTCCTGTCCAACCCGGCCTTTGAGACCACCTTTGGGCTGGGTCTGCAGGCGTCCTCTCTGAAGGACCGGGAGTCTGTGCAGGCGATGCGCACCGTCGCCGCCAGCTTGGATTTTTACTCCGAGCGCACAGAATACAGCTTTATTTACAACAGCACACTGGGCTTTGCGCTGGCGGCAACCACCACCCGGATGCCTGCCGGGGAGAGCCGCCGGACGCCCTATATTCACATGATTTTCAGCGGCCGGCATCCCCATGACGCACCGGGGGACTACGGCTTTCAGGCTGTCTATGAAACGGGAGAGCGGGATGTTTCCGGTGTGGTGGGCCGGGCGGAGGTGGAGGCGATGCCGCCGTGGACGTTGCAAGGCCTTTCTAGGGAACAGCTTGCCTGGCTGATCTACAAGCTCTGGCGTCTGCTGGCCTCCCACAGCAGCGATGATTGGCCCCTGTTGCTGTCGCCGGACTCCCTGCCTCATGAGGAGGAACCGCCCCTTCGGCTGGCGCAGCTCATGTGCGCACTGGCGGATCTCATCCCGCCCTTTTTCCGAAGAGCGCTCAGCGGAACCACCGCCGCCCCGGCCGTCGGAAGAGCAGACGCTTTCCCCATCCACTTGTCCGCTTCTCCGGAGGCGTACCGGCTGGACGACCTCCCCGCCTTAAGAATGGAAGATTCGGAGGATTACTTTAAGAGTTTCTGCCTAAAAATGGCACAGGCTTATCAGGAGGCCCCTGAGATCTTCTGGCCTATCATGGACCGCGTGGATCGAGGCGGACTGGCCCGGCTGCGCCAGCCCACAGCGGAGCGACAGATGCTGGCCGCCTGCTGTGCCATGATGGAGTGGGAACCGCCCTGGTGCCTGGAAGGGGAGGCTCTGAGCGCCCTGGAAAAGCGGGTGCAGTCCATGCTGCCTAACCAGCAAGAGGACCATGCCTTTTGGGAGGAGCAGAGTCAGCTTCTGATATCTAGCACTCCGCCCGACGACCTGCCAGAGCTGCTGGAGTGGTTTATGCAGGAGCAAAAGCCCCTGGAGGATCAACAGAAATTCCTATTGCAGAATTACGCGCACTCGCCGGAGCGCTTCCTCCGCCAGAGCAGCTGCCTAAAAGACGGCTCTCCGGCGTTGGTAGCTTCCCTTTGGGAATGTCCATTTGCGGAGAAGATCGTGGACGGTTGGGAGCCAGAGGGCATGGGGGATCCAGACGTATTTTATCCCTATTTTGCTGAACAGCTTCGCTTCTGGGGGGATATGCCCCTAAGCGCGGTCGGGGCGGATAACGCCCTGTACTATTTCTCTGACCAGCTGAACCGGGGGCCGGACGCCACTCTGGAGGAGTTGGTCCCCTTGCTGCAAGGAAGTCTGGCACTGCTAAATTCGGACAGCATTGAAAACCGCCTGCTCCGCACGCTGCAAAAGGAGCCCCGGCTTCCAGAGCTCCGGCTCCTGCAAAATATCCAGGAAAGCCTTCTGCAGTGCGTTTCTATAAATCAGCAGCTTGCAACCCTTTGGAGACAGGAGCGTCCCGCCGACGCCGACGCGTTCAAACAGTGGGAGGAGAGCGGAAGGCTGCTGAAAATTACCGACCGCAGCTTTATTTCGGAGGAATATGTCAGGACACAGATCAGTGCCCTGGAAACGGTTCAAGCTGCCGACAACTTTACGGAGCGCTTTCTGCCCTGCCTGTCTGCTTTGCAGGTCAAGGAGCTGAGCCGCCAGGTTGATTTTTTGGCAGAGCGGGCGGAAACACAGGAGGAGCAGGAGTGGCTGGAGAAGACAAAGCAGCGCATTATCCACTCCCAGGACGGATACGAAAACCTCTCCCTGCAGAAAAAGCCGGAGCGGACCGGGCTGGAGGACCGGCTGCGCCGGAGCAACCTGTCCAGCTTGCTGCGCATGGCGAAAGAGGTGCCGGACATCCGGGCGGATTCGTCCGAGCTGGCAGCACTGTGGCGGGAGCAGATACAGCTCCATTGGGATGCGCTGGGAGAGGATGAGAGCCTAAACCTGACACCGGAGGATATCAATTTCTTGGAGCTCGCAACCCGGATCCTTGAGAAAACAGACAAAGAACTGGCCAAAGGACTTTGCTACCGCTTCCTCTGTGAGTGCTATCCAAGCCTGGGAAGCCTATGTTCCATCAAAACTCACTACATGGGGCCCATGGGAGAGAATATCCAGCGCTATGCCCAACAAAAGGCGATGCAGTGCACCATAGCGGAGCTCTGCGAATACGAACGGGCCACCCCCGTCTACCAGGTGCAGGCCCCGCCGGAGGCATGGGCGAACCTGAGCGGAAGGGACCGGGCGGAAATCTGCGTTCAAGTTCACCAGGATGTAGCAGCCCGGCGAACCTACACAGCCTTATGGATTCTGGAGGACCCCTTTTGCAGTCTGCTTCACAGGCTGTGCGACTCGACCTGCCAACACACGTCCTTTGGCAGTGAGGAAACGGATGTCTTGCTGGACTGTCTGGCCGAGCTGACGGCTATGCTGCCAAAACAGGGAGAGACGATGAAAAAGCTGCTTTGGACCTGGCGGCAAGCTCCAACTGGCCCCAGTAGGAAACTGCGTCGGGATCTGCTCCGGCGGATGGAGCAGGTCCAGCCCCGACCGGACTACCTCCAGGTCAAGTGTGCTCTAAAAATCTGGAAAGCCGTGTTCCGCGACAGCAGACAGAGGCTCGTTTGGGGAGAGACATGGAAGCAGCAACAGAAAAGGTGGGGAGGACCGCCTCCCTCCACAAAGGGCACTTATCAGAGAACTCCGGTGAACGATGAGCCGCTGGAAACTGAGAATACGCTGCTAAGTGGGCTGGACGGCCTGCTGGCCAGGGGCGACGCGCTGATTGAAGGTCTGTTCTACTGGGTTGGACTGGTATTCCGCAGTCCCATTCTGCTGGCGCGGCTGCTGCTGCACAAGCTGATGCGATAGCGCGGGGACACTGGGAAGGAGGAAGTGCGCTATATGGACTTTTTGGACAACAGGAATCGCGCCATGCTGCGCAGGGTGGCAGAGACTGTCCAGGAAAAAGAAGAACATCGCCGAAGGTCCTGTAGAGGAAAAATTGAGATCTACTTCGAGGACGTTGTCAGGCTGCTGGGAGGCAAAAAAGCCCTGAGTGACTGCCTGCGTGTTGAGAAGGGCAAGGTGATCTGCCGGCCAGCTTCCCCGGCGAAAGCCCTCAACTCCTTGCTGGCGCTGGATAATGTGTCTGAGATGGTATTTATGAGCTTTTTTCACACGGTATTTCAGCAGTTCCGCGCTCACGGTCAGCCTCTGCCAAACCCGTATGAGATCATGGATATGCAGAAGCACCTATTTGGACGGCGCTTTATCCCCACCAGCGGCAACAACATCGCTATGCTGGCCTATACGCTGGGACTGCTGGATGAGACAGAGCGGGATATTTTTGAAAAAGAGTGGTCCAATCCGGCGCAGACGAGGGAAACGCCCTCCCCAGAGCGGACAGAAAACACCACCGCCCTGCTGGAGCGGCAGCTGGAGGGAGCAGCAGTCAGCCTGGAAACCTTTACGGCCTGTTTTCGGGACCCCCTCAGCCGGCAAAACACCAGGGGGTGGCGAGAAAATTTAAAGGACTGCTTCCAGAAAATCTGCAAGGCTCACAATGCAAACCCACGCTATCCCCAACCTTGGTTGGAGCGGCGAGGCTGCGCCCATATGAAAAGTGAGCTGGAGAACAGTGCTCTCCTTTTCTCAGAGGAGGAAAGGCCCCTGGCCCGCATTCCGGGACGGAAATGGATTCTTGCCTTCTGCCTCCACATGGAATTGGAGTAAAACGAAACAGAGTGTCTGCTGCGCCGCTGCGGCTACGTTCCCCTGGGCTTCAAACCCTGGGAAGAAGGCCTGCGCTATTTGCTGCGGAATCCTGGAAAGAATCTCCGGGAGAGCTTGGACCACCGGGAGGATATGTTCGCCTTTTTAACGGATTGCGATTTTCAGCCGCCCTCCGCCCTTTTCGCGGCGTTTCCCTACCTGGCTACGCGGCCCGGGAAGGATGACCGGAGAGTGTTTGCCTCCCTGCTGCTGGACTGTCTGGCCCAGGTCCGCCTTCAAGGCGAGGGCGATTATTTGGCCGAATTTCACCAGGAGTGGGAGCAAAAAAGCCCTGACCTGCTGGACATCTTCCTTCCCAAAGAGGGCTGTGTCAATTTAAAGGACCAGCTTTTGGATATCCTCTGCCTCCCCGTCCGGGGAAAGCTGCCCAAGGAAGGTCGGGGATCCGAGGACTATCAGAAGGCGGTGGAGAGCGTCAAAGGCTGGCAGAAGGGCTGGAAGACGGCGGAGCCTCCCTTCCCTGGGGCCAGGGTGTTGTGGACGTTGCCGCCGGAGGAGGGACTCCTCTGCCGTGGAATGCAGCTGTATGCGCTGCTGCTCTATGTGGTCTACACGGGACATTTGCCAATGAAGGATTTTCAATTTCCCGCCGAGTTCCCCTGCCGTCCAGGGCGTTGGCCGTTGGGAAAGCCGTTATGCTTTACGGCCCAGGAGGAAGCGGAGGTCTGCCAGCGCATGGCGGCCGGTGTGCTGAAAAGTCTGAAGGAGCGATGAAGTCATGCCCACAGAGGAGAAAAAACAGGCGACAGTGGCTCAATACCGGCTGAGGTATCAGGATGTGCGGGACGGCAAGTCCAAAACTGTAGAGCTGTACAATTTTTCGGATGGCTCGGAAGAACCCCGGTATTTTTACACCCGTGAGCCTCGTCTATCGGGTGCGCGGCGTAGCTGCTTTGTCAAATGCCGGGATCCAAAGGACCCGGCCAGCCTCCGTCGCTTGCGGGCGGAGCAGGAGGTAGCCTGGATTTGTTCGCCCTATGTAGCGGCCCTGCGCAACAATGGCATGGCGAAGACGATGGAGGGTCCTGTCATTGAGCGGAACGATGGCCAGGGTTGGGTGCAGCTGTCCAGTCAGATGGTGATATACGAATACCTCCCCTCGGATCTGGAACAGTTTTGGCAGCAGCAGAGCGAGACGCTCCAGGAGGAGCAGCTGGAGGAGCTGCGCGGCCAGATTTTGCTCAAGCTCATTGAGGGTGTGGCCCATCTTCACCAAGCCCAGCTTTTGCATAGAGACATCAAACCCAGAAATATTATGGTGAATTGCCAGAATCTTTGCCCGGAAGCGGCTTGGCCTTTTCCAGAGCTGGATGTGAAGCTCACCGATATGGACGGTGCTCACGACGTGCACGTCGGCCCTCCGGCCTTTTATGTGAGGTCGCAGCCTTTCCAACCGGATTGGCCGCTGCAAAGCAGTGTCTGGGTGGATATCTACAGTCTTTGCATAGTAGCAATGTGGCTCTACGGCAAGGGGCGAACCGGCGACGTGGAATACGAGTTCCTGCGTCAGATAAGTAGCCGCCCTCTGTCGGAGAGAGAGCTTTTCGAGGTGATCGCCTCTGCCAATGTCCGGCTTCCCGCCCTCTTTCTGGACTGCCTAAAGCCAACACTAGAAACAGTGTCGCAGTGTCTGGGTAATAACAACGGGGCCGACGCATGGAGGAAGGGTATTGATGTCCTTTACAGCCTGCGGGAGCGCCTACACGATTACTACTTTGGAACGGCAGACTGGCGGCCCATAGAGCTTTTGCACCCCAGGAGTCATCAACCCCTGTGGAGCGCTGTTTTGCACATCGACCGGAACTACTGGCCCGTGCTAGGGCGGGGCTGTTGCTATCACGCGCTTTCCATGATGGACCAGGCATGGGTGGAGGAGAGCACGGCGGCAGAAGAGGAGCCAACCAGGATGGACAGCTGGAGCAATGCGGAGAGTCTGTCGGTCTACTACTACAAGAACAGCGTTAATAAAGGGGATGACTGCGAGCGGATTTCCTCGCCTCCGGAGATCTATTTGACCTGTGAGGACGCGGATGGTCTCTGGGGGAGCTCCCGGCTGAAGGCCAGTATATTTGGCTCTGTCCGTCGGGGAAGCACCTATGAGAACCGGCTCTTCGCTTCTCGGAAAAATCTCTCCTTTGGGGAAGACGCGGTGCTGTATGACGGCAAGCCTCTGTATATTCTGGGAGAGAACCGGCCTTTCCTGGAAAAAGTCCGGGTGCGGGCCATCCGCTTTCATGAGGAGGGGGAGATAAAACCGCAGCTGGTCTATCGGGATTCCCTCCGGAAAACGGGAACAGACGTCAACTTAGTATTACTGGTGGATTGCTGGGCCAGTCTGCGTGCCCCTTCCCGAAGCGTTAAGCTGCTGAACCAGATCGCAGAGGAGGTCCAAATCGGTGGACCCTTTCATCCCCGGTTTTATGGACTTGCCGTGAGACGAAATGGAAAACCCTCTCAGTCTTTCTGTGGTGGGAGAACCGAGATGCCGCCTGGCGAGCTGGCGGCGCTGTTCGCCAAAACAGCCAGCGGAATGCAGATCAGAAACGAGCTGAGCTGGGACAGAACTCAGCCGACGAATAAGCGCTATGCGTTTGATCCCCGCCTGCCCACCATAGTGATTGCCTGCCTGGAGCAAGGACCGGAGTGCGTTTTTGCATGGCAGAAGGAGGGCTGTCCGACGGGAGAATATTCTGCGCTTCGATGGGCGGCAGATTACATGCAAGTCTTTTTACCACCAGAGGCAGCGGAGAACCTGGAGCCTTGGGAGCCCCTGATGCCGCAGTTGGCCGCCGCCGTAAGGCCGGGAGGTATCTGTACCGTAACGCCCTTTGCACAGGATTCGGAGCAGCCAGACCCGGAGCGCCGGTGGTTAACTGCGATTCGCCACTACTGCGGTTGGATGTAAAAGGAGGATGGAAAAGATGAAAACCGTCACCCTGCGGGGAACGGGGAGCGTTCAGACTTGCACGGCCCGCCCCGGAGAAAAAGAATGGCTGGTAACCTGTAACGAGAAAGGCGCGGAACAAATTCGCCTCTGGGAAAGGGATCCAATCATGAAAAGCCTCCTGGGCGTCCTGAACGGCATTCGCCATATCCTGATACCCAGAAAGCTGCTGTTGTCCACAGACCCACCCCAATACATAGCGGATGTACCTGCGGGAACAGGACCCTGGTCATGTAGCGAAGGGGCATGGTTCTGCGCAGGGGAGCTGGAGGATCTCCGAACCCTGCATCAGCAGGGAATGGCGGTGGGAACACTGTGGCGGGCTGTCGCCAGCTTATGCGACACCTTGGGAAAACTTTTGAGCCTAGGAATTTGGGGCAGAGCAGATCGAGGGACGGTGCTGCTACGGAGCGATGGCGAAATCTGCCTAACTGGAATAACGGATTTTCAGGCGTATCAGTACCCCCAAATCTTTCCGCAGAAACGGTATGGCGAAGAGAACCCACAGACCACAGCCCTGCGTACACTTCTGGGGGGGCTGGCCCTCTGTATGGACGAACCGTCAGGAGACCGAGACGAGGACGATTCGCCCCTGGAGCTTCAACTGGGGCAGAACTGTACCGGAGCGCTCAGCACCCTTTTCCGCACAGCCTCCGACCTGCCCCCGGAACGTTTTTTGGAAGAGGCTAAGGATCTTCTCCTTACGACGGCTGGGCGCATTCGCAGGGGGAGCCCCCAACAAATGCGCCTGTACCTTGCGTTGCTGGGAGGTGACTGCCGCCAGGCGGAAATTCCAGCGCTGAGCAGCGTTGCCCGATGCTTTTGCCGCTGTGTAGAGGATCTTCACGAAACACTGTCTTTGCCACCGATGAGCACAGTGCTACTCTATCCCTGGGACGGGGTGGAGCTGTGTGAGCTGGACCCGGAGATCATTCCAGGTGTCAGTGCGCTTCCGTCCGGAGTGCCTCGGGAACGGCTGGTCCCTTTGGGCGGCCTGCTGGACAGGCTGGATCGGGAGTTGGAGCGGAACATAGAAGATGGCGGGGCTTCCTTGGTCTGTTATATCGACCTGTTGGCTTCCAAAGGCAACAGGTCGCTGAACTGCATGGAGCAATACCTACTGGAAAAGCTGAGCCGGAAGCGGAGGCTGGGAATCATTGACTCCATTCTTTGCGGAAACGATTTGCAGCGGCCTTCCCGCCTGCTGTCCCGCCTAGTGGAAAACTCAGAGGCCGATATTATAACTACTCCCGTTGCTCTGGAACGGAAAATGTACCAAGCCGTGAAAAATCTCTTGGAAGCACCATACTATAGTTTGGAGGCCCCGTATTTGGAGGAGAATGAGGACGAGTAAGCCCCCGGCAAAGTTGGTGGTTTGACGAGATCCTAATAAGGATCTATAACCAGCAGCCTCTGAAGGGACCCAAAGCCTGCCAGCTGATTCTCCTCTAATTGATGTCTGATATATTCTTGGAGTCCTTTCTTGTTGTGCCCCATAGTATCCACATTGTCATTTCCGGTGATAAAATGTAGGGTGTCGTGTTTACAAGAGTGGAAGGAAGTAGTAAAATGGAGACAACTCCCCCATGATTTTCCGCCTTATTTCAACAGTGCACAGTTTTGTCGTCGTATCCGAATCAGTGAGTTGGTTTTGGGTAGCGTAGGTGCTATTTCGCCTTCACCGCCAGTGTTTTCAACGACTTGACGGCCCTCGGACGTGAAAATCCGAGGGCTGCTAAATTTTACTGTTTGTCGGCTATTTTCCCAAGCAAGCGGGACTCGAACTCGCGCACCCACT
>OFGB01001388.1_pt1 | contig 14840 bp, 10 predicted proteins | sample 1521491 | NCBI WGS metagenome assembly OFGB01 (sample SAMEA3504095, study PRJEB24116) | mouse gut metagenome | biome: mouse gut; feature: mouse-associated habitat; material: faeces | place: Denmark | collected 2011
CCGTCGTGGATCCCATGGCAAACTCATCCATATTGGTCTTGCCCAGAATGACCGCGCCCGCCTTACGCAGATTCGTCACTGCCTCCGCCGTGTATGTGGGCACAAAATTTCCCAGCATCCTGGAAGCACAGGTCGTCCGCAGCCCTTTGGTACACAGATTATCCTTCACTGCCACCGGCACACCGGCCAGCGGCCCGGTCAGCTCTCCCGCCTCGATCTGCTTCTGTACCTCCTTCGCCTGCTCCAGCGCTCCCGCCCGGTCCACCGTCACATAACAGTTGTAGAGCGCATCTCTTTCTTCTATACAGGCCAGCATTTCTTCCGCCGCCTGCACCGCGGTAATCTGTCCTGCTCTGACAGCCGCCGACAGCTCAACCGCTGTCATATCCGCAATTCCCATATCCGTCAGCCTCCTTTCTCTCTACTCGAACGTTCTCGGCGCCACAAACATCCCGTCCTTCTCTTCCGGCGCATTCAAGAGCATCTGCTCTCTCATATCTCCATTCGTCACCACATCCTCCCGAAATACGTTCTGTACCGGAAAAACATGGGACATCGGCTCAACGCCGGTGGTATCCAGCTCGCCCATCTTATCGATACAGGCAAGCATCCTGCTCATATCCGCCCTGGCCTGCTCCCGTTCTTCCTCCGAGAGTTCCAGCTGTGCCAAAATTCCCACATGCGCTATCGTTTCATCACTTATAATATTTGCCATTGTCTCAGCTCCTCCTGCTCTTTTCCACTGCATCTGCGCTTTTCATGCTGCACCGAGTCCCATCTGCATCGGCATCTCCTACGCCCGGACCTTGATGTGCACTTCCCGCAGCTGCTGCTCCGTCACATCATTTGGCGCGCCGCACATCAAATCCTGTGCTGATCCGCTCATGGGAAAAGCGATCACCTCCCTGATGTTCTCCTCCTCCCTCAGCAGCATAATCATCCTGTCCACCCCGGGAGCCATACCCGCATGCGGCGGCGCACCGAACTGAAACGCACTGTATAATGCGCCAAATTTACTTTGCAGCATCTCTTTATCGTATCCCGCAATCTCAAAAGCCTTCTCCATCACATCCAGATCATGGTTTCTGACCGCTCCCGAAGACAGCTCCACACCGTTACACACGATATCATACTGGTAAGCCATCACCTCCAACGGATCCTTCGTCGTAAGCGCTTCCAATCCGCCCTGTGGCATGGAAAAAGGGTTGTGGGTAAAACAAATCCGCTTCGTATCCGGATCCCGTTCAAACATCGGAAAGTCGTTTACATAGCAAAACCGATACGCTTTTTGCTCAATCAGCTCCAGCTTCTGCCCAAGCTCCGCACGGATCTGTCCCGCATAAAAGGCTGCCCGCTCTTCTCTGTCCGCGATAAAGAAGATCGTATCTCCCGCGCCGAGTCCTGCCAGCGCTGCCAGCTCCTCCTTCTTTTCTTCGGGAATGAACTTGTCGATCGGCCCCTTGTAGCTTAAATCTTCCGCCACTTCCAGATAGCCCAGACCGCCCATGCCCAGATCCATGGCGAATCGCAGCAGCTTCTCATGGAATCCTTTGGACATCTGCCCATGTACCCGGATTGCCCGGACTGTTCTTCCATGGAAAGGTTTGAACGCACACCCCTGGAAAAATGCCGTCAGATCGATGATGCGCAGCGGATTCCTGAGATCCGGCTTATCGGTGCCAAATTGAAGCATTGCCTGCCGGTAACTGAACACGGGATAAGGCGCCTGTGTCACCCTGTATCCTTCCGGCGCAAATTTGCCGAAAACCGCGGACAACACTTCCTCGCCCACACGGAATACATCCTCCTGCGTGGCAAAACTCATCTCGAAATCCAGCTGGTAGAACTCTCCCGGTGAACGGTCCGCCCTGGCATCCTCATCCCGGAAACAGGGAGCGATCTGAAAATATTTATCGAATCCTGACACCATCAGCAGCTGCTTATACTGCTGCGGAGCCTGCGGCAATGCGTAAAATTTTCCTTTATATTTCCGGGAAGGCACGATATAATCTCTTGCCCCCTCCGGTGACGAAGCGCACAGGATCGGCGTCTGAATCTCCAGAAATCCCATCTGTGTCATCTTTTCACGCAGGAAGGCGATTACTTCGGAGCGGAAAATAATACTGTCCTTCACCTTCTGGTTGCGCAGATCCAGATAGCGGTATTTCAACCGTACCTCCTCCCTGGTCTCCCGGGAAGTCATGATCTCAAAGGGAAGCGGCTGGTAAACCCTGCCCAGCACTTTCACCTCATGAGCTTCCAGCTCGATGGTGCCGGTGGGAATCCTGGGGTTGTATGTTTCCTCGTCCCTGTGCTCGACCAACCCTTTCACGGATATACTCATCTCCCGGCTCAGGCCGTCCAGCAGCGTCGTGTCACGCATCACGATCTGCAGCACACCGTACATGTCACGCAGATCCACAAAGGATACGCCGCCATGATCCCTGATGTTTTCGATCCAGCCCGCCACCCGGATTTCCCGGCCGACATCGGACTCACTGATCTGTTGTAAGGTTACGTCTCTGTAGATGTTTCTGATTGTCATTGTTCTGGTCTCCTTTCGCTGACTGCCGTGCTCCGGAAGACAAAAAGAAAGTCCCGGAACACATCTCTGCATTCCGGGACGGATAGTTGTAGTATCCGCGGTACCACCCGCATTGATAAGCCGACACCTCCAACAAGGTGCTTCTTCGCCTTACCCACTCTTGACACTTAACGCGTGCAACGTATTACCCTAGTGTATCTTCCCGCCATCCGCTCCGGCCTCTGTGCCGGATATCACAAAATCACTCCGTACTCTGTGATGACCCTGCGGCATACAGTTCAGGTAATCTGCTCCGGAGTGTTCCCGTTCCCGGCCTTTCACAAACAGCGCTCTCAGTCGGTGACGCCGTATTCCTGTCGCTTCCCGCCGGGTGAGTCTCCTTCATCGCATTTCAAAGTATATAGTTTACATATAACACAGACAAAAACAAAAAACAACCTTTGTACTGAAAAAAATACAAAGGCTGTTTTATTCACTCGTTCTGTCAATGATTCGCAGGCCCGATGTACTGCGCATCGCCAAAGCCAAGCATCGGCAGGAACACTACCGGCAGGAATAAAATCCCGATGCCGTAAGCCGCTCCCTTGCCGAAAGCCTGCGCCAGCTTGATCCACATGATAATTGTGATCACCACATTCACACAGGGCACAAGACACAGCAGAAACAGCCATCCCGTCCCAAAGCTCATCTCAAACAGACAGTACATGTTGTAAAAAGGTATGATCGCACCCCAGCCCGGCTTACCGGCCTTGACGAAGATCTTCCACATACCGACCAGGCTGATGACAGCAACCGCAAGAACGATCACCATGTACACAACCAAAATACCTGTCGCAAGAGCATATGTCTCATCCATCTCGCTTCTCCTCCTTCACACACAAAAAATTATATTTATTATTTATAGTACCAAAATAAGACAGATATTTCAATAGACTTTTTCTGCCGGTTTTCTGGTCAGCTTTATGAAAATGGTACTATATTCCAGAATCGTTCTATATTCGAGACACTCCTGCATATAGTTTTCATTCAGCAGCTGACAGATCAGTTGGACGAAATCCTGATCTTCCTGCTATTTTACACGATAACGCCTCCACACCTCCTGAATGATCTCCGTTTCCTCTTCCAGTTCCTCTGCGATCTGCTCCATGCTTTTGCCTTTGCTGTGTTTCTTTTGAATCATCTGGAACAATTTATCTTCACCACCTCTGGTCATTCCTTCTTTTATTCCTTCTATTCTCCCCTCTTCAAACGTGTGCTGTAAATGTTTTTTCTCATCATATTCTGTCAGAAAGATCATATGCAATACCTCGCTTTTCTCCGTTTTCAGGATATCCGCAAGAATATCCTGTTCGATACAATGCTCTATCGCTGCCTGAATCGCTTCTTCCCGGCTCATACCCTTTTTTATGTTGGCCTCTGTTTCCGATACGAATTCAGAATATTCCCACAATCTGTGACATTTGTCCAGCAGTTCTTTATTATGCCCACGGTTTATGTTGATCACTTCACAGGTACATTCCAGACACCCTTGGCCATGTCCCAGCGAAAAAGAATCCGACAGATAAAGCGTTCGTCTGTCTTCAGCTATATCACTGCCGTTATAAAACACAATATATTCCGGTGTGGGCAGTTTTACCCGCGTTCTACCATAGACGTCGGCCTCTTCCACACCCAGCAGCCCTTCATACTGCTGTGCAAAATAAAACAATCCCCTGAGCGGCATATTCGGATTCCATGTACTTTGATGTTCATACAGATTCAGACGGCTGTCGATCATAAAAGACAGATCATTTTTCATCTTCATAAAAATAACGTCCTTCATCGTGACCACTTCCAGCGCCTCCGGATCTGTGTATGAACTGTCGTGCAAGGCATTATACAAGTCAAGCAGATATTTCTTATCATCAAATAAATAGCGGAACAGCTGGTCCTTGTGTTTTCGGTTCAGCCGGATTCTCCTCCACCATGCCCCGCGCTTAAACCACTGCTTTCGTTTTCTTTTTTCCATACACTTACCTCCATTATATAGATTTTTTCCTGTGTAATCAATTGGTTTGGGAAATAATTCCGGCTTTCGGAATGAATTCTGCCTCTGTCTCCAGCCGGAAACAGATCGGACAGTCTTTAGACTGGGTGTTGCCCCATAAGAATGATCGGACTTATGACCGACAGGATATCCTGTCCCCATTGTCCAACCCGAAACCATATCTGATTAGAATTATAGTATAAACGCATCTTCGACATTTGTAAACAGGTAAAGTCAAAGAAAGGCAGGGAAAAACCGGCATCCTCTGCCTTTCTTTCCCTGCTTTTCTGCTGCCTTCTATAAATCTGTCTATTTCATTTGTTCTGTCTGTCGGATAAAATCTTCCACTTCCTCCAGAGACGGAATCGAAGACTGTGCCCCTTTTCTCGTCACCACAAGCGCTGACACATAATTGGCGAAAACCGCCGACTCTTTCATGCTCTTTCCCTGCGCCAGCATCACGGCAAAAGCGGCCGTAAAGGAATCTCCTGCCGCAGTGGTATCCACCGTCTCCACTTGCAGAGCCGGTATCCTGCAGGCCGCTTCCCCTTCCGCCTCCAGATACACACCTTTCTCTCCCAGGGTCACCAGCACATGCTTCACGCCTTTCTTCCGCAGCCAGTCCGCCGCTTCCGGAAGATGCTCTTCTATATCCGCGATCCCGGTCAGCATCTGCAGTTCCGTCTCATTGGGTTTGATCACATCCACATACCGGTACAATTCCTCCGGAAAGTCCTTTGGCACAGGCGCCGGATCCAGGATCACCGTCTTGCCAAACTTTTTGCCCATCTTCGCGCCATACAGCACTGTCTCTATGGGAATTTCAAGCTGGAACATGATCACGTCCGCCTCTTTGAGCAGATCGATATGCGCATCAATATCCTCACAGGACAATGTGGCATTCGCTCCCGACACTACGACAATACTGTTATCTCCTTCGCTGTTGACAGTGATAAAAGCAACCCCCGTTGACGCATCCTGACGCCGGATGATCCTGGAAACATCCACACCGGCTTTCTGCAGGCTCGCCATCTGGATATCCGCATAGGTATCCTCCCCTACGGCCCCCAGCATGGCCACATCAGCCCGCAGGCAGCCGGCCGCACACGCCTGGTTGGCGCCTTTTCCGCCCGGAACCAGATGCATCCTGTCACTGATGATCGTCTCGCCCACTGCAGGCATATGATCAACATTGACCGTCATATCCAGATTCAGACTTCCTATAATCAATAGTTTCTTCACGAAACACCTCCTGATCGTGTCATTGTCATCCACAGTTTCCATCCCTCTCCACAAGGACAGGAACAGCCCTGCTCATACTATAAGATCACCCTTTGACGCCGCTGCTGGTGATTCCCTGTACAAAATATTTCTGCAGCGGCAGAAACAGAACAAGCGGGATCAGCGCCGAGAACATCGAACCGGCATACAAAGCAGACCACGCCGTCTTATGTTCCGTACTAAATGCCGTCAGAGCGATCTGCACCGTCCTGATCCCTTTCGAGCGGGCGATCAGCAGCGGCCAAAGATACGAATTCCACTGATCCATGAAGATCATCAGTGCCGCCGTGATAAAGATCGGTTTCGACAGCGGAAGCAGGATGGATCTGTATATTCTTGCAATCCCGGCGCCGTCAACCCTGGCGGCATCCAGCAGATCCGCCGGGATATCCCTGAAAAACTGAACAAAGAGAAACAGCACCAGCCCGCTGGCAATACTCGGCAGGATCATACCCTGATAAGTGTCCACCATATGCATGTTATCCACTACCTTATATAACGGCAGGGCAATGGCCTCAAACGGAATCATAAAGGACAGCAGCACCAGTGCAAAAAGCGGTTTCTTAAATTTAAAATCAAATACCGCAAAGGCAAAGGCGGCGACCGAATTGACGATACAGCCAAAAATAATGGAAATACCCGTCACAAGGATCGTATTTTTGACCGGTGTAAAAAAGCCATATTTCGCAAACAGATCTATGTATGCCTGAAATGTAAATTCTACCGGTATCAACGTGTGAACCGAAAAAGGCATAATATAGCTGAACAGTTCCGAATCATCCCGCAGAGAAGCCGAAATGCCCCAGATCAGGGGAAACAGCGTCAACACGGCAACAAAAAACAAACACAGATAGATCAAAAAATTTTTCAAATAACGTCTGTATCTTCTCGTCATCATTTCCCCTTTCTCCCCTCCTCCTTCTCATTCAGGATCGCCGCCTGGAACAGACAGATCAGTATGATCAGAATCAGCAGTATCACTACAATAGCTGATGACCTGGTCCTGTCACCATATTTAAAAGCCGACTGATAGGCCTCGTACATCAGCACATTCGTGCTTTCCTGCGGTCCGCCTCCCGTGATCACCTGCATCGGTACAAACAGAAGGATATTCGCGGTCGTATTCGCTACAAAAACGAAAAGCAGCACCTTTTTTAACAAAGGCACCGTGATCCTGGTGACCGTCTTCCACCAGCCCGCGCCGTCAATCCTGGCTGATTCATAAATCGCCACATCAATATTTTTCAGACCGGCCAGTATAAACATCATCCAGTATCCTACACCCTTCCATGTAGCCACCAGTACGATACACCATAAAGCCTGTGATTTGCTGATAAAGAAATCCTGCGAGGGAATGCCGAACATATTCAATATACTGTTCACAACGCCGCTGTTGGGGTTTAACATGATGTTCCATACCAGACAGGCGATCGTCAGGGAAATCGTCACCGGAAGATAAAAGATCGTGCGGAAAACACCGATTCCGCGGATCGTGGAATTTACCAGCAGTGCGATCAGAAAAGCGATCAATACCTGAAGCGGAATCATGACCAGATTGATCTTAATCGTGATCCACAGGGAATTCCAGAAAGAAGAGTCCGCGAACAGATCCGTATACGCTTCCAGGGAAAAACCCGAATCTATTATGAAACTTTCCAGCAGAGTCGTTATGATCGGATACAACTTAAAAACAAAGATCAACAGAAATGCCGGCAGGATCAGGACATAGGGGAGAAACTGCATTTTTTTAGATAAATGTAACATTTTTTCCTCCTTACTGGCAATACGGACAATGAGATAAACCAAAACAGCATTTATTTCATTGTCCGTAACAGGTGTATTATTTAAATTTCTCCATTGCCTTTTCTATCTTTTCTGCCGCGTTGTCAAGGGACTCTTTGACATCAGAACCGTTCTTAATGTCTTCCCATGTATTCTGAATGATCGTGTCATACTCGGTATACCCGGGAGTCAATGCTCTCGGAACCGCTGTGTTAGCCGATTCATAAGCCGCTATCTTCATATATTCCTGAGCGTCCGCGCTCTCCATGATCATCTCTGCGCCCGCTTTCGTTGCCGGCACATCACCGTTGCTGTTCAGCCACATGGTATTTCCTTCTCCAACGGACATATATTTGATAAATTCAGCTGCCAACTCTTTGTTCTTTGCGTTTTTCGGAATACCGAAATGCCAGCTTCCTGTGGGTGTTCCGACCTCACCCTCATGTCCGGAGAATGCAGGAACCGGCGCAAAACCGTACCCTGTCCACCCTTCTCTCTCACAGGTGCTCGCCATCCAGGAGCCATCGATAATGAAGACCACCTTGCCCGCACGGAAGAAGTCTCCCGCATCATCCGCCGATATGCCGCGAAGCGACACGCCGTCTTCGTACAGCTTCTGATACCAGGTCGCACTTTCCACCCATGCATCATCATTCACTACGCCCTGTGCCGTATAACCGTCATCGCCGATATTCTTACCGCCCATACTGTTAGGAAGCTGATTCATCTGATAAGTTCTGCTGACCTGTCCGAAGGTAAGTCCTGCAATTCCTTTCGAACCGTCAGGATCCACTACCGCCAGTGTCTGCTTCGCCATATCCACCACCTGATCCCAGGTCAGACGATTCTCCACATCGCTTTCCGGCACCGTCACCCCGGCTTCATCCAGAAGATCCTTGTTATACCACAGTAACTGTGAAGAACTGTTCATCGCCGGCGCATAGAATTTGCCGTCCCAGCTGCCCGCTTCCAAAGCCGAAGGGCTGAACTGCTGCTTCTCCTCTTCCGAGAAATATTCGTCTACCGGCACCACCCAGTCTTTTACCGCATAGGAAGCAACCAGCGGTACATCAATACCGATAACGTCATAGTCATCACTTCCGGCTTCCAGTCTCACCTGCAGCATTTCCAGATAATCCGCATGAGAATAAAGCTCAACATTAACGGTCGCTCCTGTTTCCGCCTCGAATTTCTCCACGATCGGATCCAGACTCACTTCCCAGTCACCCGCACCGGTATCCGCAAAAGTAATGCTCTGTCCCGCAAACGGCTTATCACCGCTGTCCGCCGCATCCGCTGCCGGCTCTGTTTCCGCCCCGCTGTCTGCAGCATCAGACACAGTTTTTGTTATCCGCTGCCGGAGCAGCGCTCTCGTTCGTACCCCCACCTGACGAATTTCCGCCACATGCGGTGAGGAGTCCCGTTACCATAACACCCGACAATAAAACTGCAAGTACTCTTTTCCTGTTCATCTTTTTTCCTCCCTTATCTGGCTAATTTATCAAACAGGTCTTCAAACAGCATATCCCTGTTGATCCCATATACATACTTGATAAAGTGTCTCGTCTTATCAATCGCCCATTTATGATCGTATTCCGGAATCGGACTGTGTTCGAGGCGTTCAAACATAAATTTCTCATCCAGAAGCCAGGCTACTGCCGTCACATCCCAGATCGCACGGCTCCAGCACTTGCCCTGGCCTACCAGTTCGGCTTCATTGACCGTATTCTCCAGCAGATAATCGCACAGGGCGTTCTTGCCTTTCAGCCAGTAGGTCAACTCCGGACCTGTGGTCGCGAATGCGGATACCACGCCCATACACGGCAGCTGTACCAGCGGCACGCCGCTGCCAAAAATGATCCTGGCCGCCGCCACATCCTGGTACAGATTGAACTCATGATTGTCATGCCACTCCAACGCATTGCCGCCAAGCCACACTACTACGATCTTCTTAATGATCTCCGGCTCAAGCAGGATCGCGGAGGCAATATTGGTGATCGCGCCGATCGCCACAACATACAGCGGGTTGTCCTCATCCCGCTCCATCGCCCTTCTGACAAGATCTCTGGCCGCCGGGGAATCCACCGCTTCTTCTTCACTGGGCAGATACATCGTTGAACCCCTGTAAGTCACTTCCTTGAATTCCGGACGCTCCATCAGATCCAGAACTTTCATGATCTCCTGATAGCTCTTCTCCATGCCGTCCCCCGGACCCGAGGAGTGGTGATTGTAAAAAGGCGCCGCGTAGATGGCCTCAAGATTCAGCTTATCATCGGACTTGATCAGATAGGCAAGCGCAAACTGATCATCGATCTCGTTATAAGTATCCGTATCGAGTATCACATCCACTTTGCCCTTCGGTTTCTCCAGACGTGAGACAAGTCTGCTCTGGTCGATCTGCTTCTTCTCCGGAAACAGGTGTATCATCTCCGCCCAGTCTGTCTTCTTCTTTTCTTCTCCCATACTTCTCCTTTCCCTGCAATGAAAATCTTACTGACTACCCTTCCGCTATTTTAGGAAATTATTTTCCTAAAATATTTTCTTATGCACCATATACTATATTATTTCTTTTTTCTTGTCAACAATATATTTATTATGATGGTAAAAATATTTTCAGAAACCATTTTCTTTATGCAGAATACATAATTACTGTTCTTATCTGCATTCCCTTCAGCAACAAATGATTAATTTCATTGAAAAGATTGGTGCGATACTATATAGTGTACTATAACGATTTACATATTTTTGAAACCGGCGGCTGATCGCCGCACACAACGGAGGGCTATATGACCATAAAGGAAATCGCCGGTCTGGCAGGCGTATCAATATCCACCGTCTCCAAGATCATCAACAACAAAGATCAGGATATCAACCCGGAGACCAGAAAACGCGTACTGAAAATTGTAAAAGAATATAATTATACCCCTTATGGAACTGTCAGGAACATTTCCCAGGCCAAAACCTTTCTTCTGGCTGTCCTTCTTCGCAGCTGCGACGAAAACAGTCCGTTTATCTATGGCGTTTTGCAGACTGCACAGGCATACGGCTATAATATCATGCTCTTCGACAGTCAGGATGACGCCACCATGGAATTAAGGCATATCACTACCATCTGCCGCAACAACGCCGACGGCCTGATCTGGGAGCCGGTCAGCGGTCAGAGCAGAGAATATGCGCATTATCTGTCGGAGCAGAACATCCCCGTTACTTATATCAATGCCCCGGCGCTGCCCGGCGCTTATCTGATCGACTTCGAAAAGATGGGATATGACCTGACTTCAAAGTTATTAGACCACAAGCACAGCAGGATCGGCTGTGTGCTGCAGGAAACCGATTTCCGTTCCACGCTTATTCTGGAAGGCTTCAAGAAATGTCTGTACGACCATCAGATCGGTTTCGAGCCCCAAATGGTCCTCCGTTATCCGGATGAAGCATTTCTGCCAAACATACTCAATTATCGTTTTACGGGTATCGTGAATCCGCATCTTGCATCTGCTCTGTTCCTCTATGAGCAGATGCGGAAGCTGCACTACCATATTCCCTTTGACCTGTCACTGGTCAGCCTGAGCGACGGAATCCGGGGACCGCTCCCCTACCCGTCTATTTCCTGCATGAGGATCCCGTACTGGGAATTTGGCTGTCACGTCTGCAGCCAGCTGATCAACCTCTGCGAAAAAAAGGCAACGACAGAAGCCCCTCTTTCCTTCAGCATCGAAAACATCCTGGACACCGAGGACAGCGTCAGCATACCGCCCTCCCTGCGCAGCAAGAAGATCCTGTCCGTGGGCAGCATCAACATAGACTCCACCTTTAACGTTGACTGCTTCCCACAGGCCGGCAAGACGGTGAAGATCTCTCAGGCCACCACGACACTTGGCGGAAAAGGCGCCAACCAGGCGGTAGGGGCCGCGAAGCTGGGACGGGACGTGACGCTGATCGGCAAGATCGGCAACGACGCGGACTCTGCTTTTATACTGGACATTCTGAATCAGGAAAATATTTCCACGCAGGGGATCAGGCGCGATCCCGGCCTGCCTACCGGCAAGGCCTATATCTATACGGACAACAGCGGTGAAAGCGCCATCACCATTATGGAGGGGGCCAACGCTTCCCTGTCGGCAGACTGCATCGCCCGCAGCCGCTATCTGTTTGACAATGCCGGCTACTGCCTTTTGTCCACGGAGCTGCCGATGGAAGCCGCCAAAACAGGCCGTCAGGCCGGTGCGCGCATCGTGATCAAACCGTCCGCACAAAAAAGCCTGCCGGAATCCCTGCTCTCCCTGATCGATCTGTTTATTCCCAACCGCAAGGAGGCGGCCACCCTTTGTCCCGACCGCGCTTCTATCGAGGAGCAGGCCAATTACTTTCTGGAAAAAGGCATCAAGACCGTGATCATCACGCTGGGCGAAGAGGGCTGCTACCTCAAGACCGCCGATATGGATAAATATTTTCCGGCCTCTTCCTTTATGGCGGTAGATACGACCGGCGGCGCCGACGCCTTCATTTCGGCGCTCGTTTCTTATCTGTCCGAGGGCTACTCTCTGGATCAGGCGATCCGCATCGCCACCTACGCGGCCGGATTCTGTATCTCTCATCTGGGCGTCGTTTCCTCTCTGGTAGACAAGCTGACGCTGGAAACCTATATCAGCAAGACAGAGCCGGAGCTTCTGCATCTCCATCACGACGGACAGGAAGAGGACCAGCCGCCGACGGCAGAATAGCGCAGGCGCAAACAGCACACCGCGGCGCACGGTTCCGCAGGCAATAAAGAAACAGCCTGTACGAAAGATGATTTCCGTATTTATTCTTACGAAAAATCATCTTTCATACAAGCTGTCCTACAGGCAGGCAGACCGGCATATAAGCTTGTGTCCCTGTTATCTCTTAACCGTTTTAAATGTAATCTCTCCCGTAAACTGCCCCGTCTCCTCCCCGATCCGCTCCGTCGGAAAGACAAACGTTGCATATTCCTCGAATGCCTTTTCGTTTCCCAGCGTCCCCACAAACGAACCGTTCACATAAAGGGTGGTCATGCCCGTTTCTCCGACCACTTTCAATTCCACCCATTCTTCCCGGGGAAGTTCGTATTCCCACGTATAGGTCCTGCCCTCCCGCGCAAAGCCGACGCGGCCGGTTTCCGGCTCCACCGCATAAAAGGCCCACGTCCCGTAAGCACTGGTACTTTCGGCGATGATCTGCGCACCATCCGCCTCCTCTACCATGGATCCTCTGGCCGACGCACCATCCGCCTCCTCTGCCGCGGCCACGCTGCCCGTGCCCGGATCGCCCTCTGTCTGTTCTACAGCCTGCCCCGCGTTTCCAGCCTGCCGGTTTTCTGTATATTGTCCGGCTTCATCAGACAGTTTCACCCGGATATCTACTTCATAATACGGCTCCAGCCCGGTCTCTTCGTCGTAGATTCTGTTTTTTCCTCCGCGGAGCTTTTCGGATGCCTGCCCGATCTGCTCCGCCAGAGCCATGAATGCCTCATAGCCTGACGCTGCCCGTTCTCCCCACAGCCCGGCCGAAAGCACGGGCAGCGGTTCCGCAAACCGGTCATACAGGTCATACTCGCTGATCCCCACATCCAGCCTGCCGCACATATCATTCCACAGCATGTAGACCGCTCCCAGCATCTGAGGAGAATACACCGGTATTTTTTCCAGCAGGTTATAGTCGTAGAACTTGTTCGGCTCCCAGTTATCATACAGGTCTTTCGTATCCAGATGGTCATAGCCGCCGCCCGGGATCACATACAGATGATTGTTCTGCATATTGATCAGCGAATAACCAGCCTCATACATCTCCCGCGGATCCGCCCAGACGGTACTCCAGATATTCATCTGCAGATTTTCCGGATCCGGCATCGTGGTACCCGGCATATTGCTCAGACTCCCCCACAGGCGCACAGTCCGGCCTTCGCTTTGCACAAGCTCTGCGATCTCCTGCAGATATTTCCTGTACTGCTCTCCGTCCCCGTAATACTCGTCCATGCCGATGTTGACGATCCCGGCATTCCGGAAAGCCGCGTCTTCTCCCGACAGCGCTTCCTGCCAGATGCTTTTGACAAACTCCACCGCCTCCCTGTTGCTTAAGTCGATCTGATCCACCGCTTCCGGTCTGGTCTTGAGCGCATAGGAAGGAAACCGCTGCGTGATCGACAGGGAATGGGCCGGCGTATCAATCTCCGGCACGACCGTCACGCCATAAGTTTTCGCCGTCTCGATAAAATGCGCAAACGCTTCCTTCGTGTATGCATACTCTGATGATGTCAGCTTCTGCCCGTCCTCCCCCACAAGGTCAGATTCCAGCCGAAACGCGCTGTCCGCCGTCATCGCCTGCTCGACGGAATCCGTCAGACCGCTTGTGCTCAGGATCTCATTGTCGTTCAGATGAATCGTCAGATCGTTCATTTTATAGAAGGACATGGTCTCCATCATGGCATACAGCGTATCCAGAGACACCGGCTTGCGCGCCACGTCTATCCCGAATCCGCGCACCTCATAGCGCGGATAATCCCGGATCTGTCCCTGGGGGATACCATTATTTCGGCTCAGGATCTGCAGCAGCGTCACCGTTCCCCAGCGGACACCCGTGTCAGTTTCTGCTAATATGACACACTTGTCACTTATATCACAGAAATATCCTTCCTCCCCCAGGCCTGCTGCCGCGTCCGCATACCCCAGATAGATATCCCCGGCCGCCATGTCCTCCACGCTGCCGCTTTTTACCTCCACGGGACGTTGTGTCACCGCCTCATACCCGTCCGCAAAAAGCGCTGCCACAGCTTCCAGCGCAGAGCCTTTTTCCACGATCACGCACAAATCTTTCGCCGGCACAAACCGGCCGCTGCCGCCCTTCCACTCCGCCAGAGCGGGGATGACTTCCGGGCAGGCATTCGGCGCAGACAGGTTCTCAAGGCCACTCTCCGGGCCGCCTTCCGCTTTGTCCGGTGCCTTGTCATCCTCATCCAGATATGACGGCACTGTCACTTTTTGTGCGATCTCCCTCGTATCCGACGCATCCTCCACACTGCTGACACGAAATCCCACTGTCACCTCTTTTTCCTGAATGGTCGGATAGATCACGCCGTCTTCTCCGATGATCTGTTCATAGTCAGCCCCCAGATAAGTAACCTCATAGTCTTCCGGCGCCTCCGGCATCACCAGATAACGGCCGCCCGCCTCCCCGCAGCCGATCCTGGCC
>OFGB01001399.1_pt1 | contig 14772 bp, 12 predicted proteins | sample 1521491 | NCBI WGS metagenome assembly OFGB01 (sample SAMEA3504095, study PRJEB24116) | mouse gut metagenome | biome: mouse gut; feature: mouse-associated habitat; material: faeces | place: Denmark | collected 2011
TGACAAAACGCTCGAAAAAGAGTATAATATTTGGGTAAAAGGCAAAGGCGTCTTTAGGTTATAAACTCTAAGGGTCTTTGTCTCTTTTTTTGTCAACAACTATATAGCATATAAGGGCAATGGTGTCTTTAATGTTTACGCATTAAAGCATCATTGCCCTTTTTTGTTTTCAAAGCCGTAAAGAATATTTGGAGGTACACAGAGATGACTAAGAAAGAACAGCTTTACGAAGGAAAAGCCAAAAAAGTATTTGCAACCGATGACCCGGAGCTCCTTATCGTTTCCTACAAGGATGATGCCACAGCGTTCAACGGGCTCAAGAAAGGAACTATCGTTGGTAAAGGCGTTATCAACAACCGGATGAGCAATCTACTAATGCAGCACCTTGAAAAGGCAGGTATCCCCACGCATTTTGTAGAAGAACTGAGTGACCGAGAAACACTTGTAAAGAAAGTGTCCATTGTTCCTCTGGAAGTTATTATCCGCAACATCGCTGCCGGCTCCTTTTCGGGGCGCTATGGTGTGGAGGAAGGCTTTGTGTTTGAAACGCCTACCATCGAATTTTCCTATAAAAACGACGAACTTGGCGATCCGCTGATGGATGAATATCACGCTGTTGCAATGAAACTGGCAACCAAAGAAGAAATTGAGACCATAAAGAAATATGCTTTTGGCGTCAATGAGCAGTTGAAAGCGTTTTGGTCAGAGTGTGGCGTAATCTTGGTGGATTTCAAACTGGAATTTGGCAGACTATCGGACGGCACTATAGTTCTTGCAGATGAGATCAGCCCCGACACTTGCAGACTGTGGGACAGCGAGACAGGAGAGAAACTTGACAAGGACCGTTTCCGCCGCGATCTTGGCGGAGTAGAAGCTGCTTATGCGGAAGTGATGAAGCGTCTTAGCGAACATATATAACGGAGGTGTGATTATGGCAAACTGTGCAATCGTAGGCATCAACTGGGGTGACGAAGGAAAAGGCCGCATGGTCGATTTGCTTACCGAGGATTATGATGTGGTCGTTCGTTTTCAGGGCGGCGGCAATGCAGGACATACAGTAATCAACGAAAAAGGAAAGTTCGCGCTTCATCTTCTGCCTTCGGGTATTTTTAGAAGCGGTGTCGTCAACATTTTGGGAAACGGCGTAGCTATGGATCCTGAAAACCTTTGGATGGAAATGCAAGATGTAATGGCAAAAGGGGTTGAAATTACGCCCGATAACTTAAAAATCAGCGATCGTGCCTCTCTTTTGCTCCCTTGGCACAGGAATATGGATGAACTTGAGGAAAAACGTCTTGCTGACAAAAAATACGGTTCTACCAAGCAAGGCATCGCCCCCTTTTATTCTGACAAATACCAAAAGAAGACCGTTCTTGCGGGTGAACTCTTCTACCCAGAGGAACTGAAAGTCCATCTTGCAGACCTGATGGAATGGAAAAACCTGACCTTGACGAAGGTGTACGGCGCAAAGCCGTATACGATGGAAATGATAGAAGAATGGCTTGAAATCTACTGCGAGAAGATCAAGCCATATGTATGCGATACCGGTGCATTTTTGAAGGAAGCACAAGCAAACGGCAAGAATATCCTTTTTGAAGCGCAGCTTGGCTCTCTCAGAGATCTGGATTACGGTATCTATCCTTATACAACCTCCTCCAACACAACGGCAGCCTATGCTCCCATTGGTTCGGGACTCCCGAGTACAAAGATAGACGATGTGGTAGGAGTTGTAAAAGCCTACTCCACCTGTGTCGGTGAAGGTCCGTTCGTGTGTGAAATGTTCGGTGATGAAGCCGAGGAGCTCCGCAAAAACGGATTTGAGTATGGAGCTAAAACCGGCAGACCCCGCAGAGTCGGTCCCATTGATATCGTGGCGACACGGTACGGTGTTGAGGTTCAGGCGGCAACGGCAATTGCTCTTACCAAGCTGGATGTGCTCAGCTATATGGATAAGATTCCTGTTTGTACCCATTATCTGCTGAACGGTGAGCAAACAGACCGTTTCCCGTTCCCATCCGCGCTGAAAAATGCAAAGCCGGTCATCGAATACTTTGATGGCTGGAAGTGCGATATCTCCGGTGCACGTAGTTGGGATGATCTTCCCAAAGCGGCACAGGAATATGTGACCTTTATAGAAAAACAAATCGGCTGTCCCATCAAGTATGTTTCGGTTGGTCCCGAAAGAGACAGCATCGTTATCAGATAAAAACAAGGAGATAGATCATGACTAACAGATACGAATCCCCATTATCATCAAGATATGCGTCTGAATATATGCTCGGACTCTTTTCCTCCGATACTCGATACCAAACCTGGCGCAGACTATGGGTGGCTCTCGCAAAAGCAGAAATGTCTCTCGGACTTCCTATCACACAGGCACAGGTGGATGAACTGTCCGAACATATTGCAGATATTGACTACGAGTGTGTAAGTCAGCGTGAAAAAGAGGTGCGTCACGATGTTATGGCACACGTTTATGCCTATGGGCAAGTTGCTCCGACAGCAGCGGGCATCATCCATTTGGGTGCTACCAGCTGCTATGTAACCGACAATGCTGATCTTATTATTTATCGGGATGCTCTGACGTATTTACGCTCAGAGCTTTTGGGCGTTTTAGCGAATCTTTCGGAATTTGCCGAAAAATACAAAGATATGCCTACTCTTGGCTATACTCACTATCAGCCTGCTCAGCTGGTAACGGTAGGCAAACGTGCAACACTCTGGATGCAGGACTTCCTTTCCGACCTTCATGAAATTGATTTTGCTATCGAAAACATCAAATTCCTCGGCTGCCGTGGCACCACCGGAACCGAAGCCAGCTTTGTGGAACTGTTTGAGGGTGATACGGAAAAAATAGACGAAATGAACCGTATGATTGCCGCAGACTTTGGCTTTGACGAATGCTTTGATGTGGCAGGTCAGACCTATCCCCGTAAAGTAGACAGCCGTGTTCTGAACGCACTTTCCTCCGTGGCACAGAGCTGTTACCGTATGGCAAACGACATCCGCCTTTTGCAACATGACCGTCAGGTAGAAGAACCCTTTGAAAAGAATCAGATTGGCTCCTCAGCAATGGCATATAAGCGTAACCCGATGCGCAGTGAACGTATTTGTTCCCTGGCGAGATACCTTATGGCGGATGCGATAAACGCACCAATGACCGCCTCAACACAGTGGCTTGAAAGAACCTTGGACGACTCGGCGAACCGCCGTATTTCTCTGCCTGAAGGCTTTCTCTGTGCCGATGCAATCCTGAGACTGACGCAGAATGTTACCAATGGACTTCATGTAAACGAGAAGATCATCGAAAAGACCGTAAAGGAATATCTGCCCTTTATCGCAACCGAAAATCTGATGATGGAGGCGGTCAAGCGCGGCGGCGACCGTCAGCAGATTCACGAAATCATCCGCAGATGCTCCATGGAAGCGACTGCAAAGATGAAAAACGGTGAAGAATGTGACTTACTTGCACGACTTGCAGCAGAAAAGGAATTCGGTCTTACCGAAGTGGAAATGACGGAGTTGCTTAACCCTGCCTCATATATCGGCAGATGCCCCGAGCAGGTGATGGCTTTTGTGGAGAAAGTCAAGCCTCTTCTTGCGGGCGCAGACGGAAAATCAGCAGAGATCAACTTGTAAGAAACGAGGTGACACAGTGGATAAGATTCTTGTTTTGGATTTTGGCGGTCAGTATAACCAGCTCATCGCACGGCGTGTTCGTTCTGAGCAAGTGTATGCCGAAATCAAGCCCTACAACAAAATTACGCCCGAAGAAATAAAAGAGAATGACTACAAAGGCATTATCTTTACCGGTGGACCGAACAGTGTATATGATGAGAAATCCCCTCATTACAATTCCGCTATCTTGGATTTAGGCATCCCGATTCTCGGCATCTGTTATGGTGTTCAGTTGATGGCGTATATGGCGGGAGGCGAGATCGCTTCTGCAGAAAACAGCAGTGAATACGGCAAAACCTCCGTGTTTACCGCAGAGAATGTTTTGTTTGTAGGGCTTCCAAGCGAAAGTATTTGCTGGATGAGCCATACCGACTTTGTAAAAACGCTGCCGAAGGGCTTTATTACCATTGCTCATACCGCAAAATGTCCTTGTGCCGCTATGTGTGACGAGAGCCGTAAGCTCTACGGGGTGCAGTTTCATCCTGAAGTTACACATACCGTTTACGGTAAGCAAATGCTTCACAACTTCATTTTTTCAGTCTGCGGTTGCAAGGCAGACTGGAAAATGGAGAACTTCGTTGAAACCGCCGTGGAAAAGTATAGAACTTCACTTGCCGGCAAAAAGGTGCTTCTTGCACTTTCGGGTGGCGTGGATTCATCGGTTGCCGCAGTTCTTCTGCATAAAGCAATTGGCAATAATCTGACTTGTGTTTTCATGGATCACGGACTGCTCAGAAAAGGTGAGGGTGATTTTGTAGAAAACACCTTTGGCAAGCAGTTCGGAATCAATTTGATAAGTGTCAATGCCGAGGACAGATTTCTTGATAAACTCAAAGGCGTTACCGAGCCTGAGCAAAAGCGAAAAATCATCGGCGAAGAGTTTATCCGTGTGTTTGAAGATGTAGCAAAGAAACTCGGCAAAATGGATGTTTTAGTGCAGGGTACCATCTATCCTGATGTGATTGAGAGCGGCAAAGGAGATTCGGCTGTTATCAAAAGTCACCACAATGTGGGAGGACTTCCTGATGTTATTGCATTCGATGAAATTGTCGAACCCCTCAGAGATCTCTTCAAGGACGAAGTACGGGAAACCGGAACGCAGCTTGGTATCCCGCACGAACTTGTCTGGCGTCAGCCGTTTCCCGGTCCCGGACTTGCCGTACGTGTAATCGGCGAGATTACAAAGGTAAAACTGGAACTGCTCAGAGAAGCTGATGCTATTTTCCGTGAGGAAATTGCAGGGGCAGGACTTGAGGGCAGTACCAATCAGTATTTTGCAGTTTTGACGGATCTTCGTTCAGTAGGTGTCATGGGTGATGCCCGAACCTATGGTTATACAGTAGCACTGAGAGCGGTCACTACTGACGACTTTATGACGGCAGAATGGACCAGGCTGCCCTACGAGGTGCTTGAAAAAGCCAGTAGCCGCATTACGAATGAAATCAAGGGTATCACAAGAGTGGTTTATGATATTACCTCGAAACCGCCGGCAACTGTGGAGTGGGAGTGAGTTTTATGACGAAATATATATTTGTTACGGGAGGCGTTGTATCCGGTCTTGGTAAGGGCATCACCGCTGCCTCTTTAGGAAGATTGTTAAAAGCACGTGGACTCAAGGTTGCCGCACAGAAGCTGGATCCGTATATTAACGTTGACCCCGGTACCATGAGTCCCTACCAACACGGCGAAGTATATGTTACCGAGGATGGTGCCGAAACCGACCTTGACCTTGGACATTACGAACGCTTTATTGATGAAGACCTCAACAAATATTCCAACCTCACCACCGGTAAGGTCTACTGGAATGTGCTTAATAAGGAACGCCGTGGTGAATATCTCGGCTCCTCGGTGCAGGTCATTCCTCATATCACGAATGAGATCAAAGAATTTGTTTACAGCGTGGGTAAAAAAACAAATGCCGATGTGGTTATTACCGAAATCGGCGGAACGATCGGTGATATCGAATCACAGCCGTTCATTGAAGCGGTACGCCAGATCTCTCTTGAAGTCGGCAGAGAAAATAGCCTCTTTATCCACGTAACCTTGGTGCCGTTTCTCAGAGGTTCGGACGAACATAAATCCAAGCCTACTCAGCACTCGGTAAAAGAACTGCAAGGCATGGGTGTGAATCCGGATATTATTGTTCTACGTTGTGATGAGCCATTGGAAGAATCCATATTCAAGAAGATTTCGATGTTCTGCAACGTAAAGCCGGACTGCGTTATTGAGAATATCACCCTGCCGAACCTTTACGAAGCACCGCTTATGCTTGAAAAATCAAACTTTTCTTCGGTTGTTTGCCGTGAACTTGGAATAAAGGCTCCTGATCCCGATCTTGCAGAATGGACTGCAATGGTAGATCGTATCAAAGGAAGAGCAAATTATGTGGACATTGGTCTTGTGGGTAAGTATGTGGGCCTTCATGATGCCTACCTTTCCGTAGCTGAGGCACTTCGACACGCAGGATATTATCATAACACCCATATCCGCATTCATTGGATCGATTCTGAAGAAATCACGGCAGAAAACACCGATGAAAAGCTGGCAGACCTTGACGGTATACTTGTGCCCGGAGGTTTCGGCAGCCGTGGAATCGAAGGTATGATCCTGGCGGCAAAATATGCAAGAGAAAAGAATATCCCGTATTTTGGCATCTGCCTCGGTATGCAAATTGCCGTGATTGAATACGCGAGAAATGTTCTCGGCATCAAGGACGCAAACTCCGGTGAATTTGACGAGCTGACAAAGCATAATGTGATCGACTTTATGCCCGGTCAGAGCGATGATATCGACAAAGGCGGTACGCTTCGACTTGGGGCTTATCCCTGTAACATCAAGTCGGATACTACGATGGAACGATGTTATGGCTCGGTAAATATCAGTGAACGGCACAGACATCGCTATGAATTTAATAACGATTACCGTGAAGCCTTTGAGAAAGCAGGTCTTACTCTCAGCGGCACTTCTCCTGACGGAAGACTAATTGAAACAGTAGAGCTTACTGAGAGACCCTTCCATGTAGGTGTTCAGTATCACCCTGAATTTAAGAGCAGACCCAATAAAGCGCATCCCTTGTTCATAGGCTTTATCGGCGCAGCATTTGAACGAACAACAGGAGGTGAATCATGATGTCATCAGAAGCAAAGCTTCATGAAGAATGTGGTGTATTTGGTGTTATCGCACCGGAAATCTGTGATGTAGCGAGCATTTCCTATTATGGATTGTATGCACTCCAACACAGAGGTCAGGAAAGCTGCGGTATTGTGGTAAATGATGACGGTGTATTTGTTTCCCATAAGGATATGGGACTCGTCAGTGAGGTTTTTTCGTCCGATGTTTTATCCCGTCTGCCCAAAGGTACGATGGCAGTTGCTCATGCACGATACGGTACGACAGGTGGTACCAATCGAAATAACTGCCAACCGATCGAAGTGAACCATCAGAAAGGCCGAATGGCATTGGCGCACAACGGCAATCTTAGCAACGCTGTTGAGCTTCGTAATGAGTTGGAACTTTCCGGGGCGATCTTCCATACCACCAGCGACACCGAAACCATCGCCTATATCATTACAAAAGAAAGGCTGAAAGCACCGTCGATTGAGGATGCAGTCAGTCAGGCAATGAACACGCTTGACGGAGCTTATTCCTTAGTGCTGATGTCGCCGCAAAAGCTGATCTGCGCAAGAGACCCTTACGGCTTCCGCCCTTTATGCTATGGCAAGACCGCTGACGGTATATATGTGGTAGCCTCCGAAAGCTGTGCCATCAAGGCGGTCGGTGCCGAGGTAGTTCGTGATGTAGAGCCGGGTGAAATTTTAGTGTTCAGTAAAAACGGTGTGGTGTCACGCCGTGAGCACTGTGGCAAAAAAGATAAAAAGCTCTGTGTTTTTGAGTATATCTATTTTGCCCGTCCCGATTCTGTCATTGACGGCATTTCGGTACACGCATCTCGCGTGAGAGCGGGAAAAATACTTGCAAAAGCCCATCCTGTAGAGGCGGATGTTGTTATCGGAGCTCCCGATTCGGGACTGGATGCGGCACTCGGTTTCAGCCAGGAATCCGGTATCTCTTACGGCATCGGTCTTATCAAAAATAAGTATATCGGCAGAACTTTTATCTCGCCCGGACAGGGGGCAAGACTTGACGGAGTAAAAATCAAGCTTGCTGCCGTTAAGGAAAGTGTAAAAGACAAACGTGTGGTTTTAGTGGATGACTCTATCGTTCGCGGCAACACGATGGGACGTGTCGTAAGACTGCTTCGTGATGCCGGTGCAAAGGAAGTTCATGTTCGCATATCCTCACCACCGTTTCTGCATCCGTGTTACTACGGAACGGATATTGATTCCGAAGAACATTTGATTGCCTGCAAATACAACATCCCTGAAATTTGTACCCTTATTGGTGCGGATTCTTTAGGATACCTTCCGGTAGAAAGTTTATGCGCTCTTACAGGAACCCACGGTTTTTGCAGTGCTTGCTTTAACGGTGATTATCCCACCAAGATTCCGACAGATACCCGAAAGGATCGATTTGAGCAGCGGTTATCAGACAGGCAGAAAGAGGTATAAAGATGGTAAAAGAATTTGACAGAAAAATTATTTTGGAGGACGGACAGGAGTATTACGGGTACGGCTTTGGCGCACATAATGAAAAGGTGTGCGAAATCGTCTTCAATACCTCTATGGTCGGGTATCAGGAGATACTGTCCGATCCTTCCTATACCTACCAGGCTGTCGTTATGACCTATCCGCTGATTGGCAACTACGGCATGGCGGATGATGACTATGAACGGGATACGCCTACTCTTGGTGCACTTGTTGTCCGTGAATATAACGATGAACCCTCCAATTTCAGAAGCACCGCCACCTTGTCGGAGGTTATGGAGAAATTCGGCATCCCCGGTATATACGGCATTGATACAAGAAAGCTGAACCGTTCTATCCGGGACTTTGGCTCTCGTAAGGTACTGATAACCGATATTTTTACCCCCTTGGAAGAAGGAATTGCGAAGCTGAAATCTACTGACATCCCCACCGATGCGGTATCCCGTGTAAGCTGTGATAAGATTATGATTTCTTACGCAGAAACACAAAAGTACCATGTGGTAGCTATTGATTGTGGAATGAAAATGAACATTGTGCGGTCATTGAATAAGCGCGACTGCAAAGTAACGATTGTACCGTGGAATACTCCGGCAGAAGCTATTATGGCACTTGATCCCGACGGCATCTTTATTTCCAACGGCCCCGGTGATCCTACCGATGTGCCTGAGACCATCCAAACTATTAAGAACCTGCTCGGTAAATACCCGATTTTCGGTATTTGCCTCGGTCATCAAATTATATCCCTGGCTTACGGAGCAAAAACTTATAAACTGAAATTCGGACACCGTGGTGGAAATCACCCGGTACGAAATTTGGAAACCAATAAAATTGAAATCACTTCGCAAAATCACTCCTATGCGGTGGATGCAGACAGCCTAAATGGTACGGATTTGATCGTTACTCATATCAATCTGCTTGACAAAACCATTGAGGGTGTGAAATGCGATAAAGATAAAGTATTCAGTGTGCAGTACCACCCTGAGAGTGCGCCCGGTCCGCAGGACAGTGCCTATCTCTTTGACCGATTTATAGAAGTAATGGAGGAACAAAACAATGCCTAAGAGAACAGATATAAAAAAAGTGCTTGTTATCGGTTCCGGTCCTATCGTAATTGGTCAGGCGGCGGAATTTGACTATGCGGGAACGCAGGCTTGTCTTGCCTTAAAAGAAGAAGGTTATGAAGTCATTCTTTGTAACTCCAATCCCGCAACCATTATGACCGATACCTCCATTGCAGATAAGGTGTATATGGAGCCGTTGACACTGGAATACATTGCAAAGATCATTCGCTATGAGCGCCCCGACGCCATACTGCCCGGTATCGGCGGGCAGACGGGTCTGAACCTTGCAATGCAGCTCGAAAAGAAAGGTATCCTTGCCGAGTGCCGTGTGGAATTGCTCGGAACCCGAAGCAGTTCTATTGAACAAGCCGAAGACCGTGAGATGTTCAAAGAGCTCTGCGAGGAATTAGGTGAACCCGTACTTCCTTCCGATATTGCAAGCTCGATGGAAGAGGGCTTGGCAGTTGCACAGAAAATAGGGTATCCTGTTGTTCTTCGTCCTGCATTCACGCTCGGCGGTACGGGTGGTGGCTTTGCCGACAACGAGGCGGAATTCCTGCCGCTGATGAAAAACGCCCTTTCACTCTCTCCGGTAAGCCAGGTGCTTATTGAAAAGAGTATCAAGGGTTATAAAGAAATTGAATACGAAGTTATGCGTGATGCGAACGACACAGCCATCACCATTTGTAATATGGAAAACCTCGATCCGGTCGGTATTCACACCGGCGACTCCATCGTAGTTTGTCCTTCGCAGACACTTACCAATAAGGAGTACCATATGCTCCGTGACAGCGCACTCAAAATCATCCGTGCGCTCCAGATTGAAGGCGGCTGCAACGTGCAGTTTGCACTTGACCCGAACTCTTTTCAGTATTATCTCATTGAGGTAAATCCGAGAGTTTCTCGATCTTCCGCACTGGCTTCCAAAGCAAGCGGTTATCCCATCGCCCGTGTATCTGCAAAGATCGGTGTAGGTATGACGCTGGATGAAATTCAGATTGCAAACACGCCTGCCTCCTTTGAGCCGACACTTGACTACGTGGTTACAAAAATGCCACGTTTCCCGTTTGATAAATTTGCTGATGCCAACAACGCTCTTTCCACGCAGATGAAAGCCACCGGTGAGGTTATGAGCATCGGCAGAACGGTGGAAGAAAGTCTCTTGAAAGCGGTACGCTCTTTGGAAATCGGACTTTGCCATCTGCATCACCGTAAATTTGACGGTATGAGCGAGGGTGAGCTGCTTGATTATATCAAGATCGGAACCGATGACCGAATCTATGCCATTGCCGAGCTTCTGCGACTTGGAACAAGTGTTGACAGCATTGCCGAAGCAACTGCGATTGACCGATTTTTCATCCGAAAACTGCGGAACATTGTGGAGGAAGAAAAAGAAATCAAGGATAACCCCAGTGATCTCAAGGTGCTTCGTGAGGCAAAGAAAGTGGGCTTCTCCGATAAGGTGATTGCTCAGTTCTGGAATATGCCGGAGACCGAGATATTCGCATTAAGAAAAGCAAACGGTATTATTCCGGTTTATAAAATGATCGACACCTGCGCTTCTGAATTTGAAAGTTATATTCCGTATTTCTATTCCACCTATGAGGATGAAAACGAGTCGGTCATTTCGGATAAAAAGAAGGTTATCGTGCTCGGCTCCGGGCCGATCCGCATCGGTCAGGGCGTAGAGTTTGACTACTCCACCGTTCATGCGGTGCAGACTATTAAGGCATCGGGTTATGAAGCAATTATCATCAACAATAACCCTGAAACCGTTTCCACCGACTACACCTGTTCCGACAAGCTTTATTTTGAGCCGCTGTGCGTGGAAGATGTTATGAACATCATCGAGATGGAACAGCCGGAGGGTGTTATTGCAACCCTGGGCGGTCAGACTGCTATCCATCTGGCAGAACCTCTCAGAAACCGTGGAGTGAAAATCATCGGCACCGACTGCGATGCTATTGAGCGTGCGGAAAACCGTGATGCCTTTGAAAAACTGCTCATTTCCTTGAACATTCCGCAGCCGAAAGGTCAGGCAGTAACCAGTATCGATGCCGGCATTCAGGCAGCTGAAGAAATCGGTTATCCCGTGCTTGTCCGTCCCAGCTTTGTGCTCGGTGGCAGAGCTATGCAGATCGTCGCCAAGGAAGAAGCGCTTCGTAATTACCTGAAGACTGCCGTAGAAATTGACGAGGATAAGCCTGTTTTGGTGGATAAGTACATTCGCGGCAAAGAGGTTGAGGTGGATGCCATCTGCGACGGCAAGCGCGTATTTGTACCCGGCATTATGGAACTTGTGGAGCGAACCGGTGTGCATTCCGGTGACTCTATCAGTGTGTACCCGTCTTACAGCCTTTCGGATAAGGTAAAAAAGACCATTCTTGACTATACAGAAAAACTTGGACTTGGTATTGGTATCATCGGTCTGTTCAACATTCAGTTTATTGTAGATGAGCATGATGATGTGTATATTATCGAAGTCAACCCGCGTTCTTCAAGAACTGTACCATTTTTATCAAAAGCCACCGGATACAGCCTTGCGGATATTGCGACTCGCTGCAACCTCGGTATGTCTCTCGCAGAGCAAGGTATCTTTAATATCTACCCAAAGGAAAAGGAACGTTATTATGTAAAGGCACCTGCGTTCTCTTTCTCAAAACTTCGGGGAATGGACGCCTATCTCTCACCCGAAATGAAATCTACGGGTGAGGCGATTGGCTACGACAAAAAACTACACAGAGCCGCATACAAGGCGATGGTAGCCTCGGGACTTACGCTTCGCAACTACGGAACCGTCATTGTCAGCGTTGCCGATGAGGATAAAGAGGAAACGCTGCCGCTTGTCCGCCGTTTCTACAATATGGGCTTTAATATTGAAGCCACCACGCTGACAGGCGAATTTCTGAAGGCAAACGGTATCCGTACCCGTATCCGCCATAAGCCCAGCGAAGGCAGCGAAGAAGTTCTGGATTCCATCCGTGCCGGCTATGTCAGTTATGTTATCAACACCCGTGCCATTCTTTCGGGAAAACACTTTGGCGACGGTATCGCTATCCGTCAATGTGCGGCACAGAATAATATTACGATGTTGACCTCACTTGATACGGTGAGAATGCTTCTTGACGTGTTGGAGGAGGTTACGCTCGGGATCTCTACGATTGATGCAAAATGAGGTGAACCTAATGAAATTTACAAAAATGCACGGGCTCGGCAATGACTATCTGTATGTTTACGGAGATGTGCCCGAGAATATTGCAGAGCTTTCGCAAAAACTATCCGAGCGGCATTTCGGTGCAGGCTCGGATGGGATGATCTATATTTCAAAATCGGATATTGCCGATTTTAAGATGCGGATCTTCAATGCAGATGGAAGTGAAGCCAAAATGTGCGGAAACGGCATCCGCTGTGTCGGAAAATTCGTTTATGACAAGGGCTATACAGATAAAAAGTTTATCAGCATTGAAACATTATCCGGTGTTAAATATCTGACACTGCAGGTTGCAGGCGGCAAAGTTAAAACTGTTGCAGTAGATATGGGACAAGCAAAAGCAGAAATGCCGATTAACCTAACGGTCGATGGTGAAACGGTATCGCTTATTCCCGTGTCTGTTGGCAACCCCCATGCAGTTATTTTTGTAGATGATATTGAAAAAGCACCGCTTACCAAACTTGGACCGATAATCGAGCATCACGAAGCCTTTCCTGACGGTGTGAATGTGGAGTTTGTGGAAGTGCTGGGAGCAGATAAACTGCGTATACGGGTATGGGAACGTGGCAGCGGTGTTACGATGGCGTGTGGAACCGGTGCCTGTGCATCCGTTATGGCTGCGATTGCCGCAAAGCTTTGCCATTATGATGAGACGGTTTCTGTCTTGCTTGACGGAGGAACGCTCAAAATTCAAATTGCACCCGATAACACCGTTCAAATGACTGGTCCGGCAGAGACCATATATGAAGGAGAAACAGAGATATGTTAAAACCAAATACAAGATATAAGGAACTGAAAGACACCTATTTATTCAATACGATTTATCGAAAGACGAATGAATATCTGGAGGCAAACCCCGACAAACAGTTTTAAGAATGGGTGTTGGCGATGTATCCCTCCCACTTTGCGATGCAGTCATAAAAGCACTTCACAAAGCTGTTGACGATCAGGCACGTTTCACGGGTATATGCCAGAGGTGGGTGCTGCCGAACTTCGCCGTGCCATTGAGGGCTATTATAAGAAAATGGGTGCGAACGTTACCGAAAAGGATATCTTCGTTTCAAGTGGTGCCTGCGATGACCTCGGCGATATTTTAGAGCTGTTCGATCAGGATAATACCGTTATGGTAATCGAACCGGCATATCCCGAATATGTGGATACCAATATCCTTGCGGGAAGAAAGATTATTCACTTGGCATCCGGCGAAGAAAACGGCTTTTTGCCCGAACCAGGTGAAGAAGCAGAAGCGGATATCCTCTATATATGTTCACCGAATAATCCTACCGGTGCTGTGTTTAATCGTAATCAACTTCAGGCTTGGGTGGATTTTGCCAATGAGATTGGTGCCGTTATCCTGTTTGATGCTGCGTATGAAATATTCATTGAGGAGGAGAACATTCCGCACAGCATCTATGAGCTGGATGGTGCCGACAAGTGCGCCATTGAAATCTGCTCACTTTCCAAAACAGCAGGCTTTACCGGTACACGTCTCGGTTATACCGTTGTTCCTTGTAATCTTGTGCGCGGCGGTATGAACCTGAATGAGATGTGGTCGCGTAACCGTGAAACCCGAACAAACGGCGTTTCTTACATCCTTCAAAAAGGTGCCTTGGCGGTATTTACAACGGAGGGACAGCAGCAGATCCACGATAATCTTTGCATATATAAGGAAAATGCTTCCTGCTTTATAGAGGCGCTGAATGCTGCAGGCATTTGGTACACAGGTGGCAAGAACTCACCCTATATCTGGATGAAATGCCCCGACGGTATGAGCGGTTGGGAGTTCTTCGATTATCTGCTTCGTGAAATTCAGGTCGTAGGTATTCCCGGTGATGGCTTTGGTGAGTGCGGAAAAGGCTATTTCCGTTTCTCCACGTTTGGAAAACCCGAAGAAACCAAGGAAGCGGCAAACAGACTCTGCAAACTACTTACAAAGGAGTAAATGAGATGAAGGTTTCGTGTTTGCAAATGAATATGAAGCTCGGTTGTCCGGAGGAGAATTTTGCACACGCAGAACAGTTAATTTGTAATGCGATGAAGGATAACGCCGACGTATTGGTATTGCCGGAAACGTGGAATACCGGATTTTTTCCGAAAGAAAACCTTGCCGAGTTGTCCTGCAGGAAAGGCTATGAAGTAAATACCCGTATTGGAGAACTGGCAAAAAAGTATAAAGTAAATATTTTGTAAGAACCGGCAAAACCTTGTGAAACAGCGC
>OFGB01001412.1_pt1 | contig 14653 bp, 15 predicted proteins | sample 1521491 | NCBI WGS metagenome assembly OFGB01 (sample SAMEA3504095, study PRJEB24116) | mouse gut metagenome | biome: mouse gut; feature: mouse-associated habitat; material: faeces | place: Denmark | collected 2011
ATAAACGCTGAAGGCATCTAAGCGTGAAGCCCCCCTCAAGATGAGATATCCCTGCGTAGAGCAGTAAGACCCCTTGAAGACGACAAGGTAGATAGGGCGGAGGTGGAAGTGCAGTAATGTATGGAGCTGACCGCAACTAATCGGTCGAGGGCATGACCAAAGGTGGATAGGTATAAGAAAAAGATGGATGATAAGAGAAAGTTTAGTTAAGATTTCTTGTATGCAGTTTTGAGGGTACATAATATAATATGCCAGAAAAAAGTGATTGATGGGAGTCAGTCACTTTTTTATGTAGTATAAAAGAACTCGATTATATCGTTGTTATTGATGGGGTGTCAGAAAACCGCATTTCATATGATATATTTTCCATGAGGGGAAAGAGTATATATGACAGCAATTTAATCATTCGGGCACCCCATATAAATATAAAAAAGTTAACTCAGCACCTTACATATGCCTTGAAATTTTAAACATATATAGAAAGAATTTTGTCCAAAATATGAAAGGAAACCTCTTCTTTACTCATTAGAGAAAGCTCTGTGACATCATCCGGAGTAATTATCGTAACAATATTCGTATCCGTTTCAAAACCTGCTCCAGGCACTTTTAAATTGTTTGCAACTATCATATCCAGATTCTTCCGAATCAGTTTCTTTCGGGAATTTTCCAGCATATGTTCTGTTTCCATAGAGAAACCGCACAGAAATTGTCCCGGCTTCTTATGTTCCCCCAAGTATTTCAGAATGTCGCGGGTGCGTTCCAAAGGGATAGACAGCTCAGAATCCCCTTTCTTGACCTTTTCTGTGGCAATCAGGGCCGGACGGTAATCGGCTACGGCGGCGGCTTTGATAATTAAATTCATGGAATCACTGCGTGAAACGACAGCATCATACATATCTTCGGCTGAAATAGTCGGAACCACATCCACAAACATCGGTGGCTTCAAGGCAGTCCTGCCTGTTACCAGAGTGACGTCCGCCCCGCGGAGCATACAAGCCTTGGCGATGCTGTAACCCATTTTCCCGGATGAATGATTGCTAAGAAAACGCACAGGGTCGAGAGACTCCAGGGTGGGACCTGCGGTCACGAGAACCTTCATGCCAGCCATGTCTTTGGTACAGGCGCAGCTGCGAAGAATGTGCTCATACAAAACCTCCGGTTCCGCCATCTTTCCGGCGCCCACATCGCCGCAGGCAAGCCGTCCGCTTGAAGGGGAAATGATTTCCATGCCATACCTCCTAAGAAGGGCGAGGTTCTCCTGTGTGACCGGATTTTCGTACATACCGGTATTCATGGCAGGGGCGATGAGCTTGGGGGCTTTACTAGCTAATATGGTGGTTGTAAGCATATCGTCGGCAAGCCCATGTGCAAGTTTGGCAATCACATTAGCGGTTGCCGGTGCGACAATAATCAGATCCGCTTTCTTAGCAAGGGCAACATGTTCTACTTTAAATTCAAAATTACGGTCAAATGTATCCGTAATGCATTTGTGCCCTGTCAGGGATTCAAAGGTAATAGGATTGATAAAATTAGTTGCGTGTTCCGTCATGATAACACGGACTTCCGCCCCGGATTTCACCAGAAGGCTTGCAAGGGATGCACTTTTATATGCGGCAATACCACCGGTAACTCCAAGTAGGATTGTTTTATTGTTCAGATTCATAATGGTTCCTTTCCAGACATTTTTGTAAAATAATAATATTACTATAGCCTGTTTAGAAAAATCTTGCAAGAATAAAATAGACTTTAGAAGGAATGCATGATAAAATAAATAAATGCAACGTGTAAAGTAGCGGGGCAAATGTTACAAAAAAATATGAGATGAGGTTTCATGTATGAAAAGAATTATGATTGGTTTTATCGCAGCAGTAAGTATTGTATTTTCAGGATGTGGAGATAAGCAGGAGAAGAAGGAGCCGTCAGACACGGCTGGGCAGGAGATTTCTTCGGAGACAGAGGGCGCAGATGTGGCTGCGGGAGAGAACCTGCAGGAAGAACTGGATGAGAATGTAGGTGCAGATGAAAATGAGGTTGACGGAAATTCGGTTCTTTCTACAGAGGATGGAAGTGTTAAGATTTCGGTTTCCAGACCGGAAGGATTTGAAGAAGTTGAATACAGTTCCGAACAACAGGTGGTATTTCAGCGGATGGGTGCGGACGGCACAAGCAGTACACAGATTAACCTTAGGCTGATGACGGAAGACGAGAATGCCGTATTCACGACGGCAAAGCAGGAAGTAGAGTATCTCTTGAGCGCCAATACGGATGAGCAGGGGGCAACTGTAGGGGAAGTGCAGGCATTGGCAGAGGGAGAGCGGCAGTGGTCTTTCTTTTCTTATTCACTGGCAGGTGAAGAAGGTTATAGACTGTGGACGAGTCTTTCTAACGGATGTATCCTTTCCTGTGCTGTGGAGAATATAGGAAGCGGGCTTGAGCCCCTTACTCCGGAAAGTCTGGTTTCGATGCTGTCAAGTATATGCCAGATATGAAAAAGGGATAAGGGCATTTCCGATAGATGTACTTAGTAAATTGGCTGACTATTATGAGTTGTATTCTCTGTCTAAGTACTTATAATATTAACCAAGATCGGAGATGCAGCGGATGAATGTAGTAAGAAAAGAAGAGGATTATAAAGAAACACATGTGCATGGTATTCTGTCACATCCATCATGATATCTGTTATTTTAGAGATATGTTTCTGAAGGAACTCAATCATTTCTTTCTGTTTCTCTATGACTCTGCTTTGGAGCCGGAGTTCCCTTTCCTGGCCTGCAAACGGTTCATTGCGCATGGCAATCTCTTTCTTTAAATCCGAGCTCATGGCATTCCCTCTCTTTCCAGTAATAGTATAGCAGAAAACCGCGAAACTGGCGAATTCCGGGACCAAGACAACGAGCAATCACAGAAGGGGTGATATATCATGGCGTTGACAAATGAAGATTTACTAGCAATCTCTCAATTACTGGATGTTAAATTAGACGCAAAATTAAAGTCAGAATTGCAACCGTTGAAGGACGATATCAGAGACATCAAGCTGTATCTTGAAAATGTTACTGATAAAAATATTCAGTTGCTAGCAGAAAACTATGTTCCGGCAGCGAAACGATATGAAAAGCAGTTCCAGAAATACAGGCAATGCAAGCTGACATTGATATCATGAAAAAAGTTATTTCTGACCACAGCGAAAAGCTAAAGAAGATTTCATAACCCCATCATAACAACTACATAACTTATATCACCAAAGAGTGTAAAGTCTTTATTGAATTATCAACGGTACAATTTGTACTTCTGCTCAAGATACACCAGTTCTTATACTGCTGTCAGATAACGAATGTAGAATCATGATACTTAATTTTGCTATATGATTAGTAAGTCTAACCGCACAGGTGGAAATTATTTACAGAGTAATTTACGAGAGTAAATTGCGCTGTAATATGTCTGTCTTTATTAATAAGGTTATATCTTTATTCTGTTCAGTTGACCATTACTATTTACTAAAGTTGAAAATTAAAAAATTTATATTTAGTGTTTTTTATATGTACACTGAACTCTCGTAATAAAAATTGGAAGGAGAATGCATTATTAGTAAAACAAAGAAAGTTGACATAGGCTTTGGCACTATGAAGAAAATAAACTTAGATTATATGGAATGTGTATCTGACAGATAAAAAAATATAGTCGGTGTGTGGATAGAACACATAACCCGTTTTGTGTGACCGAACCTCCTTCAATTAATGTAAACCCACCCGACATACCAATCACCCAGTTCCCCCTATCCATGCCCTGGAATGCAAAAAATCAGCCCTATTTTAACTCGAAATGCCTTCACCCAAGAAAGAAATATACCTGCGCAATACAAGCCGAAAATACCCCCTTAAAACGCAAAATAAAGCCACTATATAGAACAAAAGAATAGAACCTGTCAGACTCTTTTTTCATCATGTCAACCATTCATTCAACCATTCGTCCATCACACAAATTATCTGCCGTATCGTGTCTTGAATGGTTATCCTTTAATATTCTTGAATAGCTTTTCCTACTCGACATTGATTGCCTTGGTAATATCTTCTGAGCCGCCGTTATCTGGGTGATACCTTTTAAGTATGTCCTTGTATTGCTTCCTGAGTTCATCCAATGTCTGAACATTCTTAAAATAAGTATTCATATCTCAACCTCCATAACCTGTAAATATAAAAAGAGTGCAAAGTCCTTGATAATTCAATAGACCTTACACCCTTTGGTGATATAAGTTATGTAGTTGTTATAAACGAACTATAAAATCTTCTTCAGCTTCTCACCGTGGGAAGCAACTACTTTTTTCAGTAACTCAATATCTGAAAAAGCGGCATCCATTTTTTCAACATAATCTTTATAGCGATTATATGTATCAGTGTAGCAAGATTCAATGGTATTTAATCTGGGAATCACATTGTTTTTGATATATCACCCCATCTGTGATTGCTCATTGTCTTGGTAGTATGTATTATATCACGCTTAGGGAATAAAGTCTATTGAATTGTCAACGAATCATGAATGGTTATCACAGCCTATAATGAAAATGGGGGGACTGACTCCACTACTGTTTTTAGCTTCTTTTTGCTTTATAATAGTTTTAGGCAGGATCAAGTTTGACGGCACATTGGAGGAGCTGCACTTGTTATATTATGTATTACAGGAAATTTGGAACTGGAGAAAGAGAGAATGAGAGAAGCTGGTTTAGTTAAAGAATTTCATACGATTTACGCTGAATACAAGTCTATCGGAAAAGAGGTCTACTTCTTAGACGATAAAATAAAAATTCAACATGCTAACAGTTTATTATATATGAGAATAAACTGTTTTATGGGGTTCCCTACGGAAACCCATAAATTATCGGGGACAACGCCCCCGCACCCCTCTCCACTTATGAATAAAAACAAGGGTGCATAGTATTTTCACTATTTCTTTTTAGCCGTATTATATGCTGTTATCACGGAAGCCGCCGCATTCACCTTGGATGTAGTTACAATTTCCTGCTGTAAACGTCTGATATCCGCTTGGATTTCCATCTGGTTTTGTTGGAATTGGTTTGTTTCCAATAGGTTATACGCTTCTTTTAAAGTTTCGGCTCTTCCCTCATTGATAAAATTCCACAGATGGTAAACATCGGAATAATTATAGAATTTTGCTGAAAAGTCTTTTGCCCCATTCTGATAAGCCGGGGTATCCTTCGCCTGCCGGAGAATACTGAGCGCATTTGCAAGTTCATGCTCTGCCGGTTTTATATAACGGGTTATCTTTATGTAAAGTAACAGGGCAGAAAGTCCCCCAAAGAGAATCAATCCCCCGATTCCACCAGCTTGAATCACGCCCCTTTCGTTAAAATAAAACAAGCCGAAATTTCCTTTTGAACAGAACCGGAGATATGCCAATGTCAAAATCAGCAATATCACGATTCCGACCCGCCATTTTTTCTTAGCCATTTCATAATTTTTTTCAGCTCTGTCCACGCTGTCCTCTGCTGCTGCGACGGGTGCTGTAACCCGTTTCTTTTCTGATAAAAAATTTAAAATCTCCTGTTTATCCATATCTTATCTCCTTGTATGTAGTGGGTCCGTATTTGCGTCCCCTTTTATAGCACCCGCTTCTTCCTTGGTCTTATCAGAAGCGTTCGGGCTGTTGCCTACATTCTCCCCAAGTTTTTCCAGCACGTCTTTCCCGGCGTCGCCTTTCATGCTTTCGTCGCCGTTCTCCACTGCGTCCTGGGTCTTGTCTATGATGTCCCGAAGCATTTCGTCCGTTACCTTGTCTGCCGGGACTTGGGTCATCGGGCAGTCAACCTTCACGCCGTCCTTGGCGTCGGTCTTTACTTCAAGTTCTATTTCCTTTGCCTTGCCCGTGCCTTGCACATCATATGCAGAGCCGTCTTTGTTGAGGGGGCTGACGAACCCCACGTTATAATTTCCGCCCGCCAATTTTACCGTGGTCGTCCCCGTGCTTCCTGCATTATCCGGGCGTACTGCATGGTAGAAGTCTGTTTTCTTGTCCCTGGATACGATATGGACGATTGCCGGTGTGGAATCATAGTTACTCCTAATGAAAATGAAATGTTGAGAATTTTCCGTTCTTTATCAAAGGAACAACAATATATTTGTATCGAACAATGTAAAGTTTTTATCCGAATGAATCACGAAGAAAAAGAAAAACAGATAAAATCATCCTAGTTGATTTTACAAGACATAACTAATGACCATTAACTTCATAGTGTACCATTCCCTCACCCCAAAAACCGATTTTAGGAGCAAATCTTGGAAAGCAGATTCGCTCCTAAGCAAAATCGCCTGCCCCTATGCCCGTCTCCCATAGGGGGGAGCAAGCCGGCAGGAAGTGTACAGTATTGGTATGGACGTATCTTTATTGGAACGGGGATTCAGAACGTTATGGAAGACATTACCAAAGATTTACGGTACTGGTAATGTCCGTTCGTCCAGCCGACCCGCCGCCCTGTTAGGACCCGTCGCTCTGGGCGTCCGTAACCGGAACACTCGGTTATGAAGGGACAGACAAGGAAGAACAAGGAAATCGAAACGTAAGACATCCGGCTGACAATAAGCAAAGGAGAATCCCGATGTATTATCGAAATTCTCCCTCGTAGCCGTTTGGGGCATTTACACCTTGAAACACTCTCAAATACTCTGTAGCATTGAAAACAAAAATAGCTGTAATCCTTATAAATCAAGGTTTACAGCTATTTTTTACTACCAGGGGATGAGAGAATCGAACTCCCGCCAAAGGTTTTGGAGACCCCTATCATACCACTTGACCAATCCCCTATGTGTCTCAATCACACTAGCTATTTATATCACATAATGTAGGTATTTGTCAAGTGGTAAAATTAATTTTTCATATTTATTTTAAAATAGGCCCATAACTCTCATACATCTATCTTGCCGCCGGAACGCCTGCTGCATCTGCGCCCATTTTTTTAAATACCTGTATCAACACCTTGCCAAGCGCTAATACCAGAATAGCCGCAGCAACCGCCTCCGGAATGCCCGATGCCGTCACAGTACCCATAATCAGCCCCCACACGGCAGAGACAGCCACGTCTTTTGCGTCGGCATATTGCTGTGCGAAAAGAAGATAGATACTTCCCATGACCGTCACCGTATTTACCATAGAACCAATGAATCCTACAACAGGAAGTGCAACCAGTTGGTTTACCTTCAATTTCGAGAAAAGAATCCACAGCCATCCCGCTGCGACTCCGATTAAAATCCTGCATCCCACAGAGATCCAGATGGCTTTCAGTGCCCCGGGAAGCCCAGAAGTACTCATAAACGGGGAGAAGGCAAATGACAGCAGCGTGGGAGCCATGGTATTGCTGACCAACGAGCAGATACCGAACACTGCGCCCAGAATCGCCCCTGCTGACGGACCTAACAGGACTGCGCCGATGATGACAGGAATATGGACAGTTGTCGCCTTGATAATCGGAAGCTGAATCATCCCAAGGGGCGTGTTCGCCAGCACAATGATGATTGCTGCCATAAGTGCAACACTGACCATCCAACGAGTGTCATGTCTTTGTTCTTTCATTATTCAATTCCTCCTTGTTATCATTCTCATTTCAATGAGATACAATACAATTACGGTGATATTATAACACCTGATATAGGGAAGGACAAGAGTTTCTTTTTTCTGTAAAATAAATTAGCAAATCCCATTGTCTGTATTAGTAATTTTTGCTATAGTTAAGAAGTATCTCGCTTTTCGTTCTGTTAAATATGTAATTAAAAATGCAGTCTTATCAGTGCGAAAAATTTTTGTATGGTTTAAGTGACTGAAGTAAGGGGGGAATGTATGTTTAAGAAAAAGAGTAATAAATCTACAGTAAAGCCACAGACGGAGAAACCAGCGTCAAAAGCAGCAAAGGCGCAGGCCGGGAAACCAGCGTCAAAAGCAGCAAAGGCGCAGACCGGGAAACCAGCGTCTAAGACTGGGGCAACGCAGGCGAAGCCTGGTAAGAAGACCGCACAGGCACAAGACCAAAGCGATAAGGTCCTAAACAAACTGATGGCGATTGAAAAAGAGACGAGATTGAAGCAGGTGAGAGACAATGTAGATCACTTAGAAGATGAAAAGATTGCCGAGCACATTGAGCTTCTGTTAAAAATCATGCGGTCGGGTGATTAAAAAGGAGAGAAGGGATTGAGATTAAATACAGAAAATGGAACTTGATCCGTCAGTTTTTTGACGGATCAAAAAAATATTTTGCAGTTGCGGTCATAGCATCTCTGGCGATGACCGTATTGAACTCGCTGACGCCCCAGATTTTCCGTTTCAGCATAGATTCTGTGCTTGACGGGACAAAGTATGGATACCTGTCAGACCATCTTTGGATTCTGGCGCTTCTTTTGGTATCGGTGGCTGCGCTGTCGGGGCTGTCGCAGTTCGTGTGCCGGTCAAATACGGCGCTTGCAGGAGAGACATTTGCCAAAAATATGCGGGACATGCTGTTTTGCCATGTCCAGAGGATTCCCATGAGCTGGCATGACAAGAACCAGACCGGGGATATTATACAGCGCTGCACCTCTGATGTGGAGGTCATCCGTAATTTCGTGGTGACACAATTGCTGGAAGTCTTCCGGACGGTCTTCCTGATTGTGATTTATTTTTCTATGATGGTGTCGATGAACGTCCGGTTATCGTTGGCAGTGCTGCCGTTCGTACCGATTGTAATCATCTATTCCTCCGTATTTTACAGGTTGATTGCCAAGCGGTTCATCGTAGCCGATGAAGCAGAAGGCGAGCTGTCTACCGTAGTACAGGAGAATGCGACCGGAGTCCGTGTGGTGCGGGCGTTCGGGCGGGAACGGTTTGAGATGGACAGGTTCCGGGAGAAGAACGGCATTTTCGCGAATCTGTGGATCCGGCTTGGCACTCTGTCCGGCCTGTACTGGGGAGTCGGGGATCTGATTACAGGACTTCAGGTCGTCACGGTCATCGTGCTTGGTACGATGGAGGCGGTGCAGGGCAGGATTACAGTCGGTGAGTTTGTTGCATTCGCTTCTTATAACACGACCCTTGTGTGGCCGATCCGTGGCCTTGGAAGGATTCTTTCTGATATGAGCAAGGCGGGCGTTTCTTTTGAACGTGTGGACTACATTATAAGCGCCAAGGAAGAAGCCGAGATAAAGACAATAGATACAATACAGGGGAACGAAGCAGGTATAAAGACACAGGAAAGCATGCCGGAAGAATCCCAAGCGAGGGCTGGACAGGCAAAAGAGCCAGTGAAAGAAAACGGGCAGGTAAATATATCCGCTGCAGAAGGAAAGGAACGATATGATATCGCGTTTAACCATGTGAATTTCGGATATGAAGACGGAAACGAAGTACTAAAAGACATCCATTTCCAAATCCCACAGGGATGTACCTTTGGCATCCTTGGCGGCACGGGAAGCGGAAAATCTACGATTGTACAGCTATTAACCCGCCTGTACGAGCTTAAAGAAGGACAGGGAAGCATCCATATCGGCGGAAAGGATATCCGTCAGATTCCCCTTGACAAGCTCAGGAGCGAGGTGGGGATGGTATTGCAGGAACCATTCCTGTATTCCCGTACGATTCAGGAGAATATTGCGGCTGCAAAACCAGGCGCAGACATGGATGCAATCCGCGAGGCGGCGAAGATTGCCTGTATCGACGACGCAATCATGGGATTCCCGGACGGATACGGCACCTTAGTCGGGGAACGAGGCGTGACACTTTCCGGAGGACAGCGCCAGCGTGTGGCGATTGCCCGGATGTTGCTTCAAAAAGCTCCGGTCATGGTGTTCGACGATTCCCTGTCAGCGGTGGATTCCCAGACGGACACAAAGATTCGGAAGGCGCTGGAAGAATACATGAAGGAAGCCACCGTAATCCTGATTTCCCACAGAATTACGACGCTCATGGGCGCAGACCGGATATTGGTCCTGAATCATGGACGCATCGAGGAAATCGGGACGCATCATGAATTAATCAAGAGTGGCGGGCTCTACCAGCAGATTTATGAGATACAGATGAGCCAGGATGACAGAAAGAAGATGGAGGTGTAAGAAATGGCGGCATATGAAGAACAAGATTACAATAAACCGTTCAGTTTCAAGGTCTGGGGAAAAATGCTGCCTTTTTTCAAGCCTTATAAGAAGTTTTTTGCGATTTCTCTTGGGTTAAATATTTTTCTTGCCGGAATAGACGTGGTAGTGCCTCTGTTCCAGAGCTACGCTATCGACCACTTTATTACCGTGGAAAGCCTTGCCGGGATTGGACGGTTTGCAGCGGCCTACGTGGCTGTCATCGTGATCCAGACGTTGTGCGTCTATTTTTCTGTCCGGGCGGCTACCACCATAGAGATGAACGTGGGAAAGGATTTAAAATGGGCGCAGTTTGAACATTTGCAGACGTTATCATTTTCTTATTATAATACGACTCCGGTAGGTTACATTCATGCCAGAGTCATGAGCGATACGTTGCGTATTGCGTCCATGGTCGCATGGGGGCTGGTGGATATGTTCTGGTCGCTGCTCTATGTGGTCAGTGTGTTTTGCATTATGTTTATGTTAAATGTCAGGCTTACGTTGGTCATCCTGTTGATTGTACCTTGCATTGCCGTGCTGACGGTTTACTTCCAGAATAAAATTCTGCACTGGAACCGGAAGGTCAGGAAGATTAATTCTCAGATTACCAGCGCATATAACGAAGGGATTACCGGTGTCAAGACCTCGAAAAGCATGGTGATTGAGCGGGATAATGAGAAAGCATTTTTTGAGAGGACGGCGGACATGCACAGGGCGGCCAGCCGTTCCGCAAGGCTTAACGCAATCTATATCCCTATGATTCTGCTGTTCAGTTCCGTGGCGGCTGCTGTGGTGCTGGCGCAGGGCGGCTATATGGTGAAAGAAGAGATTATGAAGCTTGGGACGCTGTCTGTGTTCATATCCTACGCAGTCATCATTTTCGAGCCGATCCAGCAGCTTGCACGGCTTCTGGCAGAGTTGATTTCCTGTCAGGCAAATATTGAGCGTGTGATGGATCTTCTGGAGCAGGCGCCGAATGTGGTAGATAAGGCCGAGGTGTTAGAAAAATATGGGGACGCATTCCATCCTAAGAAGGAGAACTGGGAGAAGATCCAGGGAGATATCGTGTTCGAGGATGTTTCTTTCCGGTATCCCGATGGAAAAGAATATGTACTGGAGCATTTTGACCTTCATGTGCCTGCGGGGATGAATGTGGCGATTGTGGGTGAAACAGGGGCAGGTAAGTCAACCCTTGTGAACCTCGTAGGGCGTTTCTTTGAGCCGACGAAGGGGCGGATACTGATCGACGGCGTGGATTACCGGGAGCGTTCTCAGTTATGGCTTCACAGCCAGATTGGCTATGTGCTGCAGAATCCGCATCTGTTTTCCGGTACGGTGCGGGAAAATATCCGGTACGGGCGTCTGGACGCGACGGACGGGGAGATTGAGGCTGCGGCGCAAAGCGTGTCGGCGGACGAAGTGGTCATGAAGCTGGAAAATGGATACGACAGCGATGTAGGGGAGAGCGGCGGCAGGCTTTCTACCGGGGAGAAACAGTTGATTTCATTTGCCAGGGCGATTCTGGCAGATCCGGCAATTTTCGTGCTGGACGAGGCGACTTCTTCGATTGATACCCACACGGAGCAGTTGATCCAGCAGGCGACAGGGCGGCTTCTTTGCGGGCATACCTCGTTTATCATCGCCCACCGGCTTTCTACCATCCGGCAGGCAGACTTGATTCTGGTGGTGAAGGACGGGAAAATCATTGAGCAGGGCACCCATAAGGAGCTGCTCAGGGAAAAAGGATACTACTATGAGCTGTATTCCAAGCAGTTTGAGGAAGAGGCTTCTATGAAGGTATTTGCAGGAGGAACCATTTCATAGTTTCACCGTATATTGATGGTGAGGTGAAAACTATGAATGGAATTCTATGGACGTTCTTAGGGACGTTACTTACATTTTCAGTGACTACGCTCGGGGCGGCGGGTGTGTTCTTCGTGAAGAGGGATATGTGCGGCAGGCTCCAAAGGGGTTTTTTGGGGTTTGCCGGAGGCGTGATGGTCGCCGCCTCTGTGTGGTCTTTGCTGCTGCCGGGGATTGAATTCGCGGAAGAGAACGGGCAGGTGAGCTGGATGGTTATTACAGGCGGATTCCTGCTCGGCGTCATATTGCTGCTGCTGGCGGACTATCTCATTGGGAGATGGGAGCATCTCAGGGTGCAGAAAAACACAGCTATGCTGATTATGGCGATTACGGCGCATAATATCCCGGAAGGGATGGCGATTGGCCTTGCATTTGCCCTGGCTGCGCAGAATCCCGGAGAACCGGCATTGCTGTCAGGGGCGATTGCGCTGGCTGTCGGGATTGCAATCCAGAATTTCCCTGAGGGGACGGCGGTGGCGCTTCCCCTGATTCAGAATGGGTTCAGTAAGAAGAAGGCCTTTTTCATCGGCAGTATGTCGGCGGTGGTAGAGCCAATCTTCGGCGTGGCTGCCGCCGGGCTGGCAGGCGCGGTACAGATGGGGATGCCCTGGTTCTTATCGTTGGCTGCAGGGGCGATGATATATGTGGTCGTTCAAGAGCTGCTTCCGGAGGCTTGCGACAAGGAGGATGAAAAATCAGGGACACTGGGGTTTATTGTCGGGTTCCTGGTGATGATGATTTTAGATGTGGCGCTTGGGTAGGGCGTTTCGGTTCCGGAAACTGCAGATCATGGAGTCGATTCTGTCATGACAGGATAAGATGTGAATTGTTTTTGAAGATGTGGGACAAAGAACTGTGAGTCACGGATATGGCTCGCAGTTTTTTTCGTATCATATCGAGTTGGTTAAGTTTTCCTGCATTTCTGCCGATATAAAATTTAGTAGGTTACGGACAGTATCAGGAATGTTCGTAAATATTCGCAGTTTTTGGGAATGGTCATTATTATAGCCGAAAGGAGGCTCTTTCATGTCAAGAATCATAGATTATAGTTATTTATTGCAGAAAACATTTGGAATGTCAGGGATATCCGGCGGCAATCCCATCGGCAGTTTCCGTTTATCACAGATTAACAGCCGTTCTGTACAGGCGCAGTTAAAGGCGGCGGGTATTGATACGAACAGTAAGCAGTACAAAGCAGTCATGCAGGAGATGGCGAAGAATGGGAACGGCGCAATGTTCACGAATGTTCAGGCAATTAAGAATTCAATGAGGTGCTACGATAAGGACGGAGATTACATAGATCCCACTACGGGGCTCGCAGGCCTGTTGGTAACAGATGCCAACGAAAGCAGCAGAAAGCGCATCATTTCCATCCCGGAAAGCAGCAAGGATGAGATGTTCGAGCAGACGAAGAAGGAATTTCTGCGTGAGAACGGCATCCTGAATGGTGACAGGACGAAACGGTCGGACGTATACACTAATATGTACCGTAAGGTGACGAAGAAAGACCGGCTGGCAGCAGGATATACCATGCAGCAGTATGAGCGGGCATACAGGCAGGCGTTCCTTGACGCGGCAAGGGAAGCAGACCCAGGCTGGGAGATTGGAAAGCCGATAAAGTACGGAGCTTTGGACAGCGTTACGAGGGAATCGGTGGAAGCATGCCTAAGGCAGTCAGGCAATATGCTTTCACGGGCGTCTATGGATAGAAGGATATAGTATACGGAATTAGGTTTTAGAAAGAGAGGTGAGCCTGTGAATTTTTTTACAGTGCAGTCATTGAATGCATACACACGAAATATGGAGATGCAGATGAAGTGGCAGAAGAAGCAGGATACTAATGATTTTACAGCGGATGGGAGTATGAGGCTTGACAATGATCCCACAAGGCGTCAGGCAGAGGAGATTCGCAAGTCCCGGGAGGATGGTTCCGACCAGCTTGCCAAGCAGATTGATTTAAAGCTGAACAGCGGTCAGAAATTGACAGCAGAAGAGATGGATTATCTGCGAAAGCATGACCCGCAGGCTTATCAGAAGGTGAAATCCATTGAGGCAGAGCAGAAGAACTATGAGAACGAGTTAAAAAAGTGTAAGACGAAGGAGGAAGTGGAGCGTGTAAAGATGGCGCACACGGCAACTTCCCTGAGTGCGGTGAACAGTATCATGAATAATCCGGTGATACCGGAGGAAAAGAAGTTCGAGCTGGTCATGCAGGAACACCGTAAGAATCAGGCTTTGCAGACGACGGCCCAGGAATTCGTGGAAAGCGGCGAGTATGCGAAGCTGCCGACAGAGGCGGAACGCCTGAAAGCAGAGAAGGATTTGCAGGAGGCAAAAGAGAAGGAACTGGGTATCGAGGAACCGTCAGAGAAGGCAGAACAGGAAGATGGCTCTGCGGGAAAGACGGATGCGGACAGGGAAGGACTTGCACAAGACGGCCAAGTTTTCGCGGAAAAGGCGGTTAAGGCTGCAGAGACGGAAAAGGATGTCAGGATGCTTTCCAGGGAGAGGGAGATGACCCGCATGGAGGCAGAGACGACGCCGGAGGCGTTGAAGGTGAAGCGCGCCAAAGCACGGGCGGCTTACCAGATGAGTAAGGCAGAAGTTTCGCAGCAAATGTTGGATGTGAAAGTAGACTAAGGGCAGGAGATAGATTCCCTGCCGGACATAAGAGATTGGGGCTGCCA
>OFGB01001418.1_pt1 | contig 14613 bp, 14 predicted proteins | sample 1521491 | NCBI WGS metagenome assembly OFGB01 (sample SAMEA3504095, study PRJEB24116) | mouse gut metagenome | biome: mouse gut; feature: mouse-associated habitat; material: faeces | place: Denmark | collected 2011
CCGTCTTGATATCCACCCCATTTTGCAGGGCGACCGTGGCAAATGTGTGTCTCAAATCGTGAAATCTGACTTTCGGCAGCCCCGCCCGCTTTAGGACCCGGTGCAGCATCTGGATCACACTGTCCGGGGAAATGGGGCCGCCCGCCGGTGAGGGGAACACATACTCACTGCCGCCGCATTTCTTCCTCTGCTCTTTCAGGATTCCTACCGCATCTGTCCCCAGGGAGATGGTGCGGTAGGAGTTCTTCGTTTTCAGCGGGGCCTCCACTACCTCTCCGTCGATTCTGGCGACTTGCCGCTGAACCCGGAGGGTGTCCTGCTCCAAATCAAGGTCCTCCCATTTCAGACCGAGAAGTTCTCCCCGTCTCAGCCCCGTAGCCAGTTCGATGTAGTACATCTCGAACACGCCACTCTCCTTGGCTTCCCGCAGGAAGGAGGCCAGCTGCTCCACCGGGAGTGTCTTCATCTCCCTGTGTTCCAGCTTCGGCAGGGCGCAGCCGTCCGTAGGATTGACGGCTATCAGCTTCTGGCTCCTGGCGAAGTCCATGGCAGAGGAAATGATCTGGTGGATGTTCCGCACCGTCTTGGGGCTGAGGCCTTTCGGCTGACCTTTTGTCTCAATTCGGTCTACCCTACCCTTGGACAGCAGCTTTTTGTAGAGCTTTTGCAGCTCCAAGGTGGTCAGCTTTCCTAGCGGAATTTTGCCGATATTAGGCTTGATTGTGGTTGTCAATATAGCCCCGGTAGGTCTGGTGGGATGTAGGGCGTACCTTGATTTTGGCGTAGTTCTCAAACCAGACGTCCATCCATTGGCCCACGGTGTACTGCTCCGCTTTGAGGGTATCCACCTCTGCGTTCTCCTGAATTGCTTGTTTCAGCTTTGCTTTTACCTCCGCCTGGGTCTTGCCCAAGACGTTCTTATATACCGTTTTTCCTGTTTCCGGGTCCCGCCCGGCAGTGTAGCGGCCTTCCCATCGACCGTCCGGACGCTTGCGAATACTACCCTCGCCGTTGGCTCTGCGTTTTGCCATTTGTATCGCCTCCATTCAGCGACACAACATACCACAGCTCCGGATCAATAGCCAGGGGGTCAGGGCAGAGTTATCAGAAAGTTCAAATTCTCCTGTTGCTGGGGAAAATCACTTATTCATTGTTTTCTGCGTAGCAAAATTTGCATACTGACTCGCTGCCCTCTCTTTGGTAACGCTGGTGCAGTTCATAACTGAGTATTCCAACCTCTTGCTTTCCTTGAAAGCCGCCTGCAACGCCTTGACACTGCTGCTTGCCTATGGGAGGGACAGGGGCTGCTCGACCTCTGCGGAGCCGCACACAGCGGTCCACAGTGCGAAACACGGGGGATTCACAGGGCTGCTGGCATCCTCCTTTTCTCTGCACTACACCGAAGTCTCAGATCCTCACCTATGCAGAAAAGCTGGGAATTTCTTGGCTGAGTCACTGTTGACCCCGCCGAATTCGTTGCCGCTGTAAGCGTCACGGTTAACAAGACGTCAAAGCGGGAGCTGGCCCCTGTATTTGACGTCACATGACCATTTGCACAGAAATTTCGAAAAGATGATGATATTCCGCTGAAAACCCCGTATATCCGTTCCCCGGTCCGCACCGCGGGCCGGTGTGAGCCTGCGGGACGCCCACAAGGCGGCACGCATTTATCCTGCTTCCCCTTCGTCCTCTCGGTCCATCTGGCCGTTTGGTAAATCGCTGAATCTACTAGATGACAAACGCAGGCCATCCGCCGCAATATGGGCGGGTGGCCTGCGTGTTACACTTGTAATTTAGACCTGCTGTTCCCAAAAGACTTTCAGCATCTGTGCAGCCTCGGCTCGGGTGGCGTAGCCTGTGGGGTCCAGCACGCCGCCCCCTCTACCGCTGAGGATGCCCCGGTCCACCGCCCAACGCAAGGCATCGGCTGCCCAGGGGCTGACCTGGTCCGTGTCTTGGAAGGGAAGGGCCAGTTCGGAAAACTCGGGCCGACCGGCATACTGCCAGAGCATCGCCGCCAGTTGTTCCCGGGTGATGGGGTCATTGGGACCGAACCGACCGCCGCCGTAGCCGCTGACAACGCCTCGCTCTACTGCCCAAGCCACACTTTGGGAATACCATGCTCCGCTTCTCACGTCGTCAAAAGAGCCGACAGTCTCCGTTGCAGGCCGCTCTGCGCAGTTGTACAACACCTGAGCCAGCTGAGCACGGGTGAGGAACGCGCCGGGGGCAAACTGATTGTCATAGCCGCTCATCAGGCCGTTTTCCGTGACAAACCGCACCGCCTCGGAGTACCATCTTCCCTCGGTCACGTCGGTATAGGGGTTGGTCCAGGGCGCCGCCGCCAGGGGGACCAGCTCCACCTCGATGGTGACGGTGCCCCTGGGCTGAGTGAAGGTGTAGGTGCCGTCCCGGTGCTCTGTAACCGCTACTGGCTGGCCCTTCCGATCGGTGACAGTTACGCGGTCTACCACATACCCCTCGTCGGGGACAGGCTTGACAGTGACCTTGTCCCCGGCCTGGGGATTGCGGGGGCTGACGGTCACACTGCCGTGGTCGGGCTGGCTGACATCCGGACGGTAAGTTGTGGGGGCGCTGTCGTTGCTGGACGGGCGGCCCGGAGTTACCGGGGACGGGTCGGGCTCGCTGGGCTTGGGCGTCCACTTGGCGTACAGCGTCAGGCCACCGGTCACGGGTGTGCTGAACCCATAAGCCGTGGTGCAACCCGCGTCGGTGTACCAGCCGCCGAAGGTATAGCCCTCCCGGGTGGGATCAGGTTCCGGTTTCGATACGGTCCCATTGTGGATTACAACTTGGGGCTCTATTGCTGTACCGCCCTTTGTGTCAAAGGTTACGGCGTATTCGTTCACATTCCACTTGGCATACAGTGTCAGCGCTTCGCTCGTCGTGTCAGAGTCAAAATCCCAAGCCTCATTTAGATCTGCATCTTTGTACCAGCCTGCAAAGGAAAGGCCTTCTTTTTCAGGCGCATACGGGAGCGCCGTACCGTCAATATAGGACACACCCGTTTTCAGGACCGCGTTTCCATCCTGATAGCTGACCCGATGCAGTGTGGCAATCGTCGAGCCAGTCTGACGGTCCTTTACCAAAATGTCGCCGTTTCCGGAAATGTCCAGGCCGGCAACACGCTCTTTTGTCGTAATAGGCTCGTCGGGAAGATACAGCGAACCGTTGTTGACGATCTGCCCCTGAGAAAGATCATAGATATCGCCGGGGCCGTCGATCTCAAAATCTTCGCCGGTACACGACAGCTTCGACAGGTCAAAAGTCATGCCCTGAGGGATGGTCAGGGTGCTGTCCTGCACCAGACTGACGTCCCAGAAGCCGCTGTTTCCCTCATGAAAGCTGATAGAGTTGGGCAGGGTGTGGTCCCCATAAATGCGGACATGAGAAGCCCCCAGATTGTCTTGACCTGGATAGATTGCATATTCATCCACACGGACCAGTCCGGTAAGGTCCATACCCTCCCCGACTTCAAGCATATCCATACCGATGACATTCACGGCGGACAAAATATAGTCGCAGCCGGAAATTTGAATATTACCGCCGGTCAGGCAGATTTTTGGCTCCGCTTCCGTTGCGCTTCCGGAACCGCACAGAAAAGCATAGGTATTCTGGACAATGCCAGAAGCGGCTGTCGACCGAACCAGATCGTGGATGTTCAAGCTCCCGCCCGTGACAGAAACCGGCGTAGAGGCGACGCTGAAAGCGTTTTCCGCGCCGGAGATATCCACATTCCCCTTGGAGATGGAAACCTCGCTGGCGGCGGATGTACTGCGGTTGCTGCCGCTGCTGACGGCATACGACAGATTCCCGCTATAGTGATCACTTTTGCCGTAATAAAAGGCGCCTCCGTTTACGGAGAACTTCCTTTTGGGAACCCACCAATAGTAGGCGTTTACTCCATATGTCACGTTTGTCATATGAACGGTTCCGCCATTCAGGTGAACTTCGGCTCCGGAAATGCCCACATATCCGTTACTGCCTGTATTAGTGTTCTTGCCTGTAATATTCAGGGTGCCGCCCTCTATGATCAGAATGTTATCTGTTTGCTGGTCTTTTTTCTCATAGATTCCCTTGCCGCAACTACTGCTTGTCGGCATATCCAGATTCAAATTCAAGGTGCCGTCACCCTGAATGTTCAACTGCCCCATATATTGAATACCTGTTCCGCCAGGGCAGCTGTTGGTGATGGTCGATTCACCTTCCAGCACCAGCGTTGTGTTCTCCGGAAAGATAATTGCAATTCCTCCTCCAGCTGACTCAGAAATCGTCTGGGTAAAGTTGTTCAGGGTAAGTGTTCTGGTTTCCGCAGTCCATGAATAGCCGTCGCCTGAGGCGTCGTCACTCTGACTGGTGAAGTCCAGCCCAGTGGATAACGCCTCCGCCGCAAACGCCGTCCCCGGCATCAGCCCCAGACACATCACCAGGGCCAGCGCCAAGCTGAAAATCTGTTTCCTCATCCTGTCGTCCTCCTCATACAGTTGCCAAAGCCTCGTCCTGTCCATGGACAGGACGGCAAGGGGTGCCCCTTGCCAATGGTCTCTCGGGTATAAAAAATCATCGACCTTCACAGGCCGACGGCAAAAAGAGTATAACACCTGTCAAGCCCCATTTCAATCCAAGCGGCACAAATTGTACTTTTACGGCCTGAATTGTATAGCGGCGGGGGACGGGATGTGATATGATAGGGCGAATGGGGGGATAAGATGCGCATTGCGGTTGTAGACGACGGGGCGGCCGACCGGCTCTGGCTGACCGGGGAGCTGGAGGCCCTGCTGGCCCGGCGGAGGCTGGAGGGGACGGTGGAGGCCTTCGACGGCGGCAAGCCCTTTCTGGAGGCCGCCCGGGCGGAGCGGTTCCAGATGATCTTTCTGGACATCTATATGGAGGGCCTGGGGGGCGTGGAGACGGCCCGGCGGCTGCGGGCGTTCGACCCGGATTGCCTGCTGGTCTTCTCCACCTTCTCCACCGACCACGCCCTGGAGGGCTATCGGGTCCAGGCGGCGCAGTATCTGGTCAAACCCTATGCGGCGACGGAGCTGGAGCGGGTCTTTGACCAGCTGGCGCGGCTGCTCCCCGCCCCGGAGAAATACCTGGAGCTGCGCACCGGCCGGCAGACCGTCCGCCTGCGCCTGGGGGACATCCTGTGGGCGGAGCACTACCAGCATCAGGTGCGGGTCCACACCGCCGGGGGCGAGGTGCTGTCCACCCGGCTTACCTTTGGAGAGTTTGCCGCCCTGCTGGCTCCCGATCCCCGGTTTTTCGTCTGCGGCCGGGGCCTGCTGGTCAATCTGGACCACGCCGCCGACTTTGATGGCCGGGACTTCCGCCTGGACAGCGGCGACCGCCTCCCCGTCAGCCGGGATCTGGTCGGAGCGGCCCGGAGCGCTTTTGGCGACTGGGTGTTCCATAGAAAGGTGGCGGTCCTGTGACGAGCGCGGCACCCCATCCGCTCCAGCCGGTCCTGGAGCTGGCCGTCTTTTTCCCGGCCGCCTTTCTCTGCTTTCTGGCTGCCGCAGATTACTTGCGGGTTAAAGCACGCACACTGGCGCTGATCGCAGTTCCGGCCCTGACGCTGGTGTGTCTTCTGGGCAGTTGGCTGTGCTGGCATATGCGCTGGCCGGTGGCGGCGGTGCTGCTGCCCCTTCTGACGGTCCTGGCCGTGGCTTTCTGCCGGACGGTAACCCTGCCCGTCTGGAAATCCGTCAGCATTTTCCTGGGGGTGTGCGGCGTCTGGTCCTGCCTGAGCGGGCTGGCTGTGACCGCCAACGCCGTGCTCAGTCCCGACAGCAAGCACACCCCCTGGCTGTGCTGCGCGGCAGGTTTGATTCAGCTGGCGCTGTGCTGTGCCGAGGTGGCGCTGGTCTGGTATCCCGCCACCCACGCCGTCCGACACCTGCTCCGGGAGGAGGCCATCGTCCGCACCTGGTATGTCTTCTGGATTCTGCCGGTGGCCTTTCTCCTCTTCAATTTGCTGATCCTCCCCGAACAGGGGGAAGACCTGCTGAGAGGGCGGCTGCTGTCCATTTACCTTGCGCTGTCCCTGCTGAAACTGGGGCTGCTGCACCTGTTTTACCTGTTGTTTTACCTGATGGCCCAGGAGTTGAACGCCAATGTCAGCCTACGGCGGGAGAACCAGTTCCTCCAGATGCAGACCGCCCAGTACGAGACCCTGCGCGCCGCCATCGATGAGACCCGCCGGGCCCGCCACGACCTGCGCCATCACTTCGGCGCCCTGTCCGCCCTGGCGGAGCGGGAGGCCTGGGATGAGTTGAAGGGCTACCTGTTCCAGGCAGCGGACAGCGTCCCCGCCGACGAACTAAATCTATGCGAAAACCCAGCGGTGGACGGGGTAGCGGGGCGGTACTCCGCTCTGAGCCGCCAGGATGATATTCCCTTCTTCTGCCAGCTGGATCTGCCCCCAGAACTGCCTGTGTCTGAGATGGATGTGTGCGTGGTACTGCAAAACCTGCTGGAGAATGCTCTGGAAGCCAGCCGGAATGCGGAGGGACAGCGGTATATCCGTCTCCGGGCCTCTATCCACGGGGACAACCTGGTGCTGCTCATCGTGGAGAACCCGTACAGCGGCCAGCTGATCGAGCGGGATGGCGTCTTTCAGTCTACAAAACGCACCGGTGTGGGTGTGGGACTGCAATCTGTGGCCCATATCGCCGAAAAAAACGGGGGCTATTGCCGCTTCCTCTACGGAAACGGCGTGTTTACCGCCAATGTGATGCTACGGGGTCCCGGCATCTAGAGACAATCATTGTTTTCTCCATATCAGATTTTGAGTTCCACAGACCCTTTGACCCATAACTTGACCCAGAATAGGAAAAAGACAGTGGGGACAACGGAGGAAAGAGGATTGGAAAGTATTTGACTCCGTTGGGAAGAGGCCTGGAAAGTGCTTAAAAGGCCCAAACCGCACCTTGGAGCGCAGCTCATAACCCGGAGGTTGCAGGTTCAAGTCCTGTCCCCGCAACCAGAAAAACCACCGATTTTTAATTAAATCGGTGTTTTTTTATAATTTTTTGGAGGGCTTACATTTTTGCCCAGGCCGGATAATTCAACTTTAATTCAACTCGCTTCTAAAATTCAACCGTTTTTCAGAAATACGTTGGCAAGTATGTCAGCATTTTTCTGGTCAGCCTGCTCCATGACATGGGCGTAAATGTTGGCGGTGGTCGATACCTGAGCGTGGCCCAAACGCTTCGAGATCGACACGCTGTCCACACCGTTGAAGTAAAGCAGACTTGCCATTGAATGCCGGAAAGCATGTGGGTTGATATGGGGGAGGCCGTGGCGCTTACTGAAATTCCGTAACCACACATTCACGTTGTCCGGGTGCATAGGCTTGCCGCTGTCCTGAGCGAACAGAAAGCCCTGGTCTTGATAGTATCCACCCAGGCGTAACCGTTCTCCGCTTTGCCATGCCCAGTATTGGCGTAGCAGCTGTATTGTCTCAGGGGGCAGAATAATGAAGCGGTCAGAGGTGGCCGTCTTTGGTGTGTCCTCATAAATTCCCCGGTCTGGACAGTATAGAACATTGTTGCAAATATGGATTCTGCTTCCCTGAAAATCTACCTTGTCCCATTTCAGACCCAGGACTTCCCCACGGCGTGCCCCGGTAATAAGCAGCAAGTGAACAAGGGCTTTCCATTTGATGGGCTCCCGTTCTAACGCTTCACGGATAGCGGCCACTTGTTCGGGCTGGAAGTAATTGACCTCCTTCTTCTGAACTTTGGGCAAGGTGGCCTTGCCCGCCACGTTGAAGGGGACAAGGTCAACCTTTGCCGTGGCGTGGGCACTCCCCGTCCCGCTTCCCTCTTTCCCTAACTCCGTATAGAGCGTGTTCAAGTGATCGGCCCGGAGGTCCTTCAGTTTGATATGACCAATAGCGGGATAAATCCGGGCAGTCAACTCCCGATAGCGTACAATGGTGCTGTGTTTGGCTCCACGGGATTCTTTCAACTCCAGTACATAATCACAATAGCTTTGGAATGTTTGGCGGCTGTCTGAGGTGACGCCTGCCCGACATTCTTTTTCAAAGACCGCTGCAAAGTCAGCGGCCTTTTTCTTTGCCGCCTTTTCCGTCCAGGTGGGGGATACTTCAAAGGTTGCTGTCCAGGGTTTGAGTTGCCGCCCGTCCAGCCCTCGGCCACGGTGGACACGGACTGAGTAAGAGATCAGTTTCCCAGATTTGTCACGGCGTTCTTGAATGTTTGCCATTTTTCAATTCCCTCCCTCCCGCTTTGGGGTACTGGCCCCATTTCGGTTTTTATAACCCGCTGAACGAGGTATGAAGCATAGTCTTCAACTTCCATCCGCAGTCTTTGGAAAGATTCCGCCGGGATAGCTCCAACAGGATCACCAATCGCATTTGTGACGGTGACGTATTCCCCTGTCAGCAAATCTGATCCCCCAGCGTGAAGCCCATATCCCCGCATATCTTCAAGGCCCCCAATAAAGCATCGAAAAATTTTATCATAAAACGCTGATACCCGTTGCCCTTCCTCCCACGCTTTTTGTGACGCAGCTTCTTTTTCCTCTTGCGTTCTATAATCGTCTTGGCACAGCAGCCATTCAGCCCGAACACGAAACATATTTGCGATTTTGTATGCTGTATCAGGGGTTAAGCGTCTCTTCCCGTTGATAATGCTTGAAATGTGCCGTTGGTCGTAATTCAGCTTTTCAGCAAGCTCTATTTGTTTAATTCCATTCTCCTGCAAAAGCTTACAAAACCTGATACCACATTCTGGATTTATCTCGAGTTTCTTTCTTGGCATAGTGCCTATCCCCTTATTGCAAATGGATTTTCCGCCAGATATTTACCATTATGGTAAGTATCTGGATTGAAAACTCATTCAAATTGATTTAATTGAAGTTTGAAAAATACATCTATTTGCACTACAATATAGCACAGTGTAAAACAAAATGCAAATATATTTTTTGAAAAGGGACGGTCAACTATATGGATAATCTTCCAATGTTTATGACAATCAGGGAGACAGCAAAAACTGGAATAATCTCCGAATATCATTTGCGAATGATGGAAAAGCAGGGAAAACTGCCCGGCGTACGTGTTGGGAACCGCTTCAAGGTCAATGTCGATCTTCTTGTGGATCAGCTCAACCGGGAAAGCGCCGAACAGGCCCAAGCACGGCAATGAACAAGGAGAAGAGGCCCGCATATTTCCGCTTTTTCTTGGAAGCCTGTGATATGATTTCCCTTCTCGATGAAGAGAGCGCGGGGAGCGTTATTCATTTGGAGGCGGGAAGATGACCACACGGCCAGGAGACAGCCAAGACAAAGCGATACTGGATGAACTGGCCGCCCGCCTGAAGGCCGGGGAGCCGGGGGCCGCGCTGGAACTGTGGAAGACCGTGCGGCGGTTTGTGGAGCTGAAGGCCAGAGACCGCGCCCGTGTCCCCGGCTGCCGCGCCCAGGCCGATGACTTCATACAAGCCGGATTTCTGGCCGTCCTGGACACGGCGGCCAGGTATGAGCCGGGGGAGGGAAAGAACTTCCTTCAAGCCCTGGCCTTCTCCCTGCGGAAAGCGTTCGCGGTGGAAGAGGGGACCCGGAGCACCCGGCGAGACGCGCTACAATATGCGGACAGCACAGAGACGGCGGCGTACAAGGATGACCCGGAGGGGCCAACCGTGGGGGAGCTGCTGCCGGATGACTGCGCGGCCTTTGCCTTCTTGGGCGTGGAATACCTGGACTTCCTGGACTACTGCCGCCGGGAGATCAGCGCGGCTCTGGATACGCTGCCACCTGAGTATGCGGCCCTGCTGCGGCTGCATTACTTGGAGGGCCGGACGCTGGAAGAGGCCGCGCCCCTGTGCGGCTTTGCATCGAAGCAGACGGCCAGCGACGCGGAGAAACGGGCGCGGCGGCGCCTGGAGCGGGGGAGCCATCGGCGGACCCTGCGGGGCTGCCTGGAAGCGTTCAACGATTTCCGGGATTACCAGGACGCGGCGGGCCGGAAAACCTGGAGATATACGGGCCTGAGCCGTACAGAGGCGGCGGCCCTGGTGAAGATGGGGAGGGGGTGAGACTGTGAACCAGAGGAAGCGGGCATTTTGTGAGGCGTACTTAATCAGCGGCAACGCCACGGACGCGGCCAGGGAAGCCGGATACAGCCCCCGGAGCGCCCGGAGTATCGGACAGCGCCTGTTGACTTTTGATGACGTACGGGAATACCTGGAGCGGCGGAACCAAGAGATCAGCGCGGCCAATACCGCCCAGATGGAGGAAGTGCGGCAATTCTGGACGGCCACCATGCGGGACGAAAACATGAAGCCCGCCGACCGCCTAAAGGCCTCGGAGCTGCTTACAAAGACCTATGGCGCGTTCCTGGAGCGCGTGGAGGTTGACGCGGACGTGAAGACGCGGGAGGCTATGGCCTCCTTGACGGAGGAAGAGCTGCGGACCCTTGCCCAGCTCGACGGGGACCCGTGGGAATAGGCCAGGAAGCTGCACGAAAGCGTTTTTCCCGCCAAAACTAAAAGCGGCGGCTTTGGTTTTAGAGCGGAGACGCGCCGGGGAGGGGAACTATACCCCCGCCGCCGTCCCGATACAGAAACGGCCTGCGGCACGAGTAAAAACGCACAAAGAGAGGGCCGGGGAGCGACACCCCCGGCCCTTTGTGCTGCCTATTCTGGAAATACCCTGTTCAGCTCCACGAAGCACCCGTTAAGCACGTTGACCTTTGCCACATCTTCCCGCCCATAGTCTTCATGGATCTTGAGGGAGCTGCCGCCATCCTGCAAAAACACCTGTACGGCTTTGTTTTCCGGGTCTACAATCCAGTATTCCCGAACCCCGGCCCGCTGGTAAAGGCCCAGCTTTATAAGCCTGTCATGCCGCCGGGTGGAGGGGGAGAGGATTTCTATTACCAGATCAGGGGCCCCCTTGCACCCGTGTTTGTCCAGCTTGTCACCATCGCACACAACGGAAATATCAGGCTCAACCATCGTGTCAACGTCTTCCGGGGCTTCCCCGTCCCGCTCGAAGAGCCGGACAGCGAACGGGGCCGCATATACCCGGCATTTCTTCCCCTCCAGGAAGTTGTAAAGCTGTGCGAACAAGGCCCCGCTGATTTCCTGGTGAGCCCTTGACGGCGGGGCCATCATAACCGCTTCCCCATTGATGATCTCTATCCGTTCGGTTTCCTCCCAGGTGAGCACATCCGCGAACGTGTACTGGGCCTTTTCTGCTGGTAGTGCCATAAAATCACCCTTTCGTCATTGTTCCCGGTCAAGCGGGATTGATACCCAGCTTGAAAGCCTTATCGTCCCTCTTCTCCTGGTCTACTACGGCACGGGCCACGAAAGCCGCCACCGTTTCCCCTGTGCGCTTTGCGGCCCGTTCTGCAGCCTCCAGCGTGTCAGAGGGAAGAGATACCACCCCGGCCCCTGCGGACGTTTCTGCGGCCCCCTGCGGGCTTCCTGCGGTATCTGCCGCCGGGACCCGGTACACAACCCGCCCAGCCGGGGGTGTTCCCGCCTCCTGCTGACCCGGCGAAACGCCGGGGGAGGCCCCGCCGCTGTCCCGCTCCATAGCCTCCAGGATTGCCCGACCTATGAAGCCGTTCACGCTTTCGCCACGGGTGGAGGCGTGGGCCTTTACGGTGTCAAGCCGCCCTTTAGGAAGCCGCAACAAGGTTTTGTCGTATGCTTTAGCATCGTACTTTGTAACGGCCTTTTGCTGTGCCTTTGATACTGCCATTGTGTCAATCTCCTTTCTGGGGGAGCCGTCCAGAATGGCGGCACCTTCTCCAGTATGCCTAACATTATACCCCCTATTGCCTACAGTTATCAATATATAATCTGCACAAATATATACAGATATCTTTATATATTACGCCAATAGACATCTACAGATATCTGTAGTGTAATTCATAATGTCAGGAGGGAACAGCCCCGGTCAAGGCGGTAGAACAAATAGGGAGCGCAAGATAAGAGCTGGACAGGACAAAAGGGACACAGAGAAGGTAAGGAACCCTTACAGCCCCCAGCCACCGGGACAGCCCCCACACTAAACGAAACATGAGGTTTACACCATGACCGAGAAAATGATTGAGAACCGGATCAAGAAGCTCCAGGCCATCGAAGCCCGGCGGGAGGAGCTGGAAGCTGTTGCCGATGCTATCCGGGCGGAGCTGAAGGCGGACCTGGAAGAGAAGGGACTCCAGGAGCTGAAGACCAAAAACTTCATCGTCAGATGGAAGGAGATCGTCAGCAGCCGCCTGGACGGGAAGGCCCTGAAGGCCGCGCTTCCGGACGTGTACAGCCAGTTCTGCAAGGTCAGCGCCACCCGCCGCTTCAGTGTCGCGTGAACAGGAAAAGGCCCCCGATGGGCCGTAACCACCGGGGGCCGCTCTGGAAGGCTGGACGCTCTACCAGATGAACAACTTCAGTATACCACACCGCCGCTGAAAGTCAAGCTGCGAACGCATACAGGAAGGAAGATTTTTACCATGGATTTTTATGAATCTGTCGCTCATGCTCTTTACTGCCGGATGGAAGAAGGCGCCTTGTCCGCGCCGCTGGAGGAAAGCGAACCCTACGCGGAAGGGCTTGCGGCTCTGCGGGACGCTCTGGCCGTGGTCCAAGACAAGGAGGCCAGGGAGCGGGCTGTAAACGCTGCCCGCCACCTGTGCGACGTGTATACGCATTTCTTCTACCGTGTGGGCCTTCAGGACGGCGTAAAGCTGACCGGTGCCGATTTCACCATGCGGGGGATTGAGTGGGCGTAGGGTGACAGAGAAGGGGAAGGGGCCCGCCCTCCCCGTTATTTTCTCCAGTGGAGAAGAGACCGGAGAAAATACAGGAGACCTCCACGGAGAATCCGCGGTAACCGTACCTTACCTTACCGTACCTAACCGTATCTTATAGAACCGTTCTTTTCGCTTCGCTCAAAGAATCTACATTGTGGTAACCTTTTTGTATTTTGAGTAAGGAGGCTAACCACATGGCAAAAAAACGAAAGATAAGAACAGTATCCTTTGTACATATCGGGGATGAGCTGGTGAACACCGACGACCTGAACGACGAGCAGCGCCGCAGGCTGGCAACATGGCTGAAGATTACCTACCTAAACACGCTGTTCCAAGGGAAGGCTGAGTTCTTTGAGGTAGACGGCAATCGAACGGATTAAGTTCAACAATAATTCAACTCCATTACAAAAAGTTCAACTATCTTACTCCACGATACAATATGACGAAATCCGTATATTCCTTGCGGCACAAGACTTTATATGATTTTATAAAACGATAAATTACGCTTAAAGTTGAACTCATAACCCGGAGGTTGCAGGTTCAAGTCCTGTCCCCGCGACCAAAAATCCTCTGATTTCCGTAGAAATCAGAGGATTTTCCTTGTATTTCATCACTTTTTATGCTGGTTGATTTTTGTTCTCTGTTTTTGACCCATTTCTTGACCCATACGGGAATCCGGAGCATTCAGGACCGGAGAGCACCGGAGAGGACACTGCCCATGGTTTTCGCCGCTTCCCGCTGTGCCGCCATGGTCACATGGGCGTAGGTGTCCAGTGTGAACCCCGCTGAATAGTGCCCCAGCATCCCGGAGACCGTCTTGATGTCTACCCCATTTTGCAGGGCTACCGTGGCAAAGGTGTGTCTCAGGTCATGAAATCTCACTTTCGGCAGTCTAGCCCGCTTCAAGACCCTGTGGAGCATTTGGAGGACACTATCCGGGGAGATCGGTCCGCCTGTCAGAGACGGGAACACATACTCGCTGCTGCCGCATTTCTTCCTCTGTTCTTTCAGGATTCCTACCGCATCCGCTCCCAGAGAGATGGTGCGGTAGGAGTTTTTCGTTTTCAGCGGGGCCTCCACCACCTCTCCGTTGATTCTGGCAATCTGCCGCTGAACCCGAAGGGTGCCCTGCTCCAAATCAAGGTCCTCCCATTTCAGACCGAGAAGTTCTCCCCGTCTCAGCCCCGTAGCCAGTTCGATGTAGTACATCTCGAACACGCCACTCTCCTTGGCTTCCCGCAGGAAGGAGGCCAGCTGCTCCACCGGGAGTGTCTTCATCTCCCTGTGTTCCAGCTTCGGCAGGGCGCAGCCGTCCGTAGGATTGACGGCTATCAGCTTCTGGCTCCTGGCGAAGTCCATGGCAGAGGAAATGATCTGGTGGATGTTCCGCACCGTCTTGGGGCTGAGGCCTTTCGGCTGCCCTTTTGCCTCAATTCGGTCCACTCTGCCCTTGGACAGCAGCTTTTTGTAGAGCTTCTGCAGCTCCAGGGTGGTCAGCTTACTCAGCTGGATTTTGCCGATATTTGGCTTGATGTGGTTGTCGATGTAGCCCCGATAGGTCTGGTGGGAGGAGGACCGCACCTTGATCTTGGCGTAGTTCTCGAACCAGACATCCATCCACTGGCCGATGGTGTACTTCTCCGCCTTGAGAGTATCCACTTCTGCGTTCTCTTGGATCGCCTGTGTCAGTTTTGTTTTTACCTCCGCCTGGGTTTTGCCCAGGACATTTTTGTAGACAGTCTTGCGGGTCTCCGGGTCCCGCCCGGCAGTGTAGCGGCCTTCCCATCGACCGTCCGGACGCTTGC
>OFGB01001444.1_pt1 | contig 14446 bp, 12 predicted proteins | sample 1521491 | NCBI WGS metagenome assembly OFGB01 (sample SAMEA3504095, study PRJEB24116) | mouse gut metagenome | biome: mouse gut; feature: mouse-associated habitat; material: faeces | place: Denmark | collected 2011
TGATCATGCAGCTTCTTCCTGGTACACAGGGTATCTATGGTCTGCTGGTTGGATTTATTACGTTGTCTAAGGTTGGTCTTCTTGGCGGCGGCGCTGCTGCTTTAGATCCGCAGACGGGACTTCTGATTCTGGCAGCTTGTATGCCGATCGGTATCGTAGGTCTGATCTCCGGTAAGTATCAGGGAATGACGTCCGCTGCATCTATCGGTATTGTAGCTAAGAAACCAGATCAGTTTGGTAAAGCTATGCTGTTCCCGGCGATGGTTGAGACATACGCGATCCTTGCACTTCTGATCTCTATCTTGGCTGTAAACGCAGTTCAGATCTAAAAGAATAAAGGAGCGAATAGCTATGGCTGGATTAGATAAGATGAAAAGTCAGATCCTGAATGAAGCGAAAGCGGCTGCTGACGCGAAGACAGCGAAAGCGAAAGCTGAGGCAGAAGATATCCTAAGTACAGCGAAAGCTGAGGCAGAGAAAAGGCAGAGCAGCATCGCTCAGAAATCGGCGGCAGAAGTGGCAGGTTATAAGGAACGTGTCGTATCATCCATCGACCTGCAGCGCAGAACGAAGATTCTGGGCGCAAAGCAGGAGATGATCGCATCGGTTCTTGACAAAGCGTATGAGACAGTGATCAAGCTGGGCGATAAGGAATATTTTGATATGCTCCTTAAGCTGCTTGGCAAATACACGCTGCCGCAGGACGGAGAGATCTATTTCTCCGCTGCCGATCTTAAGAGGATGCCGACAGGATTTGAACAGGATGCGAAGGAGAGTGCAAAAGCGAACGGCGGAACTCTCAAGGTATCCAGAGAAGCAAAGAACATTGAGAATGGTTTTGTCCTTGTCTATGGCGGTATAGAAGAGAACTGCACACTGAGGGCAATGTTTGATGCAAAGAGAGATGAATTGTCAGATAAGGTTCATCGTATGTTATTTTCGTAGGAGGCGCTGATGAGTGAACAATATACCTACGCGGTTGCGCGCATACGTGCTTTAGAGGTGTCTCTGTTCTCGAACTCCGTCATTGATCAGCTCATTGCCTGTCAGGATTACGGGCAGTGCCTGCAGTTTTTGGAGGAAAAAGGCTGGGGAGACAGCGAGACTTCGGGAAATGCGGAGGCAATACTGACCAGGGAAGAAGAGAAGATCTGGGAGGTCGTAAAAGAGCTGTCCATCGATATGGAGAACTTTGCGGTCCTCTCATATCCGAAACTTTTTCATAATCTGAAAGCCGCAATCAAGGAAGTGTGCACGAGCGATAACGGACTTCACATCTTCTACGACGATGTAGAGATTCCCGGTAGCGAGATGATAGAGATTGTCAAGGAGAAGAATTTCGGGAAGCTTCCGGCGAATATGCAGCATGCGGCAGAAGAAGCATATGAGGCTCTTCTTCATACCAGAGACGGGCAGTTGTGCGATGTGATCATTGATAAGGCTGCGCTTGACGCGGTCTATGCGGCAGGCAAAGCATCGAAAGCACCGATCATTCGTGATTATGCGGAGTCTACAGTTGCGGTTGCCGACATCAAGATTGCCGTACGTTCACAAAAAACCGCGAAATCAATGGAATTCATGAAGCGGGCGATGGCTGAATGTAGTAGCATCAGCGTGGACCAGTTATCCAAGGCGGCGCTAAGCGGCATGGATGCGATCCGCGAATATCTGATGGGAACTGCTTATGCAGAAGGAGCAGAGGCTCTTGCCGATTCTCCGTCAGCGTTCGAGCGTTGGTGTGATAACCGAATCATCCAGACGATCAGTCCGCAGAAATATAATGCATTTACCATAGGGCCGGTGGTGGCTTATGTAATTGCAAGACAGAATGAGATTAAAACGGTACGAATCATACTTTCCGGGAAATTAAACGATTTGCCGGATGATTCAATCCGGGAAAGGGTAAGGGAGATGTATGTATAGGATTGCAGTTTTGGGCGACTATGACAGTATCTATGGCTTCGCGACACTGGGTCTTGACACATTCCCAGTTAGTACCCGGGAAGAAGCAGCAGAGAAGCTCGGACGGCTCGCTTCCGGCAAATATGGAGTGATCTATGTTACGGAGAAATGGGCTGCGGAGCTGAAACATGAGATTGGGAGATATCAGGAGCAGATTACGCCGGCGATAATCCAGATTCCGGGTATTGCGGGCAATACCGGAGCCGGAGTCGCAGGAGTCAAGAAGTCGGTAGAGATAGCGGTAGGCTCGGATATCGTATTTTCTCAGCAGTAATAATAAAACATTCATGCCGCTGGGATCGAAAAGACCTTGCTAAGTCGGCAGAATGTACTTTGCAGCTAAGCTCGAAAGTACCTCGCTAAGCTGCATAAGTAAGAAAGGAGATTCGTGCAAAAAAATGAGTAGTAAAGGTACGATTAAAAAAGTAGCAGGACCGCTTGTCATCGCATCCGGTATGCGTGATGCGAACATGTCTGACGTTGTACGTGTAAGCGAGCGGCGTCTGATTGGAGAGATCATCGAGATGCATGGAGACGAGGCGTCTATCCAGGTATACGAGGAGACATCAGGTCTTGGACCCGGCGAACCGGTAGAATCTACGGGAGCGCCTATGTCCGTTGAACTTGGACCTGGTCTTATCACAAGTATTTATGACGGAATTCAGCGTCCTCTTGATGATATTATGAAGATTTCAGGAAATAACCTTCAGCGCGGCGTTGAGGTTGCTTCCCTGAAGAGAGATAAGAAATGGAAATTTGTTCCGGTTGCCAAGATCGGCGACGAAGTAGAAGCCGGCGACGTGCTGGGTACGGTACAGGAGACACAGGTAGTTGAACAGAAGATCATGGTTCCTTATGGCGTTGCCGGAACTGTGAAGGAGATTAAGTCCGGCGAATTCACGGTAGAGGAAGTAGTGGCGGTTGTTACGACCAAAGACGGCGATAAAGAGCTTACCATGATGCAGAAGTGGCCGGTTCGTAAAGGACGTCCATATGTGAAGAAACTTCCTCTGGATGCTCCTCTTGTAACAGGACAGAGAGTCGTAGACATGTTCTTCCCGATCGCCAAGGGCGGTGTTGCAGCCGTTCCGGGACCGTTCGGAAGCGGTAAGACAGTTATCCAGCATCAGCTTGCAAAGTGGGCTGAGGCTGACATCGTAGTATATATCGGATGTGGTGAGCGTGGTAATGAGATGACAGACGTTCTGAACGAGTTCCCTGAACTGAAAGATCCGAAGACGGGCCGTTCATTGATGGAGAGAACCGTTCTGATCGCGAATACGTCAGATATGCCTTTCGCAGCTCGTGAGGCTTCTATCTACACAGGTATCACGATTGCAGAGTATTTCCGTGATATGGGATATTCGGTAGCGCTGATGGCGGACTCTACGTCCCGTTGGGCGGAGGCGCTCCGTGAGATGTCGGGACGTCTGGAAGAGATGCCTGGTGAGGAAGGTTACCCGGCGTACCTTGGTTCCCGTCTGGCAGAGTTCTACGAGAGAGCAGGACGTGTGGTTTCTCTTGGTAAGGATGCAAGAGAGGGCGCGTTGTCAGTAATCGGTGCGGTATCCCCTCCGGGCGGTGATACTTCCGAGCCTGTATCCCAGGCAACGCTGCGTATCGTTAAGGTATTCTGGGGATTGGATGCGGCGCTTGCTTATAAGAGACATTTCCCGGCGATCAACTGGCTGACCAGTTATTCTCTGTATCTGGATAACATGCACGACTGGTTCAACGGAACCGTGTCAGAGGACTGGATGGAAGGCCGCCAGAAGATGATGAGCCTTCTGACAGAAGAAGCTGCGTTGGAAGAGATCGTACAGATGGTAGGTATGGACGCTCTGTCGCCAGGCGACCGTCTGAAGATGGAAGCGGCACGCTCTATTCGTGAGGACTTCCTGCATCAGAATTCCTTCCATGAAGTAGATACCTATACGCCGCTTCGGAAGCAGTATCTGATGATGAAGCTGGTTCTTGCGTTCTACGAGCAGGCTACAGAGGCTCTTTCTAAGGGAGCATCCATGAAGGTTCTCCTTGGAATGGACGTAAGAGAACGGATCGGCCGTTACAAATATACGACGGCAGAGAATATCGAGGCAGAATACGAGAAGATTATGAATGAATTAAGCGCAGAGGTTGCCGGTGCGTTTGGGAAGGAGGACTTCTAATTATGCCAAAAGAGTATAGAACCATACAGGAAGTTGCCGGACCGCTTATGATGGTAAAGGGTGTAGAAGGCGTTGCGTTCGACGAGCTTGGAGAGATCGAGCTTGCCAATGGCGAGAGACGCCGTTGTAAGGTACTGGAAGTAGACGGAAGCGAAGTTGTCGTACAGCTCTATGAGAATGCTGCCGGTATCAACTTAAGTAACAGTAAGGTGCGTTTCCTCGGACGAAGCATGGAGCTTGGAGTTTCCGGCGATATGCTGGGACGTGTCTTCGACGGATTGGGACGTCCGATTGACGACGGTCCGGAGATCCTGCCGGAGGAGAGAAGAGATATCAACGGTCTGCCTATGAACCCGGCGGCACGTGTATACCCTGAGGAGTTTATCCAGACAGGCGTATCTGCAATCGACGGACTGAACACACTGGTACGTGGGCAGAAGCTTCCTATCTTCTCCTGTTCCGGTCTGCCGCATTCACAGCTTGCGGCTCAGATCGCAAGACAGGCGAAGGTTCGCGGAACAGACGAGAACTTCGCGGTTGTATTTGCCGCTATGGGTATCACTTTTGAAGAGTCTAACTACTTTATTGAGTCTTTCAAGGAGACGGGAGCCATTGACAGAACCGTCCTGTTCATCAACCTGGCGAACGACCCGGCCGTAGAGCGTATATCTACTCCGCGTATGGCGCTGACCGCAGCAGAATACCTTGCATTCGAGAAGGATATGCACGTACTGGTTATCCTGACAGATATTACAAACTATGCGGACGCTCTTCGTGAGATCTCCGCCGCTAAGAAAGAGGTTCCCGGCCGCCGCGGATATCCTGGATATATGTACACAGACCTTGCAACTATGTATGAGAGAGCTGGACGTCAGAGAGGAAAGAATGGAAGTATCACCATGATCCCGATCCTTACCATGCCGGAAGACGATAAGACTCACCCGATTCCTGACCTTACCGGATACATCACAGAGGGACAGGTAATCTTAAGCCGTGAGCTGTACCGTAAAGGTCTTCAGCCACCGATCGACGTACTGCCTTCACTTTCACGTCTGAAAGATAAAGGTATCGGCGAGGGTAAGACGAGGGCGGACCATGCCAATACTATGAACCAGTTGTTTGCGGCTTACTCACGTGGTAAGGATGCGAAAGAGCTTATGACCATCCTCGGCGAGGCAGCTCTTACTGAGATAGATCTTAAGTATGCGGAATTCGCAGACGCATTTGAGAAAGAGTATGTATCCCAGGGATATAACAATGACCGCTCAATCGAAGAGACATTGGCGATAGGCTGGAAACTGTTATCCATGCTGCCAAGGGCAGAGCTGAAACGTATCGACGACAAGTTCTTAGATGAATATTATGGTAAATAAGGAAACATCATGTCGGGAATTTTGATATAAGGAGGACCAAGTAAATGGCATCTAAACAGATCACTCCTACCCGTATGGAGCTGACAAAGACGAAAAGAAAGCTGGTTACGGCCAGAAGGGGCCACAAGCTCCTGAAGGACAAACGTGATGAGCTGATGCGTCAGTTCCTGGATCTGGTTAAGGAGAATATGGCGCTTCGCCAGAAAGTAGAAGCCGGAATCCTCTCTGCAAATAAGAACTTTGTTATAGCCAAGGCCGGTATGGATGAGGCGACACTGAATACAGCGCTTATGACGCCGAAACAGGAAGTTAGTCTCGAGGTGGGCCAGAAGAACGTCATGAGCGTTAATATCCCGGTTTTCGAGACAAAGACAAGAACTGCGGATGCGAACGATATTTATTCCTACGGTTTCGCATTTACGTCCAGCGACCTGGACGGCGCCGTAAAATCTTTGGCGGATATTCTGCCGGATATGTTGAAACTTGCGGAGACAGAGAAAGCGTGCCAGCTTATGGCGGCTGAGATCGAGAAGACCAGACGCCGCGTAAATGCGTTAGAGCACGTTACAATCCCGGAAGCTCAGGCAACGATCAAATATATCACGATGAAACTGGACGAGAACGAGAGAAGTTCACAGATTCGTCTGATGAAAGTAAAAGATATGATGCTTGAAGAAGCGCATCATTATAGCGAGAGAGAATAACTAAAAACGCCCTGATCCCTCCGTGGATCGGGGCATTTTTAGCTAGACTTTTCAATATAACTGCTTTATAATAAATGTGCCGGTACAATCCGGTTTATTTACTGCGGCGTTTTGAAAGAGATTATGCTGCGGACAGAAGAGAAAAAGGGATAGATATACGGGTGAGGAAGTTTTAGGAGGTCATATGGAACAGGGCAGAAATACAGGAGAAGACAGATATACGGGTCCGGGAGGATATTCAGGACAGGGAGGATATCCGGAACAAGGAGGTTTTGGACAGCAGAATGGACGTATGGATTGGGGAACGCCGTCTTATTCTAATCCTCCGGTCGGAGAGGGATTGAATAAAAAACCGGAGAAGAATAAGTTTATGCTGCCGATCATAATAGGCGGATTTATTTTAGTTATCATTATAATCGTAGTCCTTCTTTTATTGGGTTGGAAATTTGTGCTGAACGGCGACAAGGAAGTGGAGACGATAGGAGATTACTATGTGACTGGCTGCAAAGAGATTATGAAGGTTCGCGAGGAAGAGGATAAAGAGAGTAAAGTCGTGACGAAGCTTGACAATGGGGAAAAGGTTTCCCTGATTGAAAAGAGCGAGGGCAATTATTGGAAGGTGTATATAGAAGCCGAAGAAGTGACGGGTTATGTTGATTATCACTATCTGACCAATAAAAGCGACGCGGTAATGGAGCCGGTAACGAGGTATGTCAATATAAAGAAAGAGGAATCGCTGTCTATATTAAGCACACCGGATAGCGACGGAGCGTCTCTTGGCGTGGTCAAAAGAGGGGATGAAGTAATAGTTTTAGCGAAACCTGACGATACATATTCTTATATTTATGCGGCGGATGAAAGCGCATATGGTTATGTAGAAAAGAGTAAGCTGTCTGAAGACGAGATCAAAGACGAGCCTGCTAAGGAAGACTCAAAAGAAGATAAAAAGGAGGATGACAAGGCAAATACCGCCCAGCCTTCGGCGGATGTATTGGGAGCCGGCAGTCCTCCGGCAAATTATCAGGGAATATATTATGTCAAAGTAGCAAAAGGATATCTTGCGCTTCGTAATGCGAAAGCATTTGACACGTCGAATGAAATCGGCAAAATGTACAATGGAGATTATGTACAGGCGATTCGGACAAACGAGACTTATTGGTATGTATACAGTCCCAGCCTTGGAGCATATGGTTACACGAACAGCGAATATCTTGTTTCATCTACCAGCAGCGCGGCTTCTTCTTACAGAGATGTATATTATGCAAATGTTGCTTCCGGTTATCTTGCGCTTCGTGATGCTCAGGCGTACGATTCGTCCAATGAAATAGGCAAGATTGCGAATGGACAGGAGGTTATTGTTATTGATTCGTCAAGCGGTACGTATTGGTATGTATATGTGCCGGCTTTGAATGATTATGGTTATGTCAACAGCGAATATCTCAGGAGGTAACGGATGAGTAGGCGTAGATGGATCGCGTTTGCAGTTATTGTATTGTTGATAGAGTTGGCGGCATTGACAGCTGTTATAATCTTCAAAAAGCATGCTGATGCAGCGGTTACCCCAAAAAAAGCATCTGTGATCGAAGGAAGTGTGATAGACGTTACAGAAGCTGCAGATGGCGGCAAGAGCAAAGAAGAGAAAGAGCAAGCTAAGGAATCTACGCAGGCAGAACAGGATTCGGTATCTGAGGAACATCTCCCTGCAGATACCGGGCAGTCTTCGGAGTCCGTATCTTCGGAAGCGGCCCAGGCAGAACAAGATTCTTCGGATGCAGGACGCGCAGGTGTGTCGGAGATACAGAACGGACTTCAGAATCTGATCAATACAGAGTATCAGGCAGGGGGTAAAGTTGCGGTCTGCACCGGAAGAGCAGACGAAAGTGATATGGCTATGATCAATGGTGGAGCGATGCAGGCGGCAAGCTTGATCAAGTTATATGTGGCTGGATGTGTATATGAAAATTACGGGACTGTTAGCTCACAAGAGTCTTATAGCGGAGAGACGGAATCTTTGCTGAGCGTCATGATAACAGTCAGCGATAATACCGCCTGCAATACGCTGGTGACCAGATTAGGAAACGGAGACGCGCAGGCGGGAATGGCAAAGGTGAATCAGTATTGTGCGAATCACGGCTTTTCTGATACGCATATGGGACGGCTGATGCTGCAGCCTAATGACGTAGACGATAACTATACGTCTGTCTATGATTGCTGCAATTATCTCAAGCTGGCGAATGCCGGACAGTTGGAGGGAGCGTCGCGTGTCCTTGGATATATGCAGCAGCAGCAGCGCAGAAGTAAGATCCCCGCGGGTATTCCGTCAGGTGTAACAGTGGGAAATAAGACGGGTGAATTGTCTGACGTAGAGAATGATGCGGCGATTGTATATGGCGGAGGAGGTACTTTTGTATTATGCGTAATGTCGGAAGATTTGTCGGATAATTACGGCGCACAGAGATTTATATCGAGAACATCCGGCGTGGTATATGATTTTATGGAAAATTAAAATATACGAGAAGCAGAGTAGATTGGTAAGGGGTTGTTGGAAAATTTCATGTTCATACAATATAGTGACATTAAGTGTGAATGTTTGTGCCATATATTGTGAGAAAATGTTTTCCGGCAGCTCCTTTTTATGGAAAATGTAAAGGAAGATCAGGATGAAGATCATTCATAAGTGGTTGATTGGGATATTGGCAGCGCTGGCGGCGGCGCTTTTGGCAGGCGTCTTTTTTCAGGTGAAAGTGACGTTGGATATGCGAAAAGAGGTCTCCGCGATGAAAACACAGAAAAAATCGTTGGAACTTGACATAAAAAAAGAAGAAGAATCTCTGGTATTAGAACAGGTAATGTCGGAGGAAGAAGATAAGGAGCAAGGCGGAGCGGAACAGGAAGAAGAAGTAGCGGGAGGAGAAGCGGCGCAGAACGATATGACGGCAGAAGGAAATGGGAAAAAGGTAGCAATTGATCCCGGTCATCAGGGGTATCATATTGATATGAGTGAATTGGAACCGGTTGGACCCGATTCGCAGGAAATGAAAGCGAAGGCGACGCAGGGAACAGAGGGGAGATTCACAGGAATACCGGAATATGAGTTAAATCTTACGATTTCAAAACAGCTTGCCGAGGAGCTGCAGAAACGGGGCTACGAAGTGATGCTTACCAGGCAGGATAATGATACTGCTATCAGCAACCGGGAACGCGCTCTTCTGGCAGCCGATTTTGGAGCGGATATCTATCTTCGAATCCATGCAAACGGAAGCGAGAATCCTGATGATAGCGGAGCGTTGACGATGGCGCCGTCTGCGGAGAATCCGTATATTGCCCAATTGCATGATAAGAGTTATGCGTTGGGAGAGGCGGTAATTAACGCATATTGCCAGTCATGCGGCCTTTCAAACAGAGGAGTTATGCTTGCAGATAATATGTCCGGGACGAACTGGAGTAAGGTGCCGGTCATAATTTTGGAGATGGGGTTTATGACGAATCAGAGCGACGATACAAAAATGCAGAATGCTGAATTTCAGGTACAGATGGTGCAGGGAATAGCAAATGGTATCGATCAGTATTTTGCCGCAGGGAATTAGCAGGGAAAGAACGATGAAGAAAAATACCGGAAGAGAAATGATATTGATCTTGATTTTATTAATACTGATCTTGCTTTGTCTGGTGGGTTTTGTATTTTTACAGCAAGATCAGAAAAAGAGGTTAGGACAGATAAAAGACTTGAAAGAAGAGATACAGCTCCTGGAAGAAAAACGGATGCAGATGATATATGATCGCGAAGAGCTTGAGATGAAGCAAGACGAGATAGCAGATAACGTGGAGGATAATGCAGAACAGGCGGCAGAAAACACAGAAGCGGCATCTCCTTCGCCGGACGAAGGGACTCCGGCGCCTGTGAATTTAGATGCGGTACGGGAAAATATTCAGGCGAATATATCAGGAAGAGTAGAAGCAGGAGAGACGTGGCAGGTGTATGCCTGTCGTTTGTCAGACCAGGCGGAAGAAATGATCGGCAGTGGAAGAATGACGGCTGCCAGTCTGATCAAGCTCTATATTATGGGAGCTGTGTATGAAAATTATGAGGCTGTAACGACCCAGAATGGGAAGGAGACGGTGGACGGACTTTTAAGGTCGATGATTACGGTCAGTGATAATGATGCAGCCAATACGTTAACGGGTATGTTGGGGAATGGAGATCCCGTGGCAGGAAAATCAGTAGTGAATGAATATTGCAGCAGAAACGGTTATACGGATTCAGACATGGGAAGGATGCTGTTGGAGACGGGTACAGACCGGGAAAATTATACATCTGTGAGAGACTGCGGCATGTTTCTTAAGAGAGTTTATCAGGGGGAGATTCCGTATGGAGAAGATATGATGAATCTGCTAAAACAACAAGAGCGAAGGGGAAAGATACCCGCCGGCGTGGCTCAGGGAGTTGTGGTGGCGAATAAAACGGGTGAGTTAGATCGTGTAGAAAATGATGCGGCAATTGTTTTTAAAGATAATAATCCATATATTCTGTGTGTAATGTCGGAGAATGTAAATGACGCGGCGGCAGCGAGACAGACAATTGTTAACATCTCGTCAGGTGTGTACAATAATATGTGATAATTAGGAAAATAGATTGACATGTAAGAAGTAAAAGTTGTAGAATAGCAGACACAGAAGGAAGTGGTATGTATTGAATTATCAAAGAAAATTAATCAGAAAAGTATGTGTTGTCGGAGTGTCAAGTGCGTTAATTGCGAGTATGGGCGCAATGGATCCAACGACAGCATTTCCAGAGGGTCATGTTCTTGCGGCTGAGGTCGAAGAGGAGAAATTCTGGGAAGACATGACGGAAGAAGAGCGTATGGCTTTGCCGGAGGAGGAGAGGGAACGTCTGAAAGCAGAGGCAGAAAAGCGCGCGGAGGAAGTAAGACTCTGGGAGAGTATGACGGAAGAAGAGCGTATGGCTTTGCCGGAGGAAGAGAGGGAGCGCCTTAGGGAACTGGCGGAAAAGGCAATGGAACGCGGGGAAGGAGCCGGAACGGAGGGACAGGGGCCGGAAGACGGATCTGGTACTTTGGACAACCCAGAGAATTCGGATCCAGAGAACGAGACAGGGAATCCAGAGAATCCAGGCGAAGAAGATGTGGTTGGGAACCCGGAAGATGGAGTCGAAGGCGGAGAGTCCGACGATTTGGAAAACCCGGATGAAGAAGCTGAAGACGGAGATATGACAGACCCGAAGGATCCGGACGGAGATGATATGAACCAGGATTCGGAGGATACGAATGAAGATGATGCGGGTACGGATTCGGTAGTATCGGATGGGGAAGCCGGGATTGAAGATACAGCCGGGACAGAGAATATGATCGTAGAAGATGAAACCGGCGCGTCAGAGGAAACAGAAGTATCGGATGGTTCAGCCGAGGCTGATGTCAGTGATATTTCTGACGACCAGGCAGATAATGCAGCGGAGGAAATACTGCCCGGGAAGATCAGTAATGAAGAATTGATATCGAGCCAGCAGATTGTGAAACTTCCGGAGATCGTGGAGAATTTTCATTTCTGGACAGTAGCCAGAAAGTATGCATTTGCAAAAGAAGATATCATGATTCGTGAACAACCGCTTGAAGAAGATGCCGACGGAGATAAGGTCAGGTTCATCGGTAGAATTGATTCGGATGGTCTGCTGTACATATTAGAAGAAAAAGACGGATGGTATTATGTGGAATCCGGTAAAGTCAGAGGATTTGTGAAGGATAAGGATGTTCTCACAGGTGATAAAGCGGACAAACTGTTGAAGAAATATCAGAAAAAAGCCCGAAAACAGGCAAAAAAGACAAAGTCGGAGTATAACGGGATCGAAAGTATAGCGCCTATGGCGGAAGAGTTAGTTCGTTTCCAGGAGAATAAAGCATTTACTTATCTGAGAGCGACTGTGAACCAGACGGTGATAGAGAAGAATTATGCTCTTTCGTCGGATGGAGAGGTTGAGGTTAAGGAAGATAAGAGTATAGATAGTCGTACGGTTGGTATAATTCCTTCAGGCGGATTATGTTATATTCTTGAAGACAAAGATCAGGACTGGATTTATATAGAGTCCGAGGATGTTCGGGGATTTGTGGAAGGCCAGAGCATCGTGTCGGGAAAAGAGGTCGCGAAAGCGGTAGAGGAGAAGGGCGAGCAGGGGTACGTTTTTGCAAAGGAAGCCGTAAAACCTGAGGAAAACATGGCGTATTATTATACGTTGACGTCCACCCAGCCTGGAATTCCAAGCGGTGAGATACGAAAATCTATGATAGAATATGCGGCGCAGTTTATCGGAAATCCATATGTATGGGGCGGTACGAGTCTGACGAAAGGGGCGGATTGTTCGGGATTCGTGCAGAGTATCTATAAGCAGTATGGATATGAGCTTCCAAGAGTAGCCTGTGATCAGGCGCAGTACGGGGTGAAGGTTCCGGTGGAAGATGCTTTGCCGGGAGATTTGATTTTCTATGCGAAGGATGGTTATGTTCATCATGTGGTAATGTATGCAGGAGAAGGTAAGACAATCGAGGCAATGAGTTCAAATGCAGGAATTGTCCAGGCGGACTTAAAAAAAGGAGACGCCGTATGGGCGACACGTATTCTTGATGATAACGGCTATTCGATAGGAAATATCGGTGAGGTTAATGCGACGGAGGATATGTATGGTCTGAATCTCGGAAAGTTTAAGCTGACATATTATTGCTCTTGTGAATTATGCTGTGATGTGGAAACGGGTATCACAGCGACCGGCGCTCCGGTCGTAGAGGGAAGGACGATTGCGGTAGATCCAAGTGTGATTCCTTATGGAACCCAGATTATCATAGGCGGTCATATCTTTACGGCAGAAGATTGCGGAGGGGCGATCAAAGGAAACAGAATAGACGTTTATGTGAATAGTCATCAGAGAGCATTGGAATTAGGCGTGAATTATGCCGATGTATATTTAAAGAAATAGAAAGAAGAATAGACAAAAGAGACAGCAGAGTTCTGCTGTCTCTTTTGTGGGGAGTGAAAGCGATGAAAATGGAAAATAAACAGAGGGAATATCTTTTTGATAATTATAAAGTATTTTTAATCATACTGGTAGTAATCGGGCATTTTATAGAACCATGTTATGATCAGAATCCATTTTTGTATGAATTAAAATGGGGGATTGTGGCGTTTCATATGCCTGCATTTATCTTTATATCGGGATATTTTTCGAAGAAAGAACAGCCGGTCAGGAAGCTGATCAGCGGATTGGTAATACCGTATTTTGTATATGAAGTATTGTACTATCTGCTGTATACTTTTATTCTGGATAAGGAAACGGAGCTGTATCTAACTAGGCCGAAATTTTCTTTATGGTATCTTATGGCGCTGTGCGTATGGCGTCTTATGACTCCTGTGGTAAAGAAGATTCCATATTATCTGCCGTGTTCATTAGCGGCGGGATTGTTGATCGGTCTGGTCGGGCTTGGGAATTTTCTATCTATTCCAAGAATCATATTTTTCTTTCCGTTTTTTCTGGCAGGGACCAGGTTTGACAGCGCTTGGCTTGCCAGATTTCGTAACAGGAGGGGCTATGTGGGCGTGTTTGGAATAATAGGGAGTATGGCGTTGTTTTTGTTTGCGGACGGATATCACAGACAACTGTCTGTAAAGATTTTCTATGGACGATATTCTTACGAGGAGTTGGGAATGTCGGCTGCGGATGGGATCTTGATTCGTCTTGTTTGTTATGGGATTTCATTTCTGTTGATTTACTTGTTTATGATGGCGCTTCCGGAAAAGGAAAAATTCTATTCGTATCTGGGGGAAAGGACGATGGCGGTGTACATATTTCACGGCGTAATCCATAGCTGCCTGAAATATGGTTCATCCGTTTTGGAAACAGTGGAAAGTAACGGAGAGAGTATATTGTTGATTTTGTTCTGCTTCATAATTGTGTGGATTGTGTCACGTAAACCGTTTGTGCAGGTGACGAACAAAATTGCTCATCTGGTTTAAGCTGTTATTTAAGCCAGGTACCGGAAGACGCTGGATTTTATGCTGAATTTAGTTAATGCAGATTGCTGTAAATTCTAAATCCAGCATAAAATCTAGTGTACAGTACACTGATAAATCGAAAATTAGAATTGCCCCTCTGCGAGGGCTTTGATAGATAAAGCATATTCCGACGGCGTCATACCAGTAATCTGTTTAAATTTTCTGGAGAAATAATGAATAGAGG
>OFGB01001449.1_pt1 | contig 14401 bp, 17 predicted proteins | sample 1521491 | NCBI WGS metagenome assembly OFGB01 (sample SAMEA3504095, study PRJEB24116) | mouse gut metagenome | biome: mouse gut; feature: mouse-associated habitat; material: faeces | place: Denmark | collected 2011
CAAAATGGACGGCGGCCTGTCAGTTCGTCCCCCTCTGGGAGGGGGGTGGCACAGCGGAGCCGTGACGGGGGGAGAGAAGTTGTGCCTTGTTTTACTCCCTCAGCCACCGCATGCGGCGGTGCCAGCTCCCTCATAGAGGGAGCCTTAAAACGATAGGTTTAGCGCAAACAAGTCCTAGGTAAAGCGCTGGAACTGCCTGGAGAAGTCCTCATAATCCCAAGTAGTGAGGTAGCAGTCGGAGAGGGCCCGAAGCTCGTCGTGGTCCTGGTGGGGGGAGCCGTTGTAGATGCTGGCCAAAAGGAAGCCGGCCTGCTTCGCGGTGGCGGCGGGAATGATGGCGTCCTCAAAAACGACGGTCTGGCCGGGCGCGCCGCCCAGCCGCCGTGCGGCTTCCAGGTAGACGTCCGGGCGGGTTTTGCCCACCCCCACCTCCACGCAGGACAGGGCGAACTGGAAATAACGCCGGATGCCCAGGTGGCGCAGGCAGAGGTCGATAAGCTCCGGGGCGGTGGCGGAAGCGACGCACATGCGCCAGCCCTCCTCCTCCAGCCGCTGGAGGAACTCCTCCGCCCCCACCCGAAGGGGGATGTGGGAGCGGTAGTGCTCCCCGATGATCCGGTTGATCTCGGCCACGGCCTCCTCCTGGGTGTCGGACAGCTGAAAGCTGCGGATGAAGAAGGAGGCGGCTTCGGGGGCGGTCATGCTGGGGGTCTGGCTCATGATGGACCTGGGGGGGTCGGTAATCCCCCGGCTGGCCAGATACTCCCGGTAGAGCTGCCGCCAGTAGGGGAGGGAGTCCACCAGGGTGCCGTCCATGTCAAAGATTCCAAATTTTTCGCTCATTTTCCTGTCCCGTCCTTGTGTAATAGAGTGGGGTGTACTATAATAAGGGATACACTATAAAAAAGGGAGGCCACCGCCATGACTGACCAGGAGCTGATTCAAAAAGCGGTCGAGATGCATCAATTTTCCTACGTGCCCTACTCCCATTTTCCGGTGGGGGCGGCGCTGCTCACGGAGGACGGCCGGGTATTCACCGGCTGCAACGTGGAGAACGCCGCGTATGGCTCCACCATCTGCGCCGAGCGCACCGCCATATTGAAGGCGGTGAGCGAGGGCTGCCGGGAGGGCTGGACGGCCATCGCCATCGCGGGGCAGGGGGAGGACTACTGCTGGCCCTGCGGGGCCTGCCGGCAGATGCTGTATGAGTTCGCGCCAAACCTGCGGGTGCTTGCGGCCCGGAGGGACGGCGGCTATCGGGAGGTTCCGCTGTCCCAGCTGCTTCCTTACGGCTTTGGGCCCAAGTCGCTGGAATAAGGGGGAAGCCGGCGCGTTGGCATTTTTTTCCGAAATACAGCCGCATAATTGGCGGAAAAGGGTATAAACTACCTCCGGAACCCGAAATAAGGAGGTGTCTGACATGGTTATGGACAAAATCGCCCTGACGCTGCTGATTATCGGCGGCCTGAACTGGGGCAGCGTCGGCCTGTTCCAATTTGACCTGGTGGCCTTTGCCTGCGGCGGTTCCGGCAGCATGATCAGCCGGGTGATCTACACGCTGGTTGGGCTGTCCGCCGTGTGGTGCGTTACGCTGCTGTTCCGAGACAGGGACCCTGTGGAAGAACGGCGCTGAACCCGTTCAGGCGGCAGTGCGGATACAGGCTCTTAGAAAAAGCCCGGGGCGATGGCTCCGGGCTTTTGGTTTCATGACCGGGGGCTCCTTATTTTCCCGAGTGGATGCGCCGCTCCTCCTTAAACACGAAGCTGCGCAGCTGGAGCTCGTACATATTGGCCATATCCACGAACTGGCAGCCGTAGCCCACAACGGGGCGGCTGTAGCGGTCGGGGCGCGTCTCCACCCGGAGCACCTGGGCGGTGAGGGGGATGGTGCCGCCGGCGTCGTGGAAATAGAAGGACAGCTGCTCCCCCGGCTTCAGCTCCAGGTCGGTGACCAGATAGACCCCGCCGGCGCTGATGTTGTAGAGGGTGGCTGGGGCCTCCAGGGTGCGGTCCGGGCGCTCCAGGGTGACGGTGACCTTGGAGGTCAGGGAGATCTTGATATCCTGCCTTCTTTGGTTCCGGGAGATGATCTCCAGCACCTGGCAGCGGAAGGAGCGGTTCTGGCGGTCCACGTTCAGGGGGGAGGTGAGCATGCAGCGGCAGGTGGCAAGCCCCTGGATGGGGTCGTAGAACAATATTTCAACGGGATCGCCGGACTTGTGGACGTAGTCCCGGGACACGGTGATGAGAAGGCTGTCCATCGCGCCGGTGCTGACGGCGGCGGGGACCATCCGATCGTTGGCGGCGTCGAAAATCTCAGCCTTTTTGCAGTAATAAAAAGATAACATGTGCCTCCACCTTTTCTCAATATATGCGGCAGGCCGAAAGGCCCGCATATATTATAATGGAAAAATCTCCAGGACGCAATGGTAAAATTGGCGGGCCGGGAAAAACCTCCAAAGGCCATGCCCCCACAGCCATACTATGATCCGGGCGCAGGCGCCGCCCAGCCCCGCCATGAAAAAATTTCTTTTCCCATGTTATGTTTTGGGCGGAACAGACCGATAAAAGTAATGCGGAATGATTTTTAGAAGCGATACGCCCCCTCCCCGAGAGGGGCTTTCAGGAGGTTTTCGATATGATGATAAGAAGGTCAGAGCGGTTCCCGGCCGCGCCGGTTCCTGCGGCCGGAGCGCCCCGGTCCCCGGCGGCCCAGCGCGCCCGGGGTGCGGAGGGGCAGTTTGACCAGATCAAGCTGTCCGCCCCCGCCGGACAGGAGTCCGCCCCCAGCTTCCGGGAGATGGCGGCCAGCCTGTCCCAGCAGGTGCGCACCTTTAACACCACGGGCAAGATACAGGACCTGCGCCAGCAGGTCTCCTCCGGGGAGTACCGGCCCGACGCCCGGGAGACGGCGGCCCGGATGCTTCTGATGACGGAGGATGAATAGATGGCAAGCTGGCAGGACTATTTAAAGCTGCTCCGGAACCTAAGCAAGACCCTGGGGCAGCTGACCCAGGTGGAGCGGGACAAAAACGCGGCGGCCGCCGCCGGCGACCTGGCCGGGGTGGAGGAGTGCATGAAGCGGGAGCAGGTGCTGAGCCTGTCGCTGCGGGGCTATGACCAGAAGCGGGACGCCATGCTGGCCGCCTTGGGGCTGAAGGGCGTCACCCTCCGGGAGCTGGCGAACCACAGCCCGGAGGAGCTCCGGCTGGAGGTGAAGGGCGTGGCGGAGGAGCTGCGCCGGCAGTACGAGATCTTCCAAAGCGCCAGCAAGGCGGCCCGGAACACCCTGGAGCTGAACCTGCGGGCCATTGAGCGGGTCCAGGCCGTCCGGGCCGGCGACGCCGCCCAGGCGGAGGAGCAGCGGAAGAACCACCAAACCGATTTCCGGGCCTGACCGCGCCCGATGGGATAAAAAGGAGAACAAAGCTATGGCTGTTATTGGTACTTTTGGTTCCTTTACCGCCGCGCGGCTGGGAATCTACGGCGCGCAGGCCTCTTTGAATGTGACGGGCAACAACATTGCCAACATCAACACCAACGGATACACCCGCCAGCGGGCCGACCTGGTGTCGCTCCACTCTGCGGGCAGCGCCCGCATCGCCAGCGGCTTCAATCTGGACATCGGCTACGGCGTGCTGGTGGACCAGGTGTCCCAGCTGCGGGACCCCTACCTGGACATCCTCTACCGGGACGAGCAGGCCAGCGTGGGCTTCTACGAGGCCCGGATGAAGGGCCTGCAGCAGCTGTCCAACATCCTGGACGAGGTGGGCCGGGGCAACCAGGACTTCGGCGTGATCGAAGCCCAGTTCAACGACTTCCTGAGCCAATTGCAGGGCTACAACAACCGGGTCAGCGACGACGTGTTCGACACCACCGTCCGGGGCTCTGCCGAGAGCCTGGTGGACCTGTTCAACACCTACGCCAAGACCCTGGTCCGGGTGAAGGACAACCAGATGGCCGACCTCCAGGGCGACGTGAAGACGGTAAACACCATCCTGACCCAGATCCGCGACCTGAACGCCCAGATCCGCCAGGCGGGCCTCCACCACGAGCAGGCCCTGGAGCTGCGGGACAAGCGCAACGTGCTCATCGACAAGCTGTCCTCCTATATGAAGATCGAGGTGCAGTACAGCATGGAGCCGGTGGACGAGTTTACCAGCGTGGAGAAGCTGTCCATCACCCTGGCCGGCTCCGGCACCCCCCCCACCTATCTGATCAACGGCATTTACGGCACGCAGCTGTCCATGCCGGAGATGGCTGCGGCCCGGAACCCGGACTATGACCCGGAGAACCCCAAGGGGATGCAGTATATCAGCCGGGAGAGCGATACTGGCAGCACTCCGCCGAAAATTGTGCTGACGGATAACGAGCGTGAAGCCATGCAGGACGCGAACGGTGCGCTGATGCTGAACAACCTGGCGACCAGGGAACAGCTTGAAGGCGTAGGCAATGTCGACCCGGATTCCGTCTATGACCCGGCTTTTGAGGGCGGCATGAAGTATCTGGACGCCAACGGCGACCCCACAGACGACCCGGACCAGGCCGCCATGGTGGACAACGCCAAGGCGGGTTCTGACTCCAACCGGCTCTGGATGCAGCTGGCGCCCCTGGTGGACGAGAGGGGCCGCTATATCAGGGACGAGTACGGCAAGGAAATCACCGAGACGGTGGACCTGGGGGACAACGACCTCTACGGCTCGCTCCAGGCCAAGCGGGAGCTGCTCACCGAGGAGGGCGAGTTCGCCAGCAAGGACGATATCAAGTTCGACCCCAACGCCAACATCAAGCGGGGCATCCCCTACTACCAGCGGGCCCTGGACGCCCTGGCCCGGAAGTTCGCCGACAGCTTCAACAAAGCCAACACAGTGGAGGGGACGGACGCCAACGGCAACCCCATTCTGGAGAAGGCCTTCCTGGGCTACGAGACGAAGATCAGCGCCAAAGGAAATGAGGTATACGACCTGTACGACGACCCCAATGACCCCGATCATCCAATTTGCAGCTTGACCGAGAGGCCACCCACCGATGCCGACGTAAAAGCGGTTTACGACGCGCTGATGGCCTCGGGCCTCTCAGCGGATGAAGCCCAGGAGTATCTGGTGCGCACCGACCTGCGGGACCTGCCCCCTGAGCTCCAGTCCGCGGTGAAGAAGGTGCAGGAAACCCATCTGACCGAAAGGGGCCACGGCAAGGAGAAGTACGGCGGCGGCATTCTGTTCAGCACCAGCGGCGACAGCAACGACTACGAGAATATCACCGCCGCCAACATCTCCATCGCCAAGGACTGGGCGGTGGGCTCCACCCGGCTTCTGCCCAGCAAGAACTACAATCCCTTTGAGAACACCACCGCCGACGACAACATCTACCACATGATCGGCATGATGGGGGAGCAGATGGAGTACAAGGCGGACGACATCAGCGACCTCGTGCCCGACGCGGACGAGGGGAACCGGACCTATTTCAAGGGCACCTTCCAGCAGCGCCTGGCCGATATCAACAACATCCTGGCCACCGACCAGCAGACCACCACCACGCAGTACACCAGCTTTGAGCTTACCTCCCTCAGCCTGGACAACCAGCGCCAGAGCGTCTCCGGCGTAGACCTGAACGAGGAAGCCACCAGCATGATGATGTTCCAAAAATCCTATGCCGCCGCCTGCCAGCTGATGACCACCCTGGACTCCATGCTGGATAAGCTGATCAACGGCACGATCTAAATAAGGAGGTAAGCTGAACATGGGCTTTCGCATTACTACAAACATGATGATGAACACCTACCGGTATAATCTGCAAAACTCCACCAAGAAGCGGGCGGATTCCTCCGACAAGGTGCTGACCCAGCGCAATTTCAACAGCTACGCCGAGGACCCGGCGGCCGCCACCCAGGCCTTCCGCCTGCGCCGGGAGTGGTATCAGACCCAGAACCAGATCACCAACACCAAGGACGTATACAGCAAGTTCAACACCGCCCACAACAACATACAGGGCATGCTGGACGACCTGATCAACCCCATGGAGAAGGTTTCCGTCATCCAAGGCAACAACGACACCACCGGCGAGGCCCGCAAGGCGCTGGCCCAGGTCCTGCGGGAGACGGCTGAGTCCATGGTCCAGGGCTTCAACCAGCAGCTGGGCGACCACTTCATCTTCTCCGGCAACGACGGCCTGAACGCCCCCTTCGAGTGGAAGGGGGAGGACCTGTACTACCGGGGGATCAACGTCAAAGCCGGCCAGGTCTGCAAGCCCACCGCCCCGGAGCCTAACTGGCTGAATGAGGTGCGGGGTGTCAATCAGGGGGCCGGCACCTGGACGGACAACGACGAAGCGTGGTATAATTACTACACCCATCAGACTGACAAAAAGCCCGAAACTCAGGAGCCGAGCTGGCTGAACGACTACGCCACCAGCGCCGGAAGCGAGGGCGGAGCCACGATCACTGACCTTGAAGCGGGTTGGATTAAGTACTACCGCCACGAGAGCAAGGATAAGCCCACTGCGGAGGAGCCCGCCTGGGCGGCCAGCGGCACCCCCCCGACAGATAAGTACGGCGTGCCCACCGACATGCCCCTGGTGGGAGCGACTGAGATGGATTCCGCTTGGATCGCCTACTACAAGGACCAGGGGGACCTGGCCAAGCTGAAAGAGATGTCCGAGGAGGAGATGTATATCGACCTGGGCATGGGCGCCCAGGAGAAGGGGGCCAACAACCCGGTCCGGGGCACCTATTTCAACAGCGCCCTGTCCGCCCTGAACTACACCGACTTCGGCGTGGACAAGGACGGCGACCCCAAGAACTTCGCCATCCTCATGCGGGAGCTGGCCGACGTCTTCGAGACTTGGGACGAGGATATGGAGGGCTATAACCCGGAGCTGGCCAAGAACTCCGCCGCCGGCCTGACCAGCAAGGAGCTCCAGGACAAGGCCTACCGCCTGATGAACAAATTGAAGGCCGCCCAGGAGACGCTGACCGCCGACCACGTGGAGCTGAACGCCCGGTCCACCTTCCTCCAGACCAACCAGGAGCGGCTGGAGCTCCAGGCCAGCGAGCTGAACACGGAGATCCTGGACATCGAGCAGGTGGACCTGGCCGAAGCCATCTCCGGCTTTTCCTGGGATATGTACTGCTACAACGCCGCGCTTAAAATCGGCAACCAGCTGCTCAGCCAGTCGCTGATCGACTACATGCGCTGACAGAAGCTGAAATAAAAAAGAAGGGAGTGCGCGTCACGCGATGAAGCCGTTGATTGAGATTACAACCGTGCCCATTCAGATTGAGATGAAGACCACGAACGCCAAACTGGAGTACGCCAGAGGAACCGCCGAGATGGAGATTTCCCGGGACAATGGAAGCCTCCAGATCAAGAGCCGTCCCATCAAGGTCAATATTGACACCTTTGAGGCCCGCAATTCCCTCTCGCCCACCCTGGCCCGCTACCTGGAGCAGAACGCCCAGAAGGGCCGGCAGGCCGCCTACGAAGCCACCGCCACCTACGCCCGCCAGGGCCAGCTCCTGCTGGAGGCGCAGGTGGGCGAGGAGCTGGTCACCCAGTTCGCGGAAGAAGCGATGATGAAGGACGTCAAGACCAACGTAGGGATCGACTTCATCCCCAAGGGGGGCGCCGAGATCACCTGGGACCCCGGCGAGATGAACATCCGCTATGAGATGGATAAGCTGGCCATTGACTGGAAGATGGGGGAGGGCAGCTTTGAGTTCACCCCCGGCGACATCGAGTTTACCGTCACCCAGCGCCCCGACGTGGTCATCAAATACCTGGGCGGCCCCATCTACGTCCCCCCCTCCTCCGACCCCAACTACGAGCCGGTGGATGTGAAAGCGTAAGAGCCTGTTTAATATCTCAAGGTATGCCGAATGACAAGGAATTTTGCCGTCAGACAAGGCAAATTTTCGCAGGAATACTGGATGTATTGCAAGAAAATTTAACGCGGTATGACGGCAAAAGGCCCGTCAAGCGGCGTGCTGAGAGATATTAAACAGGCTCTAAGAACCTGTGCCATCAGCCAAAGCTTGCGGCGCTGCTGGCACAGAAAAAAGATTCTCCTCCCCGGCGGGGAGGAGAATCTGCTGAATTTAGGAGGAAATATGCGTTTAAAGACCAAATATTTTGGCGAGATTGACTGTCCCGAGTCGGATATGCTCCGCTTCCCAGACGGCCTGTTCGGCTTTGAGGAGGAGAAGGAGTTCTTCCTGCTGCCCTTCGAGGGCGGGGAGGGCTCGCTGCTGTGCTTCCAGAGCGCGGCCACCCCCGGCCTGGCCTTTGTGGCCATGAACCCCTTCTCCTTAAAGCCTGACTACGCCCCCGTGCTCAGCGGCCGGGAGCTGGAAGCCCTGGAGGTGGAGCGCAGCGAGGACCTGTGCTTCTACACCCTGTGCGTGGTGCGCAGCCCGGTTTCGGACAGCACGGTAAACCTGCGCTGCCCCGTGGCCGTCAACGACCAGACCCGCAGGGCCATGCAGGTCATCCTGGAGGGCGGCGGCTATCAGATGCACCACCCCCTGTCGGGGTTCAGACGGACGGAGGAGGGGGCGCCATGCTGATTTTGCAGCGGAAAGAGGGCGAGTCCCTGCTCATCGGGGATGAGATCGAGGTCACCGTCCTGGCGGTGGAAGCGGGCCGGGCCCGTCTGGCCATCCAGGCCCCCCGGGACGTCACCATCCTGCGCAGCGAACTGAAGGTGGCCGCCCAGACAAACCGGGAAGCGGCGGACGAGGAAGCCTCCCCCCTGGAGCTGCTGGGGGTGCTCAAGGAAAAAAAGCGGTGAGGGGCAAAAACCCCGAAATAGGCTGTCTGTTTCGGGGGTTTTTGCCGTTTACACGGGAAAGCGCCCCGCTTTGCTGAGAGAAAATGGAAGAATTCCACAGGGGGCGGGGCGGGTTCCTAAAAATTACCATTGCAATCGGCGGAAATATACTGTATTCTAATAACCCACGGGGAAATAGTGCCCATTTCACAGTGGGGAAAAAAGTAAAATTCGAGCAGATTATATTTCTTCAATGTCTTGCAATGCCCGGAAAAATAAGCTATAATAGTTTCGTCTATATGGCGTTTTGGAGAGGGGCTAAGAAGCTGTGAAAAGTCTCGCGGCCGCTCTTGCCTTTTTCCAAAAGTCATGTTATGATAATAGACACGGTTGTTTTTGAGGAGGGCTCTTTCTATGTCCATGCTGTATACAAACTCTCTGATGATGCTGGAGCGGGCGATGAATTTCCAGTGGACCAAGCAGAATGTGATCAACGACAACATCGTCAACGCGGAGACTCCCAACTACAAAGCGAAGTACGTCACCTTCGAGGAGGAGCTGCGCTCCCGCATCCGCTCGGCGGCCCTGTCCCCCGACAAGAAGCTGGGCTCCATGCGCTCCGCCATCGGCACGGCCGCGCCCCGGGTCCACGTGGCCCAGTACGAGGCGACCAGAATGGACGACAACGGCGTCAACATCACGGAGCAGTCCACAGAGGCCACCAGGAACGCCCTCCAGATGCAGTACACCATGGACTCCATCAACAGCAACCTGTCCTTGATGCGCACCCTGATCCGCGGCCAGTAAAAGACATTGCAGCGCTTCTGATTTGGGGCGCGTTGACATAGAGTAGGGGAGGAAGGCCAAATGGCTTTTGTCAGTTCCATTGATGTGATCGGCTCCGGCTTCACCGCGCAGCAGCAGCGGCTGGACATTATTTCCGAGAACATCGTCAACATGAATACCACCCGCACCGAAAACGGCGAGGGGCCCTACCGCAGGAAGGTAGTGGTCTTCCAGGCGGACAACGGCACCGGCCGGTTCAGCGACGTCCTGGCCCGCACCCGCTACGGCATCGGGGGCAGCTTTGGCGGCCAGCGGGTGGCCGGGGTGCGCGTGGCGGAGGTCGCCGAGGACCCCTCCGACTTCAAGCTGAAGTACGACCCGGAGGACCCGGACGCCAACGAAGACGGTTACGTGGAGATGCCCAACGTGGATTTGGTGAAGGAGATTACAGACGGCATGGCGGCCAGTCAGGCCTTCTCCGCCAATATCACTGCGTTTAATCTGCTCAAGGGCCTGATTTCCAAAGGACTGGAAATCGGCAAGTAAAAATCTGGTCTAGGTCAGGTTGAGTTTCCGTCCGGCGGCAGGGAGCCCGAAAGCGGTAAATTTGCTCTGGCCTGGATTTGCGTTTTAGGATAAGAAATGCCGGGCTGTTTTCGGCCCTTTTCTGGAGGAATTATTATGGAATTCACACCCATCCGCCCCATCGAGCCCCTGTGGGCCGCCCCTGTTGAGGAAAAGGAGGCGGAAGCGGCCCCCGCCGGCTCCGTCTTTGCCGATATCTTCCGCAAGGCCATCCAGGATGTGCGGGACACCAACCAGGAGCAGGTCAACCTGGAGTACCAGCTGTCCACCGGCCAGCTGGACAATCCGGCGGACCTGACCCTGGCCACCGCCAAGGCCAGCAACGCCGCCATCCTGCTGATGGAGATGCGCAACAAGGCGTTGGACGTGTATAACGAGCTGATGCGCATTTCCCTGTAAGCGCGGCGCGCGCTTTTTGAGATGACTGGCCGGAGGGATCCAAGTTGCAGACAAAACTGAAGGGCTTTTGGGAAAAAATCAAAAGCTTTTTTGCAAAACTGAACAAAAAGACCCGTATTTTGCTTGGGGCCTGCGCCGGTGTCGTCCTGGTTTTGATCGCCGTGGCGGCGCTGTGGTACAACCAAACGGACTATGAGCTGCTCCAGGGCGGGCTGAACGCCACCGAAATCAGCAATCTGGTCAAGTTTCTGGACAGCAGCGGCGTGGCGGACTACCAGGTCAAGGGGGACAGCGTATATGTGCCGGAGGGGCGGAGCGAGGCGCTCCAAACCCAGCTGGCCCTTTCGGGCAACCTGAATTCCGGCTTTTTGTACGAGTCGTACCGGGACGGGATCGGCGGCTTGAACATAACCACCGACGAGGAAGCCAAGCTGTGGCTGAGCGCCCGGGAACAGAAGCTGGCCGCCATCATCATGCAGTTTGACGGGATACAGTGGGCCGAGGTGCAGATCGCGCCGGCCACCCAGCAGATTTACGTGCTGGAGCCCCAGGGCACGCCGGCCACCGCAGCGGTGACCGTCACCCAGGTGGGCAATGACAGGCTGAGCAGCGGCATGGTGGAGTCCATCCGGGACCTGGTGAGCCACAGCATAGAGGGGATGGACATCTCCGACGTCACCATCCGCGACACCAAGGGCAACCTGTACTCCCAAAACAACGTCTCCGACAACATGAACGAAGCCAGCGCCATGAAGCTGGCCTATGAGGAGAGCACCAGCAACAAGATACGCTCCCAGGTGCTGGAGTCTATAGAATACATCTATGGCCCCGGAAACGTGAAGATCGCGGTAAACACCACGATAGACGTGAACCGCAAGGTCATCAACCGGACCGAATACGACCAGCCTGATGGCTCCGTGCCGGGGGGCGGCCTGATTGGCTCCGACCATTGGATATGGGAGATCATCCGGGACGGCACCGAGCCGGTAGGCGGCACGGTGGGCACCACCACAAACTCCGATTTCCCCTACTACCCGGAGATGAACAATGAGCTGAACGGCGACGAAGACTACGCCGGCGGCCAGGGCGGCCGGGATATGAACCTCAACGAGACCACCCGGCAGGAGGAGGTCCTGGCCTTCACCATCACCGACATACGGGTGGCGGTCACGGTCAACCAGAACTGCGAGAACGCCGGCGCCCTGAGCACAGAGGCCCTGCGCTCCCATGTGGCCACCGCCTCCGGCATCGGCGGCGAGAACCCGGAGAACTATGTGTCGGTGCTTGTCGCCCCCTTCTACGACAGCACGCCCACCGGACCCAGCCTGCCTGGCGGCATCCTGCCCGGTGTACCCGACTACATCGTTCTGGCCGCCATCGGCGGACTGATCCTGTTCGTCCTCCTGCTGATCATCATCCTGATTCTGAGGAGCAGGGCGAAGAAGAAGCGCCTGGCCCAGCAGATGGCCCTGGAGGAGGAGATGCAGGCGGCCGAAGCCCTGGCAGCGGCCGAAGCTGCCGCGGCGGCTGCGGCAGCCGCCCCCACCGGCGGCGCCGACATCATGGAAATCAACACCGAGAAGAGTATGGAGCTGCGTAAGACAGTCCGGCAGTTCGCTCAGAACAACCCGGAGATCGCCGCTCAGATGGTGAAAGCCTGGCTGAGAGGAGAGGATGACAACAATGGCTGAGGCAGCGAAGCTTGAACTGACATACCCACAGAAGGCCGCCGCCGTCATCGTCTCCCTGGGCGCTGACAAGGCCTCCAACCTGTACCAGTTCATGGACCCGGAGGACGTGGAGGCCCTCACCCTGGAGGTGGCCCGGCTGGGCATGCTCAACTCCGAACAGACGGAGGAAGTACTTACTGAGTTCTATCAGAACTGCATGACCAGCAAGGCGGTCACCGAGGGCGGCCTGGAGTACGCCCGGTCGGTGCTGGAGAAGGCCTTCGGCAACCAGACCGCCATGGCCCTGCTGGAGAAGGTGACCAAGTCCCTCAAGACCCGCGAGTTCGCCTTCCTGAACAAGGCGGACGTGAAGTCCCTCTTCTCCGCCCTGCAAAACGAGCGCCCCCAGACCATGGCCCTGGTGCTGTCCTACGTGGACCCGGACAAGGCGGCGGGCGTCATCGAACAGCTGGAGCCCCGGCGGCAGATCAAGGTGGTGGAAGCCATCGCCACCATGGAGAGCGCCTCCCCCACCGCCATCAAGACCATCGAAGCGGAGATGGAGCGGAAGTTCTCCAGCATCATCACCCAGTCCAACGTCAAGGTGGGCGGCATCGACTACGTGGCCGGCATCATGAACAACCTGGACCGCTCCAGCGAGAAGTCCATCTTCGACGGCCTGGCCGAGCACAACGCCGAGCTGGCCGACGAGATCCGCAAGCGGATGTTCGTCTTTGAGGACATCATCACCATGGACGACCGCTCCGTGCAGCGCTTCGTCCGGGACTGCGACCCCAGGGACCTGGTGCTGGCCCTCAAGACGGCCAACGCCGAGGTGTCCAACAAGCTGTTTACCAACATGTCCGCCCGTATGGCCGAGAGCATCCGGGACGACCTGGAGGTTACCACCAATGTCCGCATGAAGGACGTGGAGGACGCCCAGCAGCGCATCGTGGGTGTTATCCGCGACCTGGAGGAGCGGAACGAGATCGTGATTTTGAAGGGCGGAAAGGACGATATCATTGCGTAACATCCTGAAAAGCTTCCTTGAGCCCAAAGCTGAGGCCTACGTCCTCCCGGATACCGACGACATCTTCATGGGGGGCGAGGACGAGTTCCGCCCCCTGGAGGTGGAGGAGGCAGCCCCCGAGCCCCTGGACGTCACGGCCGGGGGGGGGGAGGAGCCGGAGCCCGCCCCAGAGGAGCCGGAGGAGGCCCCAAAAAAGGAGACGCCCGTCCACTACGCCCAGCTCCAGGCGGAGCTGATCTTGAGCAAGGCCCGGGAGGAAGCCCAGCAGATACTGGACCAGGCCCGGGACCAGGCCATGGCCGAGCAGGAGGAGATACGGGCGGGCGCCCGGGACGAGGGCTACCGGGAGGGCTATGCCCAGGGCATCGCCAAAGCCATGGACGACTCCATCCGCGACCGGGAGGCCACCGCCGCCCGGCTGGAGCAGGAGGTCCAGGCCTTCCTGGAGAAGGCGTCCCTGGCCCGGGAGGAGATGATCCTCCAGAGCCAGGACGAGCTGCTGGAGCTGTGCCTGTCCATCGCCGAAAAGGTGGTGCGGGTCAGCCTGAGAAGCAGCAGCGAGGTGGTTGTCCGCATGATCCAGACCGCCACCGAGCGGATGAAGCGGCAGGAGTGGGTGCATATCTACATCTCCGGCTGCGACGCCCGGCAGGTGGCCCAGATATCCCCCGCCCTGACCACCACCCTGGGGGCGCTGTCCCAGCACATCAAAGTGGTCCCCATGGCGGACGATGAGGGGGGCACCTGCATCGTGGAGACGCCGGAGGAGATTGTCGATGCCAGCGTGTCCACCCAGATGTCCAACATCCGGGACGTGCTCTATGACCAGATGGGCGGCCGCTGGCCCCAGTAAGAGGAGATTGACGTGTTTCGAGAGCTGATTCCCGCCGTCCGCTCCGCCGAGACGGTGGGCCGGACAGGAAAAATCGAGAATATCGTGGGCATGTCCATCGAGGCCTCCGGCGGCCGGGCCGCCATCGGCGACATCTGCCGGATCTACTCCAACGAGTCGGGGGGCCAGATCCCCGCCGAGGTGGTGGGGTTTAAAAACGACCACATCCTGCTGATGCCCTACGCCAACATGAGCGGGATTTCCGCGGGCAACTTCGTCCGCAATACCGGCAAGCGGCTGACGCTTCCGGTGGGGCCCTTTCTGCGGGGGCGGGTG
>OFGB01001453.1_pt1 | contig 14377 bp, 13 predicted proteins | sample 1521491 | NCBI WGS metagenome assembly OFGB01 (sample SAMEA3504095, study PRJEB24116) | mouse gut metagenome | biome: mouse gut; feature: mouse-associated habitat; material: faeces | place: Denmark | collected 2011
CCTTAAGGGGGAACCAGATGATTTCGCAGCCTGCTGCCTGCAGCGCCTGCCTGTATTCTGCGAACGACGGGGCCAAAAGCACCGCTTTCTTCGGATGTTCCGCCGCCGCAAGGTTAAAGATAAGCTCCGCGCCTCCGTTTCCGAAGATGAAGAACTCCTTATCCATCTGAAGAGACTCCGCCAGAGCTTTCCTCAAGCTTCTGCATTCGGCGTCCGGGTACTGGGTCATTCTCTCAACCGCGTTATGCGCCGCCTGTATGACAGAGCTGCCCGGACCCAACGGATTGATATTTACCGAGAAATCTATCATCCCTTCATATGTATAGACGTCGCCGCCGTGCTGATATTCCATCTGCCTTTTTCCTCCCTCTACAACAATCCTGTCATCCACCTGATTCCGATCCCCGCTGCCAGCATAAATCCCCCCGCCGCATACATCAGCCGGCACGCTGCCGGAATATCTTCCCTGCACACCGCACGGAGCGGATCGCCGATCGTGGGCTTCTCATATAGTTTTCCAAAATAAAACGCATTACCCGCCAACTGTACCCCAAGGGCGCCGGCGCACACTGCTTCCGTCTGCGCCGCGTTGGGACTTGCATGGTTATGCCGGTCTCTTTGATAGATCTTCCATGCGTTCTTCCCGTTAAACCCGCAAAGGAATGCCGCCGCAATCATAAGAACCGCCGAGATCCTGGCCGGAATAAAGTTGAATACATCGTCCATCTTCGCCGCTGCCCTGCCGAAGTAAAGATATCTGTCGTTCTTATAGCCGATCATTGAATCCATCGTATTGACCGCTTTATAAAGAAACGCAAGGGGGGCGCCGCCTATCAGCATATAGAACAGGGGCGCGATCACTCCGTCCGACGTATTCTCCGCTACCGTCTCCACAGCCGCCTTAATAACTCCTTCTTCCGTCAGCTCCATCGTATCCCTGCCGACAATCATAGAAACTGCCTGCCTGGCGCCGGGAAGCGAATCCTCTCTCAGCTTCTCATACACTTTCATACTTTCCTTTCTAAGGGAAGTCGCCGCCAGTAACTGATAGCACCAGAATACCTCTAAGGCAAACGCCAGATAAGGATGTATCTTCCCCGCCAGAAGCAGAAGACCTGCAGAAGCAGCGGTGGTAATCCCGCACACCAGGATCCACAGGACGCCCCCCGCTATTCCAAGAAAACGCGGATCCTCTCCTGCCCCCTTATAAAGCAGCTTCTCCAATTTCATAATCAAAAATCCTATCCCACGGACCGGATGATACAACCGCGCCGGATCCCCCAAGATCAGGTCTGACAGACACGCCAGTATACATATCACTATGATTCTCATATTCTCTCTATCTCCGTTAATCTCCGTATCCCTTTACTCCACTCTCTCTTGCAAAGCTTCCCGCGGTACGCTTCCCCGTTCTTAACCTGCCAATGATAGAAACTTTCTCTCGAAGCCGCAAATCTGTCAAGTATCGCCATGATCGTCCCCCCATGTACGACAAACGCCGCGGATTCATAATTCTCTTCTATGAATCTCTCTGTCATACGACAAAACCCTTCCTCACATCTTCGGCAGAAATCATCCCTTCCCTCTCCTTCTGGAAACGGAATCATCCCTTCCGATAAGATCCATCTCTGATAATCCGGATCATCCTTTAATTCTTCATAGTTCTTATTCTCGAACAAGCCGAAATCACACTCCCGAAGTTCGTCACAGACGTATCTTCTTACCCCCGGATAGATAATTTCTGCCGTCTCGACACACCGCCTCAAAGGACTTACTGCAACTGCCTGAACCTCCGGATAAGAGGACGTCTGCCCCGGCAGCAGGGCTTCATCCGTTATACCAATGTACCGATGCTCTGCATTTCCCCGGGTCATAAAATGCCGAATCAGCAAGATCTCCATAAATAACCTCCCATCACCACGCATCCCAGAATCGCCAGCTCACACAGCTGGAGGAAATATCCCGCCAGATCTCCGGTAACCCCTCCGAATTTGCGAAGGGACATTACCCGATAATAAAGAAACACCCCCGCCGCGCCGGCCACGGCCATTCCTCCGAACCGCGGCGCCGCCGTCAGCATAACCGCCGCAGGAAACAGGACAAAGAATATAAGAAGCGCCGCCGCATGAAGACGTCTTGTCCCTTCCTTAAAAGTCCGCGCCAGTCCCTTATCCGATGCGGAAGGAAAGGTAAGAACCGCGAATCCGCTCAATCCCCGGGAAAGCACATAACCGCATGCAATGATCGGGAGCATTTCCTCCGTCACTTCACTCCACAGTCCCAGACAGGCGGTAAAGTAACAGCACGCACCGATGACCGCAAACGCGCCTGCATGAGAATCCTTCAGAATCTCGAGTTTCCGTTCCCTGTCCCCATAGGAACTAAGGGCGTCGATCGTATCTAACAGTCCGTCCATATGAATCCCGCCGCTTATCATAATCGGAAGCAGCGTCATCACGGCCGCAAATAGCAGTGTGCCCCAGTCATTTCTCAGAAGAAATGTCCCTGCGCTCCATACGCAGCCCCCTGTAATGATCCCGACGACCGGAAAGAAACACATGACATGCCTCGTATTCTCCTCCGTCCATGGAACCTGGGGTAAAGGAATCTTTGAATACATGGACAACGCGATAATCAGGGATTGTAAAATAACCATTCTTTCAACCTCCGGTATATTATTGCAGTACTTCGTATTTCTCCACACTGATATCATCAAACGTCCCCATCTCCCGGTATACCTTAAGCGCCATGTCAAGGAGCGGCATCAAAGCCACCGCGCCGCTCCCTTCGCCTAAGAACATCCCGCAGGTCAGGAAGGGCGAGAATCCCAGCGCGTCTAATACGGTCTGGCCTCCCGGCTCGTTCGATACGTGGGACGGAAGCATATAGTCTTTTGCTTTCTCTGTAATTCCTGCCGCGCACAACGCCGCCACGGAAGAGATCAATCCGTCGATCACTACCGGAATCCTGTAGATTGCGCCTCCTAAGAATACTCCCGTCAGCCCGGCTATATCCAATCCTCCGACTTTTGCCAGAACGTCGATTACATCCTGGGGATCGGGATTATATTTCTTAATCGCGGCCCGGATCACGGTTATCTTCTTCTGTAGTCCCTCTGCATCCAGACCCGCGCCCTTTCCGGTAATATCCTCCGGCCGTTCGCCCAGCAGCACGCTTGCGACCGCGCTGCTGGTCGTGGTATTCCCGATCCCCATCTCGCCGGTAGCGATAATCTCGTACCCCTTCTCCTTCATCCCTGCAGCCATATCTATCCCGATCCGAACAGCCCTCCAGACCTCCTCCTTCGTCATCGCCGGCTCATTCGCGAAATTCCTGGTGCCATACGCCACTTTTTGTCCGCTTTTTGAAAGCGCCGGGACATCCACCGCCATCCCGATATCTACCGGGCAGATATCCACCCCCGCCAGCCTGCTCATCAAACAGACGCTCGCCATCCCTTTTGTGAAATTTTCCGCGACAATTGCCGTCACTTCCCGGCCGGTCTGCGTCACTCCTTCTTCCACTACTCCATTGTCTGCACACATGATGATCAGTCCTTTTTTATCCAAATGATAATCCGGCGTGCCTTTTATCCCGGCAATCTTAACGACGGCGTCCTCAAGCTTCCCAAGACTGAACAGCGGCTTTCCCACAGACATCCAGCGCCTCCTGGCCTGTTCCATGGCGGATGCGTCCGCTGCTTCTATCTTTTCGCATATCTCTTTCTTATACATCCCTTAACTTCATTCCTTTCCTGATCCTCCATGCGGCCTCTGTCCGACCGTTACTCGCATCTGTCCGGCAAATATTCTTTCATCCTATTTACGAATCTCTGAGCGAACCGCATATTCGAATAATAATGGATATGTGGGAATCCGGCGAATACATTTCCCCGCATATGAATACAATTCCAGCTAATATCCCGCCCCGGTTTCCTGGCGACGCAATCATCTCCGTTATTCTGGCTGTCCCAATAATGAAACTCATGGCCTCTCAGAACTTCTCCCTGTTCCAGATATACTCCGTCTCTGTTCCCTTCAATCTGAATATATCCAAACCGTACCAGCCGTTCCCTTTGGATTGCTTTCCCTCCGATGAAACCTACCATATCATAGAATCTATGATCTGAACCTTCCATCGCCTCATGCAGATACATGAACCCGCCGCACTCTGCATGGCAAGGGAGCCCCTGCTCAAGCATAATCCGGATCTCCTTTATAAGAGAAGTATTCGCCGCCAGTTCTTCGGCGTACAATTCCGGATAACCCCCGCCCAGCAGAAGTCCGCTGATATCAGGCGGCAGACCTCTGTCTTTAAGCGGGCTGAAAGGCGCCAGCTCACAGCCCAGCTTTTCTAAAAGTCTTAGATTATCTTTATAATAGAAGCCAAAAGCAAGATCCCGTGCAACCGCCAGCCGGATCTTCCCATGTTCTGCACGCTTCGGCGGCATGATCTGACGCTTCAAAGACACCTCTCCGGCTGAAGGTTCTAAAAGCGGAACCCTCCCGGCTATCTTTAGAATCTGTTCCAGATCCACCGTCTCTAACAAGACCGTCCCTATCTCTTCAAATACAGACTTCAAATTCTTTATCTCTTGCGGCGTGACGAGTCCGAGATGCCTGCTTTTGAGCCGAAACAAAGGATTCTCCGGAACGTATCCCACCACCGGAACCGGATGACCCATGTCCTCAAGCCCCTGCTCCACCATCTCTTTCATCCTTGGATATACCGCCCCCGATACCCGGTTCAACAGGATGCCTGCAATATTGTTATCATCCCGAAATGTAAGGAATCCTTTTAATACTGCCAGAACAGACAGCGCGGCCCCCTTCGCGTCTATAACCAGAAGTACCGGCGCGTCCAATACCTTCGCCACTTCATAAGAACTCCCTTTCTCGCTGTCAATAGCCATCCCGTCGTAATACCCCATCACACCTTCAATCAACGTTATATCCGCCTCCGAGGCATGTTCTGCAAAGAGTCCTCTCATAACCTGCGGTTCACAGAAGAACAGGTCCAGATTCTCGGATTCAACCCCCAGTATTTTCCGGTGAAACATAGGATCTATATAGTCCGGGCCGCATTTTGCCCCGGCAATCTTATACCCCCGGCTCATAAGCGCCTGCATCAGACCGCAGACGATCGTAGTCTTTCCGCAGCCGCTCATAGGCGCCGCAATCATAATTCTTGGAATCCTCATAACATATCATCCTTTATTCTGATCAAAACTCCGCCGCAGTCCGAAAGAATCATCCCCTTGCACCAAACGCGGCAGAGATGACATAGACAGGATTCAGCCCCATCATCATGTGATAGTTTCCCCTTTCCTTCGATCTTGCGATACCTGCCTGTATGATCTCCACATCTGTAAGCAGTCCTTTTTCCTCTGCATTCAGAACTTCTTTGAATGTCTCCAGGGTGATCACGTTCAGGACTACTTTGGCGTTCCGGTTCTTCTCTCTGATACGGCGCAGAATCTCCTCTAGGTTCCCGGAGCTGCCCCCGATGAAGACGTGCGTCGGCGGTTCCAGTTCCTCCAATACCCCGGGAGCCGTTCCCTCTATTGTAAACAGTTGATCTACACAGAATTTTCTCTGATTCTGCCGGATCAGCTCCACCCCTTCCCCGTTCTTTTCAATCGCATATACCCGAGCCTTCTCATACGAAACCGCCGCCGTAACGGCAATGGACCCGGTGCCCGCGCCTATATCGTAGAGGACAAATTCTCCGGACAGATCAAGCTTCGCGATACTGACGGCGCGGACCTCTTCCTTTGTCATAGGTACATTACCGCGGATAAACGCATCGTCTTTAATCTGCCCGCAGAACATCGGCAAAGGAGCGGGATTTTCGGCATACACTATGGAAAGCCCGCTTACGTCCTCCGGCTTTATATCCTCCCCGGTACGGCATATAATACTCTCTTCCGGATAAGAAAGATCTCTTCCGATCCAGAGTTTAAGTCTTGTCAGTCCATATTCTTTCAGTTTCCCGCAGAATTCCTCTGCCTGTCCGACGCCGCCCAGAAGCAAGAACGTCTTCTGATGCCTCGCGAGTATATGAATATACGGCTGCCTGCGTCCATGGATACTGATCAGCCGGGCATCCTCCCAGGAAACATGAAGCTTTGCCGCAAAGTATGTCACACACGAAAGTCCCGGAATCCCTTTAATCTCGTAATCATCTTTCAAAAGTCCGTACAGCTTTTCTGCTCCGCTGTAGAATCCGATATCCCCGGAATATAGAACAACTGCCCTCCGGCATTCCGGATTAGCGGCGATGATTTCTTTGATTTTCTCAGGATTATACTCACAATATACTGCCTTTGCGCCCTGCTTTTCATCCTCGTCCCCGATAATTCTTCCCCGCGTTATGTCCTCCTCACCGACGCCGACAGCTTCCAGCATCCGCTTTGCCCCGATGATACAATCACTTTCCCGGATTGCCTCCCCTGCCTCTACAGACAAGGTTCTCTTGCTTCCCATCCCGATCCCCACCAGACTTACCTGCCGCCTTATATCCCGTATGAATCCGTTCCCCCTCTGAAATTCTTGATTATTCCTGTTCTCTGTCATTGCGATATCCTCTCGGTGTAACCATCCTGCCGTTTACCATCCTCGTCTGGCTGTTTCCGATAAATACGGTTGTAAACATATCCGTCTCCGCATCCTTTAATTCTTCTAAGGTACAGAAAGCACAGCCTTCCCCTTCCCTTCCGATATTCCTCACGATCCCGCAGACCGTATCCCCGGCCTTACTTTCCAGCATGATCCCGCAGGCTTTCTTCAGATAGTCATGACGTTTCCGGCTGGAAGGATTATAAAGACAAATGCAGAAATCTGCTTCCGCCGCCGCATGAAGACGCTTCCCGATCTTCTCCCAGGGAGTCAGAAGATCGCTTAAACTAATAACTGCAAAATCATGGATCAGAGGAGCTCCAAGTACCGCCGCGCCGCTTAACGCCGCCGTAATCCCGGGAACCACCTCAACCTCCGCCTCCGGGTAATCCCCGGATATCTCAAGAAGCAGCCCCGCCATACCATAGACCCCGGCGTCTCCGCTGCACACCATCGCCACTTTCTTTCCCTTTTGCGCCTGTTCAAACGCGAGCCGGCAGCGCTTCACCTCCTGGGTCATAGGTGTTGTGATAAATTCCTTTCCCTCTAATTCCCTCTCCTTAAGTACCTTCCTGACCAGATCCACATACACCGTATAGCCTGCTATAACATCGCAGGATACTATGACTTCCCTGGCTTCCGCAGTCATCTGATCCCCATTCCCGGGTCCCATCCCTACCGCATATACTTTCTCCATTCCATATCCCCCCTATTGAACTGTCATTCCTATGCTATTCCTGCTTACCTTTCCGAAACTCCGTCGTAAATGCCGGATTATACAGGTCAGAACGCCGGTACTCTCCTTCCAGGAACCTGCCGACTATGATCAGCGCCGTCTTCCTGATTCCTTCTGATTCCGCCGTTTCTTTCAGAGATTCGACGGTACACCGGCATACTTTTTCATCCGGCCAGGTCGCCTTATATACGATTGCCGCCGGGGTATCGGGCGGATATCCTCCTGCCGTCAGCTCCTTCTGCAGATCCTCAATCATCCCTGTACTTAAGAAGATCACCATCGTAGCCTGATGAAGGGCAAAGCTTCGGATGGATTCCCTCTCCGGGACCGGCGTCCTTCCCGCCATCCGGGTTATCACCACAGACTGAGATATATCCGGAAGCGTATACTCCGCCCTCAACGCCGAGGCCGCTCCGCAAAAAGAACTGACTCCCGGGCAGATTTCATAGGCAATCCCCCTTTGTTCAAGCTCGTCCATCTGTTCTCTGACGGCTCCATAGATGCTCGGGTCTCCTGTATGGAGGCGTACCACTTTTTTCCCTCTTTTCTCGGCGCCGGCCATAACCTCTATGACCTCCTCCAGCGTCATATACGCGCTGTTGTGAATCTCACAGTCTGTCTTTCGGTTCTCAAGCAGATTAGGATTCACCAGTGATCCTGCATATACGATCACATCCGCCTCCTCAAGAAGCCGCTGCCCCCGCACCGTAATCAGATCCACCGCTCCCGGTCCTGCCCCTACAAAATGAATCATCTTCTCTCTACCTTGCCTTTCTTAATCTTCACTTGATAATCTTTTATGCTCTTCAATCTTTTGAACAATCTTTTGAACATGCCATGTCAGATCTCTGATTCTTAACTTCTTCCAGCAGCGCTTCTGCCCTCCCCGTCATTCCCAGAATCCCCAACTCTGGCGAGAACATCACCGCTCCGATCTCAAGACCGTCCCCGGCGCGCATATTCAAGTGTCCTTCCGTCTTTTCCATGACCGTGCCCATTACCGGTTCCAACAACTCCTCTCTTTTCAGCAATTCCAGCGCCTCCGAGGTCGTGATACATCCCATAATCTCACTGACCAGCTCCCTGCCGGCTCCGGCCATCGCCGCATGTGCGGCCAGCACCTCAAACCTTCCGTCCGCCTGACTGGAGTGAGTATTCATAATTCCCGCGGCAACCTTCACAAGCTTTCCCACATGCCCGATCAGCAAGATTCCTTTCATCCGAAGCCGAACCGCTATGTCAATCACTTCTCCTATATAATTACTGCATTTTACCGCCGCGTCCCCTTGATACCCCAACGTATCATGAAGGAAATCGCTCCCGTAATTCCCCGGTACCACATAACAGACATCGCGGCCGGCATTCTTTAATACACTCATCTGCGTATAGATCGTATCGATCAATGCCTGCTCGCTCATGGGTTCTACGATTCCTGTGGTCCCGAGAACCGAGATCCCGCCCTCGATCCCAAGCCGGGGGTTGAAAGTCCGTCCGGCAAGCTTCACTCCCTCCGGAATCGAGATCACAACGGCGATACCTCCCTGATACCCATAAGAAGAGCACGCACACTCTACCGCTTCCCTGATCATCTTCCTTGGAACCTGATTGATTGCCGCTTCCCCGACTGCAAGCCCAAGTCCCTCCCTGGTCACTATCCCGACTCCTTCGCCGCCCCGAAGACTGACGCCCGGCTCCCTCGTCTTCTCCACTTTCGCATAGACATAGACGCCGTCGGTCACATCCGGATCGTCTCCGCTGTCCTTCCTGACTGCGCAGGAAACCCAGTCCAGACCTCTGACAATCTTCTCCACTTCCAGATAAAGTACAATCCCTTTCGGCGTGTGAAGCCTCACCTGCCTGACCGTCTCTTCTCCCAGAAGCATCTGCGCGGCCGCCTTTGCCGCCCCTGCGGCGCAGCTCCCTGTCGTATATCCCGTCCGCAGTCTTTTCTGATTCTTCCACACATACTTACTGTTTACATTCTCCATAAAAAACTCCTGCCGGAAACAAAAGCGCGTTAAGGAATATACTCGCACACGATCTCTTCCCGGCTCCTCACTTCCTCAAGCAATCCCCGGAGCCTCTCGTTACAGCTCCCCCACGGAATATCCGTATAGATCACCTTCCTGCTCCTCAGCGCCGCCTCTTTTGCCTCCCTGTAAACCGGATCACTGATCGACTGAAACGGTTCCTCCAGAATCACCTGACTGGCAAGGTATCTGGCAAGCTGATAGTCCACGTCATTCCGGTACAGAATCCCCGCAATAAATGGAATCCCTTCCTTCTGCAGCCGCCGATAGACCGGAATCCCCCTTCCGCATGCGGAGATCACCATAGTCTCCGCCTCTCCCTCCGCTCCCGGAAGCTCTATACTTCCAAATACCGGATCAAAGCTTCCCTTGTCGAAATCATACAACTGCCGGATGAATTCCTCCCGGAAGATATCCTCCGGATACCCATAATCATACACACGCCCCGCCTTAACCGGTATCACTTTATCCGACACTTTTCCCGCAAGATCGATCTCATGCAGGGACATAATAACCGTGATACCCCTCTCCTTCGCCATCTTACACAGAATAGCAAGAAGCTCCAGCTTATATCTTATATCCAGGAATGAAGTCGGTTCGTCCAAGACCAATATCTCCGGCTCCTGGCAGATGGCGCGCGCAAGCAGTATGCGCTGCTTTTGACCGTCGCTTAAGGCGGTAAAAAGCCGGTTCCCAAATTCTTTAGCCTTTACAAGCTTCATAGCCTCATCCACCTTCTCTTCATCCTCCCTGCCGAGAATGCCAAGTCTACCGGTATATGGATACCGCCCGGTGGCAACGATATCGCGGCAGGTCATCAGCTCCGGTCTTACCCGCTCCGTCAGGACTACCGCCATCTTCCGGGAAAGTTCCTGGTATGTAAGCTTCGACAGCTCCTTCTCCCCGATGACGACCCGTCCTCCCAGGATCCGAAGCTGCTTCGTAATACTTTTAAGGATCGTCGATTTACCCGCGCCGTTCGGTCCCACCAGCGTCAGTATCTCTCCTTTGCTCAGACAGATATCGATCCCCTCAAGCAGCGCCCTGCCCTCATACCCTACCTTAAGATTCTCTGTACGAAAATAATAATCCGCCATATTATGGTTTCTTCCTTTCACAATAACCATTGACTAATTCACCGAGCGGCGTATCAACATCCAGATAACCACCGGCGCGCCAAAGACAGACGTTACCGTGCTGATATTAAGCTCCAGAGGAGCAAACGCCATCCGGGCGGCCAGGTCACAGAACATGCAGAACACTGCCCCGCCCAGAAAAGAAGCCGGAATTATGATCAGCGGCTTAGAAGTCTTAAGCGCCATCTTCACAAGCTGGGGAACCGCTATCCCTACAAAGGAAATCGGTCCTGCAAATGCAGTCACACAGGCGGAAAACACACTGGAGAGTACGATCAGAATCACCCGGAACATCCGGATATCCACCCCCATGCTCCTGGCATAAGCCTCGCCCATCTGATAGGCTCCGATGGGTTTAGACAGCAGGAAGGTAAGAAGAAACGCAGCCCCGATGATCAGCGCGCCAACCTTCACATTCCCCCAGCTCATCCCGGAAAAACTTCCCATAGACCACCCCCGCAGATTCACAATATCCGAATCCTCGGCAAACGTCACAATAAAATCCGTAACCGCCGAGCAGATATAAGAGATCATAATCCCGGCGACCAGAAGCGACGGCATACTTTGAAGTCGCTTCGAAACCAGCAGAACAAACCCCACCGATATCAGCGAACCTGCAAATGCCGCTCCAACCAGCTCAAACGAAGACATGCCGCCTATGCTGCCCAGCGGAAATATCATAACCAGAGCCACCACCATCTTCGCACCTGAGGATATCCCCAGGATAAAAGGTCCCGCAACAGGATTATGAAAGAAGGTCTGAAGGAGAAACCCGGACAGGGACAACGCTCCGCCCAGGATAGCCGCCATCAGGACCCGCGGCATCCGGATCAGCCAGATAATGTGGTATTCTGTCCCCTCTTCCCCTCCGGCGAAGATAATCTTACCGATCCTTGCCGCCGATATATCTACGGTTCCCGTATTGATATTGATCATAATCATCGCCAGAAAAGCCAGCAGCATAATTGCAAATACGGCCCCATAGCGGCTGCGTCTTCTTAAATTTTCATAATGGAAAGTATTCTCTGTCATTCCTTCACCCTGCATAAAAACGTCATATCATCCTCATCTCCATCTGTCAGCATGATATGGATATCAGCGATCATTCTGGACGCTATATCCGACGCCTGATAGAAATCCTTATCCGTGCAGAAGACATTCCCCTCCTTCACTGCTTTGATATCTCCCAGGATCTTATCCTTAGCGGTCAGTTCTTCAATGGAATTTAATCTGTTATCAATCGAAGCGTTATAGATCAGATAATCCGCATCGGCCGCCGCCGCGTAGAATTCCTCCATCGTGACCGCCGCCGTACCGCCCTTATCTGTAAGACTGTCAAAGGGATACCTTCCGCCTGCAATCTCGATCATCTTCGCTATATAATCCGTACCCGTCCTTACAACCGCCTGTCCGCTTGTATTAATATAGAAATATACCACAGATTTTCCGGTATTTTCGATTCCCTCCAGTTCATCCAGCACCTTCGTCTGCTCTTCAAAAAAATCCTCCGCCTCTTCTTCCTTACAAAGCAACGCCCCATAGACTTTGATCCATTCCACTCTGCCCAGAGGATGGCTTTCGTTACTGGAACAGTCGATCAATACGGGAATATCCATCATCTGGAGCAGTTCAAGAATCTTCGGCGTATGATGGATCATCTGAGATTCCACCGCAAGGTCGCATCCCTCGTCCACCAACATCTCATAATCCGGTTCACTGTATTTCCCCGCAAACTTTATCTCACCGGCTTCCATGGCTTCCCGCGCCGCGTCCACGTACCAGTCGTCCGCCTGAAGTCCGCTGAACCTGACCGCGCCTAACCCGTCCAGGGCATGAAACATAGCCATCGTCGCAGTACCGGCGACATAGATCTGATCAAAGGGACTTTGAAGAACCGTCGTTCCCTCCGGCAGACCATCCGGAACCTTTGCTCCCTCCGGTACGACCAGATAGGTAAGACTGTTCTCTACTTCAATCATCTTAAAATCATCGTTATAATAATAGATGCGAAAATTCTCCGCATATTCAGGCTCAAGAAGCGATTCGCAGGTCAGTCCTTCGATCCTCGGAGCATCGGCGATCCTATTCGAATCATTCTCCTCCTGCCGACTTTTGCACCCTCCGGCTAACACCATCACAAGGAGCAATATCAGAATCTGTTTTTTTCTGTCTGCCATGTCGATTACCGTCCCTCTCTTATTTTCCTTTTATTTTCCTTTTATTCCTCTTCTGCTTCTATACTATCTATTACTGTATGATACAATGCATCGGCAGAATCTTCACAACCAAAGATGATCCCGTACGCCTTAATCCATTCCAGGCGCCCTTTCTCGGTCTGCTCCGCGGACGATAGGTCGCCAAAGATGGGAATGTCCAGTTCCCTGCAATATTCTTCGGTCTCCCTGTATCTTTCCTGCATTTCCATCCGTGCGTCTTCTGTCTCCTTCCCATTCGCTTCAGTAAGGATACAAGCCGGCATAATAACCAGATCACATCTCTCTTTAACAAGCATCTTATAATCCAGCTCGTCATAAGAACCGCCGAATGCAACCTCCTCTTCTTCAAGACGCTTTCTGACGGTCTCCGCCTCACAGTCTTCCGCTTTTATCCCGGTCAGCGCAAGATTCTCTCCTAATTCCAATTCATCCATCCACTGAAGAACCGGCTCAGAGGCTACATAAACGCGACTCGAACGCTTAATCACTGTCATCTCCCGCTCCGTTCCCGCCGGGAGTTCCGCGTCAGCCGCCGCAATCAAATACTGCTGAATTTCTCCGTCATACGGATTCTTAACCTGGATACAAGTAATTCCTCCCTCATAACGAAAGATTCTGAAATACTCCGCATCCTCTGTCTTCGTCTCTTCCGAAAATATCAATCCTGGAATCTCATACGCTCCTTTACCGGACTGTATCAATGAAGAATCCTCCCTCGAAGAAGAGCCCGATGATTCGCCGTCCCTGTCCTCTATATACACAAAGATACTGTATGTGATCTCATGAGCCGCCGACATCTTAGTCGTACAACCGACAATCGTATTATTCCGATTCAGCTGCACCGGGATCTCAAAGGTTGACGTATCTTCCGTATTGATCCCCTCGTAACTCTTGCCTCCCACCTTAACATAACTATAAGAACCGCTGTCAAATACCAGGGACGCATAAGCCTGGCCATCCCGGATGAATACTTCCGGACAACTCAGCGTCACCCTTCCGGTTCCTCCGGAAAATCCAAATTTATCCGGCACATAGCTTTCTTTGCTGTGATTCTGATCAGAATCCACATTGCCCGTTTCCCGCACCGTATTCCTCGAAGATACTTCGTCGGATCGTCCTGCAATAATGAGTATGAAAATGCAGAAAACAACCACTATGCACGACATGCACAGTTTTCTCCTGATTCCTGTTTTCATAAAACATTCCCTTCTTATTCTTTTTTAAGTATAACTGAAAAACTACAGCAAGAACCTGCTGCATCGTTAGAAAGGCTGATACATGAACTGCCCTTTATAAGACTAGCCAATATTATATCCTCTGCCTCTCCCTAAGAAGCGCTGCGGATATATCTCCGCGGCTTCCCTTTGTAACGCCAATAATTCCCAAGCGCTGCAAACAGGAATGGCTTTCCTCTCAACACTTGGTCATAATCCCGTAACCATATGCTCTCTCTAAAAGAGCGCCGTTTAAAAGCGGGTGTTCTGACTCAGGTATCTTCACGATATTTCCGCCTTCCCATAGGATTATCCCTACAGTGACCTGAAAACCCTTACGAGATACTTGCCTCGTAACCGTCTCCAATGGAATACCGCTCCTCCAATACAGCAACGGGTATTGTGCAGGATTCGCACCTGCTTCCCCT
>OFGB01001454.1_pt1 | contig 14376 bp, 12 predicted proteins | sample 1521491 | NCBI WGS metagenome assembly OFGB01 (sample SAMEA3504095, study PRJEB24116) | mouse gut metagenome | biome: mouse gut; feature: mouse-associated habitat; material: faeces | place: Denmark | collected 2011
TGCTATATACCGGGAGGAGTGGTTAAAATGAAAAAGAAAATGAATCAATCTACGCTAACGTTAATTTTAAATGGAGCATCCATATTTGCACTATGTATCGTGATCATATTTTTGGTAATCCAGGTCAAGGTGAGTCAGGATCTTGACGGCGCCAATTCAGACAGATTTAATCTTACATACGACGCGAACAGGTTTATGAATGCGTCTTCATTTTTGACTAACGAGGTGCGGGCATATACGGCGACAGGACATAAAGAGTATTATGACGCCTATATGGATGAGCTTAATAATCAGAAAAACCGTGAGGGCGGTTTAGCGGCGATGCAGGAGATCGGAATAACGGAGGAAGAGCAGCTGATGATTGATCAGATGTCCGATATTTCCGATTCATTGGTTCCCCTGGAAGAAGAGTCCATGAAAAAGGTGGAGTTAGGGCAGATGACGGAGGCTCTTAATTTCGTATATGGGGAAGAATACAGTACGGCGATTGCGAAAACCAACGCTTTAAAAGAAGATTTTTTAGAGTCTATTGATAAAAGAAGCATGGAAGAAGTGGAGCGTCTGAGAAGGAGTTCAAACAATATGATGATCGCCATAGTGGCCGCGTTGTTCATGGTTGGCGTACTGCAGGTGACGAATCTGGTGCTCACCAGAAAGCGTGTGCTTTCTCCGGTAATCGCTGTGAAGGATCAGATGGGAGAGATTGCCAGCGGAAATCTTTCGGCAGATTTCATGTTTGAATCGGATACGTCTGAGATTGGAAGACTGGTAGAATCCATTCACGAGACAAAACGGGAATTGAAGAAAATTATTAAGGATATAGACTTTAAGCTGGCCGAGATGGCGCAGGGGAATATGGATCTGACAATCGGTAATGATTACCGGGGAGAATTTCAGCCGATTCAGAGAGCTATGAGGCAGATTCTGGATGCGTTCAACGAGGCTCTTTCACAGATCAACCAGACTGCGGAGAGAGTGACTATGGAATCTCAGCAGGTGGCGACCGGCGCGAAGATTCTCTCCCAAGGCACCGTAGATCAGGCTTCGGCTGTAGAAGAGCTGACGGCAAGCATCCAGCAGTTATCGGAGCAGGTAGACAGTACATCTTCCGATGCGGATCATGCCAGAACGAGCTCTATGGACGCGGCGACTCAGTTGGAAGTTTGTAATGCCAAGATGAAGGAATTAACTGTTTCGATGGAGAATATCTCCAAATCTTCTCACGAGATCGGCGGCATTATCAAGACGATCGAAGATATCTCTTTCCAGACCAATATTCTGGCGCTGAACGCGGCCGTGGAAGCAGCCCGGGCCGGCGACAGGGGGAAAGGATTTGCCGTAGTAGCAGACGAGGTACAGAGTCTGGCCAATAAGAGCGCCGTGTCTGCAAAGAATATTACGATGTTGATTGAGGAATCCATGCGTCTGGTAGAACAGGGGACGGCATTATCGGTGGATACGACGGAAGCGCTCGCGGCAGGGGTAGCCGGAGCACGGACGTCTACGGAACTGGTTGAGAGAATCGCAGATTCCGCAACGCAGCAGGTGGAAGCTCTCCGTCAGCTTTCGTTGGGTATGGAACAGATCTCAAACGTGGTACAGACCAATGCATCGACGGCCGAGAAATCCGCATTTTCTGCGGAGGAACTTCATGGGCAGGCAGAGGAATTAAAGGTATCTGTTCAAAGATTCCGGCTTCGTGGGAAAACCTATTGAAATCCTGCTTTAAACGAGTTATAATAGGTTACGTGAATAGAGAAAATATGAATAAAGAAAAATATGAATAGAGAAAATCTTCAGGGCAGGGTGCAAGTCCCTACCGGCGGTACAGCCCGCGAGCCACGAGGGAGCCATAGAGTGCGGATATGAATTTTGTAAGCTTTTATGGCCGATTCGGTGAGATTCCGAAGCCGACAGTATAGTCTGGATGAAAGAAGATAACTGGTATATAACCAATTATTTGTTTTGTCATGTATGCTCTGGAATGTTAACTGCATTTCAGAGCTTTTATTATGTCATATGATTGCCGGCGGTTGCGAGCGGCTGAGATTATTCCGGCAATGGATGAAGTTATATGAGATAATAATGTTGAAGCGAACGCTGATATGTATGAGCCCCTGCAGATGATTCTGCAGGGGTTTTGTGATTATGGTTTAGCAGAGAGAAGTAATCGTTATTCTTGCGGGCATGTTTGCGGCGTTAGCTTTGACTGTGGGCGAGAGGCGGCGTACATGGCATGTTCGATATAGGTTAAAATATATGAGAAGAAAGAGGGAATGAATATGACAGACCGGGATTACATGTATCGTGCGATAGAGCTTGCGAAACAGGGGGTCGGATGGACGAATCCCAACCCTATGGTGGGCGCGGTCATCGTAAAAGACGGGCGGATCATAGGGGAAGGATATCACAGACGTTGCGGAGAACTGCATGCAGAGCGTAATGCTATTGCGTCTCTTAAGGAATCGGCAGTGGGCGCGTCCATCTATGTGACGTTGGAACCTTGCTGCCATTATGGAAGGACTCCGCCCTGCACAGAGGCAATTCTGGAGCAGGGGATTACTCGTGTGGTCATCGGTTCAAGAGATCCTAATCCCGAGGTGGCAGGAAAAGGAGTGCAGATCCTGCAAAAAGCCGGGGTCCGGGTGGAAGAAGATTTCATGCGGGAGGAATGCGACCGACTGAATTCCATATTTTTTCATTATATTATTAATAAGACTCCATATGTGGTCATGAAGTATGCGATGACGGCGGACGGAAAGATTGCTACGAGGACGGGAGCTTCCAAATGGATTACCGGCGAGGCGGCGCGCGCAGAAGTGCAGAAGCTCCGGCGCCGGTGTATGGGTATTATGGCGGGGATCGGAACCGTATTGGCGGATGATCCTATGCTGAATGTCCGCATAGAAGGGGGGAGGAGTCCGATACGGATTATCTGTGACAGTGATCTTCGGATACCTCCGGACAGTCAGATATGCCGGACGGCGAAGGAATTTCCCACAATCGTGGCATGCGCGGCGGCTCGCTTGAGGAATAGAGAGGAGAAGATTGTCCGGCTTGAACGGCTTGGGATTCAGGTGATTCAGACTTTCGGCGGCAAGGAAACCGTAGATCTTAAAGAGCTGATGAGGATACTCGGGGGCCAGGGGATCGACAGTATACTTCTGGAAGGAGGGGGAACACTCAACGACAGCGCTCTGCAGGCAGGGATAGTAAAGGAGATCCAGGCATTTGTCGCGCCGAAGATATTCGGAGGGAATGAAGCGAAGACGCCGGTTGCAGGAAGGGGAATAGATCTTCCTGACGAGGCGGTTCACCTGGCTCTTGAGAAGATATCGCAGATTGGAGAAGATTTATTATTAGAATACAAAGTATGTGAGAATGTAGAGAATATTTAGAATATAGAGCGTATCAGAATATAAAAAAAATCAAAAGATAGAGTTGAGGCAGGTGAAGATATGTTTACAGGAATCGTGGAGGAGATGGGAAGAATCCGGCACATTTCGCTCAACGGACGGTCAGGTCAGATATCGGTTCGGGCGAAGAAGGTGTTGGAAGGAACGAAGATAGGGGACAGTATCGCAGTGAATGGTGTGTGTCTGACGGTTACATCTCTGCAGCCGGATGGATTTACGGCGGATATCATGGCAGAGACGTACCGCAGAAGTAACCTTGGACAAGGAAAACCAGGAGAATATGTGAATCTGGAACGGGCGATGGAAGCAGGAGAAAGGTTCGGCGGTCATATCATGTCGGGGCATATAGACGGGGTAGGCGTTATACAGGCTTATCGCCGGGAAGAGAATGCAGTGTGGGTGACGATAGAGACTTCGCCGGAGATCCTGCGTCTTATCGTGGAGAAGGGATCGATTGGGATTGACGGAATCAGTCTGACGGTAGTGAAGGTGGAGGATACAGAATTTCAGGTATCGGTTATTCCGCATACGGGAGAGGAGACGACTCTGCTTAAGAAGGATACGGGGGATCAGGTGAATCTCGAGAATGATATCATAGGGAAATATGTGGAGAAACTCCTGGGTATTGGAAGTGTAGAGGAGTCGGGCGGGTCCGGTCTTACGATGGACTTTCTTAAGGAATATGGAATCTGATTTATTCGTTAAATTCAGGGAAGATAGAAGGAGGAGCAATATGGAGCAGAATTATCAGTACAATTCTATTGAAGAGGCTTTGGAAGATTTAAAAGCCGGGAAGATTATCCTGGTAACGGATGATCCGGATCGGGAGAACGAGGGGGATATGATCTGTGCGGCGCAGTTTGCGACACAGGAGAATATTAACTTTATGGCCAGTTATGCGAAGGGACTGATCTGTACGCCTATGAGCGTCGCGGCAGCGGCCGCTTTAGGGCTGCCGCCTATGGTGGCAGAGAATACGGACAATCATTGTACCGCATTTACGGTTTCCGTCGATCATGTGGATACAACTACGGGAATCTCGGCGGCGGAAAGGTCTTATACGATGATGAAGTGTGCGGATGAAGGAACGAAGCCGGGAGATTTAAGGAGGCCGGGGCATGTATTTCCGTTGATTGCAAGGCCGGGAGGCGTTCTGGTACGCAACGGACATACGGAGGCAACCGTGGATCTGATGCGGCTGGCGGGGCTTAAGGAATGCGGGGTGTGCTGTGAAATAATGGAGGACGACGGAACAATGATGCGGACGCCGAATCTGTGGAAGCTTGCCAGAGAGCATGGGCTTAAGTTCATTACGATTAAAGAGCTGCAGGATTACTGCCGGATTCATGAGAAGCATGTGGTGAAAGAGGCATGTGCGGATATGCCGACACAATATGGACATTTCCGCATTCATGGCTATGTTAACGACATCACGGGAGAGCATCATCTGGCATTGGTGAAAGGGGAGATTGGAGACGGAAGAGATGTACTTTGCCGGGTGCATTCAGAATGTCTGACAGGAGATACCTTTGGTTCCATGCGCTGCGACTGTGGAAATCAGCTTCAGGAAGCGATGCGCCAGATTGAGGAAGAAGGACGAGGGATCGTCTTATATATGCGCCAGGAAGGGCGGGGGATCGGACTGATCAACAAGCTTAAGGCTTATGAACTGCAGGAGCAGGGGCTGGACACGGTGGAGGCTAATATCCGGCTTGGATTTGCACCGGATCTCAGAGAATATTGGGTCGGCGCCCAGATTCTTTCGGATCTTGGAGTGAAGTCCATAAGGCTTCTGACGAATAATCCGGAGAAGGTATATGGTTTGAGTGAGTTTGGACTGGAAATCAAGGATCGTGTTCCGATAGAGATTGCGCCGCAGAAGTATGATATTAAGTATATGAAGACAAAACAGGAAAAGATGGGGCATATTTTTAATAAGATTGCACTATAAGGCAGACAGGAAGAGCTGTAAGATAATATTATCAAAGAACAGGCAGAAAAGCTGTACAATAATAATTTCAAGGAGGAGATAAAGATGAGACAGATTCAGGTATTAGAAGGTAAGGTAGTGGCGCCGGAGGGAATGAAAGTTGGGATCGTAGCGTCCAGGTTCAATGAGATCATTGTCAATAAACTGCTGTCTGGCGCGGTGGATGGTCTGGTACGTCACGGCGTGGAAGATGGGAATATCACGGCGGCGTGGGTTCCGGGAGCGTTCGAAATTCCGGTTACGGCTTCAAAGATGGCGCAGTCAGGCAAGTATGACGCCGTGATTTGTGTCGGAGCGGTGATCCGGGGGGATACTTCCCATTATGATTATGTGTGCAACGAGGTATCAAAGGGCGTGGCGCAGGTAGGACTGGCAACGGGAGTTCCGGTGATGTTCGGAGTGATAACGACAGAAAATATTGAACAGGCAATCGCGCGCGCGGGAAGCAAGGCAGGCAATAAGGGGTATGACTGCGCGTTGTCGGCGATCGAGATGGTGAATCTGCTTCAGCAGATGTAGTCTTATCCTCCTGCCGCCTTATAGTAGAGATTTGGACAGGAAACTTCTGGAATTCGAGAGGGTTCCTGTTTTAATTCAGTGAATATAGGTATAAAATACCTTCATTTACAAATAATAGTATCACGTCAGATGTAAGAGAATTTGTATATGGAGGTATTTTAGATATGAAGGCAACAGGGATTGTACGTAGAATCGATGATCTGGGAAGGGTGGTTATTCCAAAGGAGATCCGGCGGACGTTAAGGATTCGGGAGGGCGACCCGCTGGAGATATTCACGGATCGGGAGGGAGAAGTGATCCTGAAGAAATACTCGCCCATCGGGGAGCTGTCCTCATTTGCCAAACAGTATGCGGAGAGTCTTGCGCAGACGATCAGTTGTCTGGTATGCGTCTGTGACATGGATCAGATTATTGCGTCGGCAGGAAACGGTAAGAAAGATCTCCAGGATAAGTATATCAGCAGGCAGTTAGAAAAGCAGTTAGGGGATCGGACGCAGCTTGTAGCAACTTCCGGGGAGAAGAAGTATATTCCGATTGCAGACGGGCAGGATGAAGAATATAAATATGAAGTCATAAGTCCTATCATCTGTGAAGGGGATATCATCGGGGGAGTGATTCTGCTGTCGAAGGATATCAAGAGGAAGCTTACGGAGCTGGAGCAGAAGATGGCGGCGTGCGCGGCAGGGTTCCTGGGAAGCCAGATGGAGCAATAGTAAAAAATAATGGAATAATCCGGATATTTCCATCATATCTTGTGATAGACAAGGAGGGATGGGGATGGAACGAAAGCTCAGAAAAGACGCCGGAGTCATGTGGGTATTGAAATCACTTCTGGTTTCGTATGTTCTTACCGGCGTACTGTTGTTATTACTTGCGGTAGCGCTCTATAAGCTTGAATTAAATGAGAAAGCAGTGTCTGCCGCCATTGTGGCGATCTATATCGTGTCGACGCTGATCGGAGGGATCATCATAGGCAAGTTTGCACGGGTCAGGCGTTATCTGTGGGGCCTGGGTCTGGGGATCGGCTATTTTGCGCTCCTTTTGCTGATCACGCTGGGAGTATACCGTACGTTGAATGGAGACGCGGCAAACATGGTGACAACTTTCGTCCTCTGCGCGGGCGGCGGAATGGCAGGCGGTATGCTGTCGTAGCGCTCCGTTTGAGAACGCTGATCGGAAGAATCTGACTCTTACAGACATCGCGTAAGAAACCTATTGCGAAAATGAAGACGAGATGCTATAATAGCAGAAGTCAAGTAAAGCGAAGGAGGGTCACGATCATGAAACATGTAAAGACATTAAATACACAGACGATGAACAACAGCCTGAAAAAGGGCGGATGCGGCGAGTGTCAGACGTCCTGCCAGTCGGCATGCAAGACATCCTGCACGGTAGGAAACCAGACATGTGAACAGAAGAAATAATTCTGATTTATAGTGGAACACCCGGGACAGCGGTCTTATGGTCGCTGTTTCTTATTGTCTCATGGTATGCCATGGGAAGGATTTTAAAGGATGGATCTTATTGATATTTTCTTTAAGATTATTTCTATAATGTATCTGCAGATAGATAAGGAATTATGGGAAAGGGGTATAGAATCTTGGTTCATCAGTATCAGAGTAATGGATATAATATCGTGATGGATGTTGTAAGCGGCGCGGTTCATGTGGTGGATCAGCTCTGCTATGATGTGATCGCCGGTATCTGTAAACTCAAGGAAGACCATTCTCTGGGGGAGACGGCGGATTGGCCGCAAAGCGGTCCATCTGAGTCCCGGCAGGGAGAGTCAGAGATTCCGATAGTGGTGTTGGAGGCTCCGCGCACGTTGGCAAAGCTTATCCGAGAGCTTGACGGCCGATATGATGAAGACGAGATCAAAGACGCGCTTTCGGATGTGACAGAATTGACAGAAGCCGGCCAGTTATTTGTAAGAGATACCTATGAGGATATTATTGACGAGGTGAAGAAACGCAAGACGGTGGTGAAAGCTCTCTGTCTGCATATTGCTCATGACTGCAATCTGGCCTGTAAATACTGCTTTGCGGAAGAAGGAGAGTATCACGGCCGGCGTGCTCTGATGAGTTATGAGACCGGGAAAAAAGCGCTTGATTTTCTGATCGCGGGTTCGGGAAGCAGACGGAATCTCGAAGTTGATTTTTTCGGCGGCGAGCCGCTTATGAACTGGAAGGTGGTAAAAGACCTGGTAGCTTATGGGAGGGCGCAGGAGAAGCTTCATGATAAACATTTTCGGTTTACTCTCACGACGAACGGCGTGCTTTTGAACGACGAGGTACAGGAATTTGTGAACAGAGAGATGGATAATGTGGTGCTGAGCCTGGACGGAAGGAAGGAAGTCAACGATAGAATGCGGCCGTTTCGCAGCGGAAAGGGAAGTTATGACCTGATTGTCCCAAAGTTTCAGAAACTTGCCGAGAGCCGTAACCAGGAAAAGTATTACATACGCGGGACATTTACCCGTGAGAATCTGGATTTTTCAGAAGATATCCTGCATTTTGCAGATTTGGGGTTTAAACAGATGTCGATTGAGCCGGTGGTGGGGGATGAAAGCGATCCTTATGCGATTCGCCGGGAAGACCTTCCGGTTATTATGGAAGAGTACGATAGATTGGCAAGGATTATGATAGAACGGGAAAAAGAAGGAAAAGGTTTTAATTTCTTTCATTTTATGATAGACTTAGACGGTGGACCCTGTGTGGCCAAGAGACTGTCGGGATGCGGTTCGGGAACGGAGTATCTGGCGGTCACGCCCTGGGGCGACCTGTATCCGTGTCATCAGTTTGTGGGGCAGGAAGAATTTCTGATGGGAAACGTGGAGGAAGGAATTAAGAAGCCTGAGATTGCAGATGATTTCAGAAGCTGTAATGTATATTCGAAAGAAAAATGCAGGGATTGTTTCGCGAAGTTTTACTGCAGCGGCGGATGTATGGCGAACGCCTGGAATTTCCATGGTACGATTCACGATACCTATGATATAGGATGCGAGATGCAGCGAAAGCGCGTTGAGTGCGCAATTATGATAAAAGCAGCTTTGGCAGAAGCGTAGAAAGGAATGTAAATCATGAAGAAGAACAGAGGTATACTCAGTCTTGTGGTGACAGTGGCGCTGATCGCCCTGATGGGCTTTACGGTACTGGTGGGATTTGGTAAGACGGGAACCGGCGCGATGAAGAACATCAAGCTTGGTCTGGATCTTGCCGGCGGCGTCAGCATCACGTACCAGGTAAAAGACAAGAACCCGACTGAGGAAGAGATGAGCGATACGATCTATAAGCTTCAGAAACGTGTGGAGCAGTACAGCACGGAAGCAAGCGTCTATCAGGAGGGAAGCGACAGGATCAATATTGAGATTCCGGGTGTGACGGATGCCAACAAGATCCTGGATGAATTGGGAAAACCTGGGGCCCTGGAATTCAAGACGCAGGACGGCGAGACTGTAATCACCGGTTCCGATGTGGAGACGGCATCTGCGAAAGCGGGCGAGGACAGTATGGGGAACCGTGAGTATTCCGTAGAATTGAACCTGAATGATAGCGGAAAGGAGAAATTCGCAAAAGCTACAGAGGAAAATGTGGGAAAGACTATTTCCATTATCTATGATAATAATACCATCAGCAGTCCCCGGGTAAATGAAGCGATTACAGGCGGACAGGCATATATTACGGGTAATTTTACATTTGAAGAAGCAGATAATCTGGCTTCTACGATCCGTATCGGAGGATTGAAGCTTGAATTAGAGGAGCTGCGTTCGAATGTCGTAGGGGCTCAGCTTGGAGAACAGGCGATCAGTACCAGTTTGAAAGCGGGAGCGATCGGTCTGGCTCTGATTATTATCTTTATGATCTTTGTATATTATCTTCCGGGACTTGCGTCAGGGCTCGCTCTGTTGATCTATACGGAGCTGGTAATGTTAATCCTGAACGGATTCAACATTACGCTGACGCTGCCGGGTATTGCAGGTATTATCCTGGGTATCGGTATGGCGGTGGACGCGAATGTTATTATCTTCGCGCGTGTACGGGAAGAGATGACCAGGGGAAAGAGTGTGAAGAATTCTCTGAAAACCGGTTTCCAAAAGGCGATGTCTGCTATTGTGGACGGTAATGTAACGACTCTGATCGCGGCGGCGGTTCTGTGGTTCAGAGGATCCGGTTCGGTAAAGGGATTCGCTCAGACGCTGGCGATCGGTATTATCGTATCTATGTTCACGGCGTTGGTTGTAACCAGGCTGATCGTGTTCGCGTTCTATGCGGTAGGACTTCGTAAGGAGAGTCTGTACTATCGTCCAAGAAAAGAGAGAGAGCCGATCCATTTCGTGGAAAAGCGCGGCGTATTCTTCTTTATTTCTATCGCGTTGATCGTAGCGGGACTTGCCGTTATGGGAGTGAATTCTTCCAGAGGAAAAGGAGCGTTTGCTTACAGTCTGGAATTTGAAGGCGGTACTTCTACGAACGTAACGTTTAATGAAGATTACTCCATCGAGGAGATTGACGAGAAGATCGTACCTATAGTAGAAGATATTACAGGCGACAACAATGTTCAGACCCAGAAGGTAGCGGGAACCAACCAGGTGGTTATTAAGACGGTGACCTTAGAGCTTGATAAGCGTGAAGAGCTTAATAAAGCTATGGCGGATGAATTCGGTGTAGACGAATCAAAGATTACGGCTGAGAATATCAGTTCTACCGTAAGTAACGAGATGCGTCAGGACGCGGTGGTAGCGGTTATCATAGCGACGATCTGTATGCTGCTCTATATCTGGTTCCGGTTCAAGGATATCCGGTTCGCGGCAAGCGCGATCCTTGCGCTTTTGCACGACGTACTGGTTGTAATGGGATTCTATGCGATTGCAAGAATTTCTGTGGGCAACACATTCATTGCGTGTATGCTGACGATCGTAGGTTACTCCATCAACGCGACGATCGTTATCTTCGACCGTATCCGTGAGGAATTACATTATCAGTCGAAGAAGACAGAATTGATGTCATTGGTGAATAAGAGTATTACCCAGACGCTTACGAGAAGTATCTATACGTCGCTGACAACATTTGTGATGGTGGCGCTGCTCTTTATTATGGGCGTCAGCTCTGTCCGTGAATTTGCGGCGCCTCTGATGATGGGTGTAATATGCGGAGCTTATTCTTCTGTATGTATAACCGGAGCATTGTGGTATGTGATGCGGATGAAGATCGGAAAGACAGCAGAGGGAAACAAAACGAAATAGCAGAGAATATAAGCAGCCGGCCTTATAAGTCGGCTGCTTTTCAGTGTGTTTCCGCAAAGCAGCGGACAGAGTGTAAGAGGAAATTCGAGAGTATATCAGATAATAATGGAGGAAGACAGGATGGAACGTTGGGTGCTTTTACGGAAAGGCGCGGATTTTGAGGCGATCAGCAGGAAGTTTGGGATCAGCCGGAGGCTGGCTTCTCTGATCAGGAACAGAGAAGTGATGGGAGATGAAGAGATAGACCGATATCTGAACGGGACAATTGCGGATCTGCACGACGGGATGCAGATGAAGGGAATGGCTCAGGCAGTGCGCATCTTGAGAGAGAAAATAGAGAGCAGGGAGAAGATCCGTATAATCGGAGATTATGATATCGACGGAATCAATGCGACATACATATTACTGGAAGGAATAGGGACTCTCGGCGGCGATGTGGACAGTGATATCCCCGATCGTGTGAAAGACGGATACGGATTGAATGCAGAGTTGATCGAGAAAGCGCACCAGGAAGGGGTAGATACGGTCGTCACTTGTGACAACGGAATTGCGGCGGCCGAGGAGATCGCTTTCGGGAAGAGTCTGGGAATGACGATCATCGTGACAGACCATCATGAGGCGCCGTATGACGAGAACGGTGAAGAGCGTTCGTACCGGCTTCCGCCTGCAGACGCGGTGGTCGATCCGAAGCAGCCGGGATGTGGATATCCTTTCAAGGGCTTATGCGGCGCGGCGGTTGCCTATAAGTTGGTGAAGTCTCTCTGTGAGACGATGGGAAGAGACATGGGTGAATTGAATTATTTGATAGAGAATGTGGCGATTGCGACGGTGGGAGACGTGATGGAGCTGTCAGATGAGAACCGTATCTTTGTGAAGGAAGGTCTTCGGATGCTTGGACGCACCAATAGTCCCGGACTTCGCGCCCTGATAGAGTGTACGGGAATTGAGCGGGATAAGATCCGCGCTTATCATATCGGCTTTGTTCTGGGGCCGTGTATGAACGCCACCGGAAGGCTCGACACGGCGAAGAGAGCGCTGGGGCTTCTGAGAGCGAAGAATAAGAAAGAAGCAGATGTGCTGGCGGGAGATCTGAAAGCGTTGAATGAAAGCAGGAAGGATATGACAGAAAAAGCGGTGGCACAGGCGAAAGAATTATTGGAATGCACGGAGGCCGGAAGAGATAAAGTTCTGGTGCTCTATCTCCCGGAGTGTCATGAGAGTCTGGCAGGAATCGTGGCAGGACGGATTCGGGAGAGCTGTTATAAACCGACTTTTGTTCTGACGGACGCGAAGGAAGGTATCAAAGGTTCCGGGCGGTCCATCGACGCATACCATATGTATGAGGAAATCACCAAATGTAAAGACCTGCTGACCCGATACGGCGGACATAAGCTGGCTGCCGGCTTATCTCTGAAGAAGGAGAACCTGGAGAAGTTTGGTCGGATGCTCAATGAGAACTGTAATCTCACAGAAGAGGATATGTCGGAGAAAGTGGCTATCGACATGGAACTTCCGTTTTCCTGTATAACAGAAGATTTCGTTCAGGAATTGTCTCTTTTGGAACCTTTTGGCAACGGGAATACCAAACCGGTATTCGCGGCGCGGAATGTCGAGATATTAAACGGGAAGCTTCTGGGAAAGAATCGCAATGTCCTGAAATTGAGGGTAAAGGATTCTGCCGGGACGGCGATAGACGCCATGTGTTTTCGGGAATCGGAAAAACTCCTGCATATGCTGGAAGAAAAATATGGAAAAGAAACGACGACGAATATGCTGGGAGGAAGAGGAGAACGTATGATGATTTCTGTTACTTTCTATCCGGATATCAACGAATACATGGGAAGGAGAACACCGCAGATCATACTGACGCATTTTAGAATTGCTCAGTCTTGAAAATCACCGAAACTAATGCTATACTAAAAAAAGTATTGAAAAAGGAATGGAGAGGTTCATATGAAAAAGATTGAAGAGTACGTGAGAAGTATTCCGGATTTTCCGGAGCCGGGAATTATATTCCGTGATGTAACCAGCATTTTGCAGGACGCGGACGGTCTTGCGCTTGCCATTGACCTTATGCAGGAGAAGCTTAAAGGCGTGGAGTTTGATCTGGTCGTGGGTCCGGAATCCAGAGGTTTTATATTTGGCGTACCGATTGCTTACAATCTGCATAAGCCGTTTATTCCGATTCGTAAGAAAGGAAAGCTTCCCTGTGAGACGGCTTCCGTGAAGTACGAGTTGGAGTATGGGACGGCGGAACTTGAGATTCACCGGGATGCGCTCAAACCGGGACAGAAGGTAGTTATTATAGATGACCTGATGGCGACGGGAGGGACGAACGAAGCGATCGTCAAGTTGATTGAAAGTCTGGGCGGAGAAGTGGTTAAGACCGTATTTCTTATGGAGCTGGCAGGTCTGAATGGACGGGATAAACTGAAAGGATATGACGTGGAATCTGTAATCTCGTATCCGGGGAAATAATGCGGTGTTATATAGGAAATGAGACAGGAAGGAGGCGTTAATATGTCAGGAGCAATGACTTATGAAGCAATTGATAATCGGATTGCGGCGGAAGCGATCATGAAGGATCATTCTCAGGGACTCGAGATTGTAGACGGCCATGCGGTAAAGGCGCCGGGGGATTATGAGGATCCCGACCGGCTGTATGACGTGTTAATCGCCCGTATTCGTAAGTACCATCCGTCTACGGACGTGACGATGATTAAGAAAGCGTACCGACTTGCGACAGAAGCGCATGGGGATCAGTGTCGTAAGTCGGGAGAACCATATATTATTCACCCGCTATGGGTGGGTATCATACTGGCGGATCTTGAGATGGATAAGGAGACTATTGCCGCAGGACTGCTTCATGATGTGGTAGAGGATACCGAGGTCACGAAGGAAGAGATAGCGGAAGAGTTTGGGGAAGAAGTGGCGCTTCTGGTGGACGGCGTCACGAAGCTGGGAAGATTGTCCTATTCTTCGGATAAATTAGACGTTCAGGCGGAGAATTTGCGTAAGATGTTTCTTGCCATGGCGAAGGATATCCGCGTGATCATCATCAAGCTCGCCGACCGTCTTCATAATTTAAGGACGCTGCAATTTACGAAGCCGGTGAAGCAGAGGGAGAAAGCGAAAGAGACGATGGATATCTACGCGCCTATTGCCCAGCGTCTCGGTATCTCCAGGATAAAGACGGAGCTTGACGATCT